>WBZM01000938.1_pt1 | contig 33226 bp, 30 predicted proteins | sample 5204271 | NCBI WGS metagenome assembly WBZM01 (sample SAMN12344346, study PRJNA552823) | activated sludge metagenome | biome: Activated sludge suspended growth; feature: Nitrification reactor; material: Wastewater; isolation source: activated sludge from nitrification reactor of wastewater... | reverse complement strand
GGCCTTGCCGCTGGCGTGCGTGGTAGCATTCGCCGCCATGAATCCTCCCCGCCTGCCCCCCGCCATCCTGCTCATGGGCCCGACCGCCTCGGGCAAGACGGCGGTTGCCATGGCGCTGGCCGACCGTTTTCCGGTCGAACTGGTCAGCGTCGATTCGGCGCAGGTCTTCCGCGACATGGACGTTGGCACCGCCAAGCCGGATCGCGACACGCTGGCGCAGTATCCGCACCGCCTGATCGACGTCATTTCGCCGGAGGAAAGCTATTCCGCCGCCCGTTTCCGCAGCGACGCGCTGGCGGCGATGGCCGAAATCACGGCGGTCGGCAAGGTGCCGCTGCTGGTCGGCGGGACGATGCTCTATTTCCGCGCCCTGCTGCACGGGCTGGCCGACCTGCCGCAAGCCGATGCGGCCTTGCGCGCCGAAATCGACGCCGAAGCGGCCGCCCAAGGCTGGCCGGCGATGCACGCGAAATTGGCCACTTTTGACCCGTCGACCGCAGCCAGGCTGCATCCGACCGACAGCCAGCGTCTGCAACGCGCGCTGGAAATCTATCGCCTGACGGGACGACCGATGTCGGAACTGCTGGCCGCGAGCGAACAGCAAAAACCGCCTTACGACTTGCTCTCGCTCGGCCTGCTACCGTCCGAGCGCGCGGTGCTGCACGAACGCATCGCCCGCCGCTTCGACGAGATGCTGCTGGCCGGACTGGACGAGGAAGTGCGGATGCTGCGCGCGAAATACTTGCTGCACCTGAACCTGCCGTCGATGCGCTGCGTCGGCTACCGGCAGACCTGGGAAGCGCAGGAAGGCATCATTCCGCCCAAGGAACTGCGCGACCGCGGCATCTTCGCCACGCGCCAGCTGGCCAAGCGCCAGATCACCTGGCTGACCAATTCCTTCGAAGCCGAGAATTACGACTGCCTCGACCCGGCACTCGCAGACCGGATCGCGGCCCGCACGGCGACCTTTCTCGGCGCCTGAACCGGCGCCCGGCCGGGCTGGCTTCAGCCGATGACGCCGACGACGTGCAGGAAAATGAGGCCGATCGCCAGCGGCGAGCCGAAGCGCAGGACGTTCAGCCAGACCCCCAGCTGTGCCCCGGACAGGCCCATTTCCTCCGCGACATGATGGCGGCGCATGACCCAGCCGACGAACAGCGCGATCAGCAGCCCGGCCAGCGGCATCATGATCTTGGTCGTCAGGGTGTCGAGCAGGTCGAAAACGCCCAGCCCGAGAATCTTGAAGCCGCTCCATTCGTTGAAGGACAGCGCGACGGCGATGCCGAGCAGCCAGGCGACCAGCCCCATGCCGCCGACCGCAGCGCCGCGCGACAGCCCGAAGCGCTCGATGAGAAAGGCGGCGAAAGGCTCCATCAGCGAAATCGACGAGGTCCACGCGGCAAAAATGACCAGGATGAAGAACAGCGGCCCGACCACCGCGCCCCCCGGCATCTGGGCAAAGGCCAGCGGCAGCGTCTGCAGGATCAGGCCCGGGCCGCTGGCCGGTTCCAGCCCCTGGGCGAAGACGATCGCGAAGATGGCGAGGCCGGCCATCAGGGCAATTCCGGTGTCGGCCAGGGCGACGTAGAAGGCCGTGCGCATGATCGAGGTGCGGCGGTCGAGGTAGGAGCCGTAGGCCATGATCGCCCCCATGCCCAGACTGAGCGTGAAGAAGGCATGGCCCATCGCCGAGAGCACGACCTCGCGGCGGACGGCGCCGAAATCGAAGTGGAACATGAAGCGCAGCGCTGCGGCCATGTCGGCGGCGACGATGCCATAGACGATCAGCGCGACGATGATGGCGAACAGCGCCGGCATCATGATCTTGTTGGCGCGCTCGATGCCGCTGGTGACGCCGCTCGCGACGACCGCCGCGGTGAGGATCATGAACACCGTGTGCCAGCCGATCAGGCGCAGCGGATCGGCGAGCAGCGCGGCGAAGGTGGCGCCGGCCTCCTCCCTGGTCAGGCCGGAGAAGCCGGAGAAGGAACGCGCAGCGTAGTCGAGAATCCAGCCGGCGACGACGCTGTAGAACGAGAGGATCATCAGCGCGCCGAGAATGCCGATGAAGCCGATGGCGATCCAGCCGGGATGCGCCCCGGCTTCGGCGACCACCCGGCGCATCGAACCGACCGGGTTGGCCTGCCCGCGGCGGCCGAGCATGGTTTCCGCCATCAGCAGCGGCACGCCGATGAAGGCGATGCAGAGCAGGTAGACGAGCACGAAGGCGCTGCCGCCGTTGGTGCCCGTCATGTAGGGAAACTTCCAGATGTTGCCGAGACCGATGGCCGATCCGGCAGTCACCAGGACGAAGGCCCAGCGGCTCGACCAGTGGCTGCGCGCGACTGCGGTGGAATCCATGATGCGTGTACTCCTGATTACGAGGCCGCCAAGGCGGCGACGGGCTCAGGCATCTTGCGCGCTGCCAGCAACGTATAGACCGTCGGCACCACGAACAGCGTGAAGAATGTGCCGAGCAACAGGCCGCCGACGATGACCCAGCCGATCTGCTGACGCGATTCGGCGCCTGCGCCAGTCGCCAGCGCCAGCGGCACGGCGCCGAGCACCATGGCGCCGGTGGTCATCAGGATCGGCCGCAGGCGCAGCGTCGCCGCCTCGATCACCGCCGCCTTCAGTTCCAGCCCCTTTTCCTGCAGCTGGTTGGCGAATTCGACGATCAGGATGCCGTGCTTGGTGATCAGGCCGACCAGCGTCACCAGCCCGATCTGACTATAGACGTTGAGGGTGCCGCCGGTCAGCCACAGCGCCAACAGGGCGCCGGCCATCGACAGCGGCACCGTCAGCATGATGATGAACGGATCGCGGAAGCTCTCGAACTGCGCCGCCAGCACCAGGTAGATGAAGGCGAGCGCGAGGGTGAAGGTCAGCCCCAGCGAGGACGACGACTGGCGGAACTCGCGAGTCTGGCCGTTGTAGTCGACGGCGTAGCCGGGCTTGAGCAGTTGGTTGGCGACGCCGTCCATGAAGCTCAGGGCCTCGCCCATCGTGTAGCCAGGCGCCAGGTTGGCGGTGATAGTCACCGCGCGGCGCTGGCCGAAGTGGTTGAGTTCGCGCGGCGCGACGGTCTCGCTGACGCCGACCAGGTTATCGAGCGAGATCATGCTGCCGTCGCGACCGCGGGCATAGATGTCGCGGATGTCGTCGGGGTTGGTGCGGCCGCTGTCGGCGACCTGGACGATCACGTCGTACTGCTCGCCGTCGCGCTTGAAGCGCGTCACCTGACGCCCGCCGAGCAGCGTTTCCAGCGTGCGGCCGATGGTCTCGACCGGGACACCCATGTCGGCCGCCTTGTCGCGCTTGACCTCGACCGACAGCTCCGGCTTGTTCAGCTTGAGGTCGGTATCGACGTTGGTCAGGCCCGGGTTCTTCGCCAGGTCGGCGAGGAACTGGCTGGTCACGTCCTGCAGCTCCTCGTAGGAGGCCGAGGTGACGATGACGAAATTGATCGGCCGCTCGCGCGGGCTCTGGCCGAGCGACGGCGGCGTCACCGGGAAGGCCAGCACGCCGGGAATGCCCATGAATTTGGGAAACAGTTCCTTGGCGACGTCCGGCGAGCGGCGGTCGCGTGCCTTCCAGTCGGTCAGGCCGACGAAGGAAATGCCCTGGCCGACGGTCGGGTTGCCGGAAACGACGAAGAAACGCTCGACATCCTTGGTCTGGCTGTAGATGCCCTCGATCTGGCGTGCGTACTTGTCGGTGTAGTCGAGCGTCGCGCCGTCCGGCCCGAGGAAGACGCCGAGGATGACGCCGCGGTCCTCGACCGGCGCCAGCTCCGACTTCAGCGCGCCGAGCAGGGCAACGCACGACGCGGCGACGGCGACGAAGCCGCCCATGACGATCCAGCGCCGCGCGAGCGCTGCGGTCAACACCCGTTTGTAGCCCGAATTCAGCCAGTTCAGGAAACCTTCGATCATCAGGAAGGCCTTGCCGTGCTTTTCCTCGTGCTTGAGCAGCAGCGAGCACATCATCGGCGACAGGGTCAGCGCGACGAAGCCGGAGACCAGCACGGCGCCGGCCAGGGTCAGCGCGAACTCGATGAACAGCTTGCCGGTGCGCCCGGTCATGAAGGCGACCGGGGCGTACACGGCGGCCAGGGTCAGCGTCATCGCCACCACCGCGAAGCCGATTTCCTGCGACCCCTGCAGGGCCGCCTTCATTCTCGGCATGCCTTCCTCGATGTGGCGGAAGATGTTTTCCAGCACGACGATGGCGTCGTCGACGACGAGGCCGATGGCCAGCACCAGCGCCAGCAGGGTCAGCGTGTTGATCGTGAAGCCGAGCATGAACATGATGGCGAAGGCGCCGACCAGCGACACCGGGATGGTGACCAGCGGGATCAGCGTCGCCCGGAAGTTGCGCAAGAAGAAGAAAATGATCGCCAGCACCAGCAGGATGGCCTCGCCGATGGTCTTGAACACGGCCTCGATCGAGCGGTCGATGAAGATCGAGGAATCGTAGGCGATGTCGACGCGCATGCCGGGCGGCAGCTCGCCGGTGATCTTGGGCAGGTCGGCGCGCAACGCCTTCGACAGTTCGAGCGGGTTGGCGGTCGCCTGCTTGATGACGCCGAGCGCCACCGCCGAGCGGCCGTTGAAGCGCACCGAGCTGCGCTCCGAGGCGGCGGCGATCTCGACGCGGCCAAGATCGGCGATGCGCACCGGATAGCCGTTCACCGTCTTGACGACGATGGCGCCGAACTCTTCCGGCTTCGTCAGGTCGGTATTGGCGACCACCGAGAACTCGCGCTCGCGGCTCTCGATGCGCCCGGCCGGCACCTCGACGTTCTGCTTCCGGAGCGCGTCCTCGACGTCGGCCGGGGTCAGCTGGTAGGCGGCGAGGCGGGCGCGGTCGAGCCAGATGCGCATGGCGAACTTGCGGTCGCCGAAGATGCGCACGTCGGCCGCCCCCGGCAACGTCTGCAGGCGCGGCTTGACGATGCGGCTGGCGAAATCGGTGACTTCAAGCGCCGAATGCTTGTCCGACGAGAAGGCGAGCCAGATGATCGGATTGGCGTCGGCCTCGACCTTGGCGATCACCGGCTCGTCGACCGAATCGGGCAGCTTGTTGCGCACCCGCGAGACGCGGTCGCGGACATCGGCCGCCGCCGAATCCGGCGCCCGTTCGAGCTTGAAGCGCACCGAAATCTGGCTGTTCTCGGCGCGCGAGATCGAGGTGATGACCTCGACGCCCTCGATGCCGGCCAGCGAATCCTCGAGCGGCTTGGTCACCTGCGACTCGATGATCTCGGCCGAGGCGCCGCGATACGTCGTGTCCACCGTGACCACCGGCTCGTCGATCTTCGGATACTCGCGCACCGGCAGGCGGGTGTAGGAAACGATGCCGATCAGCATCACCACCAGCGACAGCACGGTGGCAAAGACCGGCCGCTTGATGCAGATCTCGGAAATCCTCATTTGGCTTCCGCCGCCTTGGCCGGCGCCATGCCCGACATGCCTTCCATGCCGGCGCCCTGCGGCGCCGCCGGCGTGCCTTCGCCGATCGCCCGCACCGGCACGCCGTCGCGCAGCTTGAGCTGGCCGGCGGTGACCACCACGTCGCCGGCCGCCAGGCCATCGACGATTTCCACCTGCGCCGCCCGGCGCACGCCGAGCTTGACCCGGGTCGCCGTGGCCTTGCCGTCGACCACCTTGAACACCGTCGGCTGCGCCCCCGGCACGATCGCCTGTTCCGGCGCCATCAGCACATTTTTGCGGTCGCCGAACAGCAGGCGGACACGCACGAACATGCCTGGCCGCAGCTTGCCGCCGGCGTTATCCAGGCGGGCGCGGCTGGAAATCGCCCGCCCGTTCTGGTCGACCATGGGGTCGACGGCATCGAGCACCGCCTTGAACTGCTCGCCGGGCAGCGCGTCGGTGCGGACCTCGACGACCTGACCCTTGACCACCCGCCCGAGGTAGGTCTCCGGCAGCTTGAAATCGACGCGCAGCGTGCCGATGTCCTCGATGTTGATCAGGTCCTGGCCTTCCTTGACGTAATCGCCGACGCTGACGTTGCGCAGCCCGACCATGCCGTTGAACGGCGCCTTGATGCGCATCCGGCCGACCTTGGCCTCGGCCAGCTGGACGGCCGCTTCCTGCACCTTGAGCGTCGCCGCCGAATTGTCGAGCGCCTGCGCGGTGACGAATTTCTTCTCCAGCAGTTCCTGGTTGCGCTTGTGGTTGCTCCGGGCCAGCGCCAGGTTCGCCCGGGCCTGCTCCAGCTCCGCCTCCTGGACCGCCGCGTCGAGGGTCACCAGTACTGCGCCCTTGCCGACGATGGCACCATCCCTGAAATTGACGGCGGCGATGCGCCCGGCGGTTTCCGGCCGCATGACCACCGATTCGTTCGATTTCAGGTTGCCGACGGCGCTCGCTTCGTCGGTGAAATCGACCGCCGCGATCTTCGCCACCTCGACGGCGATCGCGAAACCGCCCGGCGGACCGCCGGCCGGCTTGGCTGCCGCGCCCCCGGTCGCGCCGGGCGCCGCGGCGGGCGCACGATTCGCCGTGTAGGCGTAGTAGCCGAGGCCGGCGAGGCCGGCCAGCGCAAGGGCGATGATGCCGAGTCGGGATTTTTTCTGCATGGGGAACACCATTGTATTTTTTAACTGACCAGACAGTCAGTAGTCGGTTCCATTGTAGCGAAGTCCCCGGCGGGCCGGGAGAAATATCCGGTCAGTGCATGGCGTCGAGCTGCGCCTCATAGGGCGTCGCGCGCCAGCTCCTCGTGTCGACCGGATCGGGTTGTGGCGTTTCGCCTTCGAACGATGCCTGGCACGAGCGGTCGTTGTGCGGGTTGCCCTTGAGCGGAGCCACGCGTACCAGCACGACGCCGGCGCGGATCATGTCGAGATATTCGGCGACGCCGCGCGAAACGTCGATGACGCGCCGCCGGTGCTTGGCGTGCATGCGGTCATTGACCTTGACGATGGCGCAGCGGTTGTTGTCGAGGCGGCGCACGGCGACCCAGCTGCCGAGGGGGAAATGATTGCTGGCGGCGGTGAAGCCGCGCAGGTCGAAGGTCTCGCCGGTGGCGGTGCGCCGGCCATGGAAGTCGCCGCCGTAGAAACTGGCGGAGCCGTGCAGGCCCGTCGTTTCCCATTCGATGATGTCGGCAGCGCCGACCTCGGCGGCTGGCGGCGGTGCCGCCGGCTTTTTCGCCTTCTTTTTTGCCGCGCCGGCCTTGTTGACCGCAACAGGCTTCGTCGATTTTTGCGCGGATTTCTCCGCCGCCCGCAGCGGCCCGGGCGAATTCAGCAACAGCAGGCCGCAGGCAAGCGCCGCGACCCGCGATCGCCAGTCAGACCACGACGGTCTGCGCTTCGTCACCCTGACGCGCCCGGATCCGGCCGATGCGATACACCGCCTCGCCCTGCGCCTGCAGCACGGCCATCGCCGCCTCGGCATCGGCGGCGGCGACGACGATGACCAGGCCGATGCCGCAGTTGAAGACGCGGTGCATCTCGTTCTCGGCGACATTGCCTTCGGCCTGCATCCAGTCGAAAAGCTTAGGGCGCGGCCAGGCGGCCTTCTGCAGTTCGGCGACCGTGTTTTCCGGCAGCACGCGCGGCACGTTTTCGAGCAGGCCGCCGCCGGTGATGTGCGCCATGCCCTTGATCGTCACCTTCTGCATGGTGGCCAGCACCTGCTTGACGTAGATGCGGGTCGGCGCCATGACGACGTCGGCCAGCGTGCGCGCTTTTCCGTCCACTTCGTCGAACGGGGCGTTCATGTCCGGGTTGGAGCGCTCGATGATCTTGCGCACCAGCGAGTAGCCGTTGGAATGGGCGCCGGACGAGGCCAGGCCGAGCACGACGTCGCCCGGGGCGATGGATTTGCCGTCGATGGCCTGCGACTTCTCGACGACGCCGACCGCGAAGCCGGCCAGGTCGTATTCGCCCGGCGGGTACATGCCCGGCATCTCGGCCGTCTCGCCGCCGATCAGCGCGCAGCCGGCCAGTTCGCAGCCCTTGGCGATGCCGCCGACGACGCTGGCGGCGGTATCGACGTCAAGCTTGCCGCAGGCGAAATAGTCGAGGAAGAAAAGCGATTCAGCGCCGAGCACCAGGATGTCGTTGACGCTCATCGCGACCAGGTCCTGGCCGACGGTGTCGTGGCGGTTCAGTTCGAACGCCAGGCGCAGCTTGGTGCCGACGCCGTCCGTGCCGGACACCAGTACCGGCTCCTTGTAGCGCTTGGGCACCTCGAACAGCGCGCCGAACCCGCCGATCCCGCCCAGCACGCCCTCGCGCAGCGTTTTCTTCGCGAGCGGCTTGATGCGATCGACGAGGGCATCGCCGGCATCGATATCGACACCGGCGTCACGGTAGGAAAGGGAGGTATTCTGGTTCATGGTCGTTTTCGGGCCAGGGGCGGCAGGGTGCCGCTTTGAATGAAAAAAAGATTTTACCCGAAACCAGCGGCCTGCCCTAACCGCTCCCGAACGGCGTCGGCATTCGGGAGCATTGGCAAAGCGCTGCGGTCAACTGGAAATTCCGATCGGATTCGCAAGATCGCAATTCACAGCGTGGCCCGGAAATCCGCACCGCCTGACGGCCTGAGCGCCCGCCTCTGCTAAAATCGCGCGTTCGATTTTTGCGGCACTGCCCGTTTGCCTGGCGCGCCCATCCCGTGGAGAAAATGCAATGTACCAGTCCCCCCTGCTTCAGGATCTGCATGATCGAGGCCTGATCGCCCAGTTGACCGATGCGCAGGCGCTCGATCAGCTGCTGTGCAGGGAGTCGGTGACCCTCTATTGCGGCTTCGACCCGACGGCGGACAGCCTGCATCTGGGACACCTGGTGCCGGTGCTCATCCTCAAGCGCTTCCAGGAAGCCGGGCACAAGCCGATCGCGCTGGTCGGCGGCGCCACCGGCATGATCGGCGACCCGAGCTTCAAGGCCACCGAGCGCAAGCTGAATACGCCGGAGGTCATCGCCACCTGGGTCGAAAAGATTCGCGGTCAGGTCGAACCCTTCCTCAGGTTCGACGGCACCAACCCGGCGCTGATGGCCAACAACTACGACTGGTTCAGCGGCATGAACTGCCTGGAATTCATGCGCGACATCGGCAAGCACTTCTCGGTCAATGCCATGATCAAGAAGGAATCCGTGCAGCAGCGCCTGGAGCGTGAAGACCAGGGCATCTCCTACACCGAGTTCTCCTACAGCCTGCTGCAAGGCTACGATTTCGCCGAGCTCTACAAGCGCCACGGCTGCGTACTGCAGATCGGCGGTTCCGACCAGTGGGGCAACATCGTCGCCGGCACCGACCTGACGCGCCGCCTGCACCACGCCCATGTGCACGGCGTCACCGTCCCGCTGATCACCAAGGCCGACGGCACCAAGTTCGGCAAGACCGAATCGGGCGCCGTCTGGCTCGACCCGAAAAAGACCTCGCCCTACGCCTTCTACCAGTTCTGGCTCAACACCTCGGACGCCGACGTTTACAAGTTCCTCAGGTTCTTCACCTTCCTGCCGGTCGCCCGCATCGACGAGATCGAAGCCAGCGACCGAGCCAGCGGCAGCAAGCCGGAAGCCCAGCGCATCCTGGCCGAGGAAGCCACCCGCCTGGTGCACGGCGAAGTCGCCCTGATGGCCGCCCGCCGCATCAGTGCCAGCCTGTTCTCGGGCCAACTCGCCGACCTGACGGAAAATGATCTCGAACAACTCGCGCAGGACGGCATGCCCGGCGTCGCGCTCGACGCCGCCGACAGCAGCCTGATCGACGCGCTGGTCGCCGCCGGCCTCGCCAAGTCCAAATCCGAAGCGCGCAGCTTCATCCAGAGCGGCAGCGTCACCATCAACGGCGCCAAGGCCGATGCGCTCGACCACCAGATCGTCGGCGAAGAACGCCTTTATGGCCGCTTCACCATCCTGCGCCGCGGCAAGAAGAACTACGGGCTGGTGCGCTGGCAGTAGGTCTTTCCCGATGCGCCAGCTGATCCTCGACCTGCTGCCGGAAAGCCCGCCGACGCTGGACAATTTCGTCGCCGGCGGCAACGCGGAAACGCTCGCCGCCCTGACCGGCTGGCTGGCCGGCGCACGCACGGAAACGTCGTTCTGCCTGTGGGGCGAAGCCGGCTCGGGGCGCTCGCACCTGCTGCTGGCCAGCGGCTTCGCCTACGTCGATGCGGCGCGCGATCCGGCGCTGGCGACGGCGCCCGAAGCCGAACAGGTGGCCGTCGATCACGTCGAGGCGCTGGACGCGAGCGGTCAAATCGCCCTGTTCAACCATTTCAACCGCCTGAAAATGGCCTCGGGAATGCTGTTGACCGCAGCCGACCGTCCGCCGGCCCATCTCGCGCTGCGCGAAGACCTGCGCACCCGCCTCGGTTCCGGGCTGATCTACCGCCTGCTGCCGCTGTCGGATGCCGAAAAGGCCGCCGCCCTCGCCACCCAGGCGAAGGAACGCGCGCTGAAGCTGACGCCGGAGTCCATCGATTACCTGATGCGCCACGCGCCGCGCGACATGCGCACGCTGTCCGCCTTCATCGTCGCGCTCGACCGCTACACTCTCGAACACAAGCGCGCCGTCACGCTGCCCCTGCTGCGCGAACTGCTCAACGAAACCCTGCCGCTGGACTTCGCCAAATGAACCTCGCCCTCTTCGACCTCGACAACACCCTCCTCGCCGGCGACTCCGATTTCGAGTGGGCGCAATTCCTGATTTCGAAAGGCGTCGTCGACCGCGAGTTGCAGGAAGCCAAGAACATCCAGTTCTACGAGCAGTACAAGGCCGGCACGCTGGACATCTACGAATTCCTCGGCTTCCAGCTGGCGCCGCTGGCCCGCCACAGCCGCGCCGAGCTCGACGCCTGGCACCGCGAATACGTCGAGCGCCATATCCGCCCGCTCATCGGTGAACCGGCGCGCCAGCTGGTGCGGCAGCATCTCGCCGCCGGCGACCTGTGCGCCGTCGTCACCGCCACCAACAGCTTCGTCACCGGCGCCATCGCCCGCGAATTCGGCATTCCGCACCTGATCGGCACGGTGGCTGCGGTCGACGTCGAAAACGGGGCATTTTCCGGGGCGCCGACCGGCATCCCCTCCTTCCGCGAAGGCAAGATCGCCCGCGTCGACAGCTGGCTCGAATCGTTGGGCCTGTGGTGGGGCAGTTTTTCCGACAGCTATTTCTACAGCGATTCGCACAACGACCTGCCGCTAATGCACAAGGTGAACACCCCGGTCGCCGTCGACCCCGACGACAAGCTGCGCCAGCACGCCGCCAGCCGCGGCTGGCGGATCATCAGCCTGCGCTGAAGCGGCGATGCTACGCATCCCCTTCCTCAGCACCGAAGCGCCGTATGTGCTGATCGCGGTCGCGCTGCTGCTGCTCTTCATCCTCAAGCCGCTGCGGGCATTGCGCCCATCTCTGATCAACACCAGCGTCTTCTTCGCCGCCTGCCTGTTCGGCGACCTGCTGGCCGGCATCCTCCTTGCCAACCACGCGGCCTCGGCCGCCGCCGGCCTGCTGCGCCAGCTGGCCGTCTTCGGCATGGGGCTGGCGGTCATCCGCTTCACCGGGCTGGCGCTGTTCAACGTCGCGCTGCCGCGCCTGCATATCCGCATCTCGGGCATCCTCGCCGACATCCTGGTCATCGTCGGCTACATCGGCTGGGGCTTCTTCCGCCTCAACCAGGCCGGCGTCGAGCTGACCCACCTGTTCGCCACCTCGGCCATCCTCACCGCCGTCCTCGCCATTTCGATGCAGGACACGCTGGGCAACCTGCTCGGTGGCCTCGCCCTGCAGATGGACAATTCGCTGGAAATCGGCGACTGGATCAAGATCGACGACCTCTCCGGCCAGGTCACCGACATCCAGTGGCGGTACACGGCGATCGTCACGCGCAACGGCGAAAAGGCCGTGGTGCCCAACAGCCAGCTGATGAAGGGGCGCTACTACGTGCTCTGCGACAAGCACGGCGCCAACCCGACCTGGCGGCGCAGCATCGGCTTCAACATCGACCTCGCGGTGCCGCCCGGCCGCCTGATCCAGCTTATCGAATCGGACATCGCCGCCGCCACCATCCCCAACGTCGCCCAGACGCCGCCGCCAAGCTGTGTGCTGATCGACTTCGGCCCCGGCTACGCGCATTACGTGCTGCGCTACTGGCTGCAGAATCCGCAACTCGACGACCCGACCGATTCCGACGTCCGCACCCACATCCTCGCCATCCTGCAGCGCAACGGCATCCGCCTGGCCACCGACGACCACACCATCCACCTCGTCAAGGAAGGCGCCGCGCACCAGGAGGCCGTGCAGAACCGCGAACTGAAGCGGCGCCTGCAGGCCATCGAGGCGATCGAGCTGTTCGCCCGGCTCTCCGAGAGCGAAAAGAAATACCTCGCCGAACGCCTGATCAACACCCCGTTCGCGCGCGGCGACGTGATCACCCGCCAGGGGGCCAACGCCCACTGGCTGTACATCGTCGTCAACGGCGAGGCCGAGGCCTGGTGGCAGCCGCCGGAAGGACCGCGCCGCCAGCTCGAAAAGCGCGGCCCGGGCAGCGTCTTCGGCGAAATCGGACTGATGACCGGGGCGCCGCGCCGCGCCACGGTGATCGCCACGACCGACATCGAAGCCTATCGCCTCGACAAGGAAGCCTTCCAGCAGATCATCCGCCAGCGTCCGGAACTCGCCGACAGCCTGTCCCTGATCCTGGAACAGCGCCTGCAGCGCTTCGCCGAGCTGGAAGAAGGCTATCACCGCGGACGCGCCGAAGCGCCGCAACGCATTCCGGGCAGCGCCGCGATCGGCCAGAAAATCCGCGAATTCTTCGGCCTGGACTGACCATTTCCCCGGCGAAAGCGGTGAAAAATCATTCCTTTCCGGTAAAATCCGCGTTTTTGCGCAGCGCCCGGCGCTCCCTGAACGGCAATACGTGATCCGCAAACTCATCTCCCGCGTCTTCGGCGGCAGGAAGGCCGAAGCCAGCCACCACGAACCGGCGGTCATTCCCGTCTCCAGCCACCGCATTACCCGCGACCGCATCAGCAGCGGCAGCCGGCGCGTCTGCGAAACGCTGCAGGACAACGGCCACAAGGCCTACGTCGTCGGCGGCGCCGTGCGCGACCTGCTGATCGGCGCCGAGCCCAAGGACTTCGACGTCGCCACCGACGCCACGCCGGAAGAAGTGCGCCGCGCCTTCCGCCGCTCGCGCATCATCGGCCGCCGTTTCCAGATCGTGCACGTGATGATGGGCCAGGAAACCATCGAGGTCACCACCTTCCGCGGCACGCTCGACGCCAACACCAAGAAGGACGAGCACGGCCGCGTGCTGCACGACAACGTCTTCGGCAGCCAGGCCGAGGACGCCGCGCGGCGCGACTTCACGGCCAACGCGCTGTACTACGACCCGACCACCGAGGCGGTGATCGACTACCACCACGGCGTCGGCGATCTCAAGCAAAAAACCCTGCGCATGATCGGCGAGCCGCGCGCCCGCTACCGCGAAGACCCGGTACGCATGCTGCGCGCCGTGCGCCTGGCGGCCAAGCTCGGGCTCATCATCGACCCGGCGGCGCGCACGCCGATCCGCGAAATGGCCGGCCTGCTGGAAAACGTGCCGGCCGCCCGCCTGTTCGACGAAATGCTGAAGCTCCTGACCTCGGGGCATTCGGTCAAGTGCATCACGCAGTTGCGCGACGAGGGCCTGCACCACGGCCTGCTGCCGCTGCTCGACGTCATTCTCGAACAACCGATGGGCGAGAAGTTCGTCATGCTGGCGCTGGCCAACACCGACGACCGCGTGCGGCGCGGCAAGGGCACCTCGCCCGGCTTCCTGTTCGCCACCCTGCTCTGGCACGAAGTGCTGGCACACTGGGAAAAGCTCAAGGCGCAGGGCGAATCGAAGATTCCGGCGCTCTACCAGGCAATGGACACCGTTCTCGACGTGCAGGGCGAGAAGCTCGCCATCACGCGGCGCATCGCCGGCGACATCAAGGACATCTGGGCCCTGCAGCCGCGCTTCGAGGCACGTGCCGGCAAGCGCCCGTACGGCCTGCTCGAACAGCCGCGCTTCCGCGCCGGCTATGACTTCCTGCTGCTGCGCGCCGAATCCGGCGAGATCGACATGGAACTGGCCGACTGGTGGACCCGCTTCCAGGAGGCCGACGGCGAGGAACGGGCGCGCATGCTGCTGCCGGAACAGGCCGGCGACAAGAAGCGCCGCCGCCGGCGCAAAAAACCGGCTTCCGACGGCGTCGACCGCAACAGCCCGGAATGAACACCGCCTACGTCGCCCTCGGCGCCAATATCGGCGACCCGGCGGCCACCGTGCTCGCCGCCTACGCGGCGCTCGCCAACCTGACGGACAGCCGGGTCATCCACACCTCGTCGCTGTACCGCACGGCGCCGGTCGGCCTCAAGCACCAGCCCGACTTCATCAACGCCGTCGCCGCCCTGGAAACGGGGCTGGCGCCCGAGGAACTGCTCGACGCGCTGCTCGACCTCGAAGCCCGCTTCGGGCGCGTGCGCCGCGACCGCAACGGCCCGCGCACCCTCGACCTCGACCTGCTGCTCTACAACGACATCGAGCTCGACCTGCCGCGCCTGACCCTGCCCCACCCGCGCCTGCACCTGCGCGCCTTCGTGCTGCGCCCGCTGGCGGAAATCGCCCCCGGCCTCGCCATTCCCGGCCGCGGCAGCGTCGCCGCCTGGCTGCCGGCAGTCGCCAACCAGGGCATCGCCCGCCTATGAACGTCCTCGGCCTGCACATTCCCGTGCTGTGGCAGACGGTGATCCTGCTGTCGCTGTCCAACGTCTTCATGACCTTCGCCTGGTACGCCCATCTCAAGAACCTGAACGAGAAGCCGTGGTGGATCGCCGCGCTTATCTCGTGGGGCATCGCGCTGTTCGAATACCTGATCCAGGTGCCGGCCAACCGCATCGGCCATACCCAGATGGGCCTCGGCCAGCTCAAGATCCTGCAGGAAGTCATCTCGCTGACCGTCTTCGTACCCTTCGTCGTTTTTTACATGAACCAGCCGCTGAAGCTTGACTATCTGTGGGCGGCCCTGTGTATCCTAGGCGCCGTCTATTTCGTCTTCCGCTCGTAAGCCCCCATGTCCGCCCAAACCGTCACCCGCCGCCTGACCCAGGCCGACCTCGCCAAGCTCTACGCCGCCGGCGAGAAGGTCGTCATGTTCACCTGCTACGACGCCAGCTTTGCCCGCCTGCTCGATGGCGCCGGCGTCGAATCGCTGCTGATCGGCGATTCGCTGGGCAACGTCATCCAGGGTCACGACACGACGCTGCCGGTCACCGTCGCCGACATCGCCTACCACGTCGCCGCCGTCAAGCGCGGCTCGGATCGCCCCTTCATCATCGCCGACATGCCTTTCGGCAGCTATCAGGAATCGCCGGAACAGGCCTTCCGCAACGCGGTGACGCTGATGGCGGCCGGCGCCCAGATGGTCAAGCTGGAAGGCGGGCTGGACATGGCGAAAACGGTCGAATTCCTCGTGCACCGCGGCATCCCGGTCTGCGGCCACGTCGGCCTGACGCCACAGTCGGTGCACGCGCTGGGCGGCTACAAGGTGCAGGGCAAGGGTGAAGCCGCAGCGCAGCGCCTGAAGGACGACGCGCTGGCGCTGCAGAACGCCGGGGCGACGATGATCGTTCTCGAAGCCATCCCCGCCGTGCTGGCCGCCGAGGTCACTGCCCTGCTCAACATCATCACCATCGGCATCGGCGCCGGCAAGGACTGCTCGGGCCAGGTCATGGTCCTGCACGACGCCTTCGACATCCCGCCGGGCAAGAAGGCCAAGTTCGTGCGCAACTTCATGGCCGACGGCGGCAGCATCGCCGACGCCGCCGCCCGCGCCGTGGCCGCCGTCAAGGACGGCAGCTACCCCGGCCCGGAACATACCTACGCCGCTTAAGGCAGCCAACATGCAAACCCATTCTTCCATCGCCGACCTGCGCGCGGCGTTGCAGCAGCGCGGCCGCGTCGTCTTCGTCCCGACCATGGGCAACCTGCACGCCGGCCACATCAGCCTGATGGAACAGGCGCGCGCGCACGGCGACACCGTGGTCGCCTCGATCTTCGTCAACCGCCTGCAGTTCGGACCGAACGAGGATTTCGACAAGTACCCGCGCACCTTCCAGGCCGATTGCGACAAGCTGGCCGCCGCCGGCGTCGATGTGCTGTTCGCACCGACCGAAGCCGACCTCTACCCGGAGCCGCAGGAATATTTCGTCGAGCCGCCCGGCATCCAGAACGTCCTCGACGGCGAGTTCCGTCCCGGCCACTTCCGCGGCGTCGCCACCGTCGTCCTCAAGCTGTTCAACATCGTCCAGCCGCAGGCCGCCGTCTTCGGCAAGAAGGATTACCAGCAGCTGATGGTAATCCGCAACATGACCCGCCAGCTGGCGCTGCCGATCGCCATCGTCGGCGGCGAGACGGTGCGCGCCGCCGACGGCCTCGCCCTCTCCTCGCGCAACGGCTACCTGAGCGAGGCCGAACGCGCCGAGGCGCCGCGCCTGTACCGGCTGCTCAACGAGATCCGCGCCGCCATCCGCGCCGGCCAAGCGGATACCGTGAAACTGGAAAACACGGCGATTGCGGCGTTGACCGCAGCCGGCTGGAAGACCGACTATGTCGCAGTGCGGCAACAGGCCGACCTGGCCATGCCGAAAGACGTAAACGCCCCGCTGGTGGTGCTTGCCGCCAGCCGCCTGGGAACCACCCGGCTCATTGATAACATTGAGATTTGACGCAGCGTGAATATCCATAATTACGCCCGTTGACAGAGGGGCGATTGTCGCTACAATTCGCTTCCCCCAACCTTCTGGATGAGTGAAACCATGCAGAGAACGATGCTGAAATCCAAGTTGCACCGCGTGACCGCAACCCACGCCGACCTGCACTACGAGGGTTCCTGCGCCATCGACGAGGATCTGCTCGACGCGGCCAACATCAAGGAATACGAACAGATCGACATCTGGAACGTAAACAACGGCGAGCGTTTCACCACCTATGCCATCCGCGCCGAACGCGGATCGGGCGTCATTTCGGTCAACGGCTCGGCGGCCCGCCGGGCGGCGCCGGGCGACATCCTGATCATCGCCACCTTCGCCGTCTACAACGAGATCGAGCTGGCCAAGTACGAACCGGACCTGATCTACGTCGATTCGCAGAACCGCATCACCCGCCGCGGCCACAAGATTCCGACCCAGGCCGCCGCCTGAACACCGGTTCGTGACGTACTTCACGGAAGACCCGCTACGGCGGGTTTTCTTTTTTTCGTTTTATGTACAATGCCCCGAACTACCCCAACCATGGAGACAGGACAATGGGCGTTGTATTCACCAAGACCCAGAAAGGGCATGACGAAATCACCAGCAAGGCCGGCGGCCTGACCCCGCGCCAGCGGCGCGTGCTGATCTTCATCGACGGCAAGCGTTCCGTCGATGACCTGCGCGGCATGCTGCAGGCCGACGACCTGCAACACACGCTCGGCATGCTCGAAGAGGACGGCTACATCGCGGTCGGCTCGGTCGTGACCGCGCAGGGCAAGGTCACCGCGCCGGCCGCCCCGCTACCGTCGGTCACCGCCTTCGGCGAGCTGCCGGCGGCGCCGGACCCGCTGCGCATGCAGCAGGCCCGCAATTTCATGGTCAACACCCTGAACACCTTCGTCGGCTCGCTCGGCGCCAGTTCGCTGATCGAGCGCATCACCGACGCCGAAGGCCATAGCGGCCTGCGCGCCCTCTACGACGAGTGGTACCACGCCATGGTGATGTCGCGCGAAGGCAAGCGCGAGGCCGAAGCCCTGCGCGGCAAGCTGCTCCAGGTCATCTGACCCGTCGGGTCCGGCGCACCGCCGGCGCCCTTCCGTCTCGTGCCGGGCCGCGCCCTGCCCGCCATTGCATCAGCCGCCGGCGCCTTCGCCGGCCTTCGGCTTGCGCGCGCGCGGCGCGCGCCGGGCACGCGCCGGCTTTTCCTCGCCAACGGCCGCCTCGCCGGCCGGCGGCGTGCTGACCGTCGGCGCCTCGGCAGCGACGGCAACCACCGCGGCACCAGCCTTCTGGCGCGGGCGGCGCGCGGCACGGCGCGGCTTTTCCGGCGTGGCCGTCGTTCCGGCCGCTGATTCAGCTGACTCAGGCGCTTCCGCCGGCGCCGGCGCGATCGCCGCCTCGATGCCGACACCTTCTCCGGCCGCCGCTACCGGCGCATCCGCAGCAACGGTCGGCGCCGCCTCGACCGCGCCCCGCTCCTTGCCGCTGCGCGCCCGGCGGCCGCCGCGGCGGCGCGCGCTGCCGGGCGCCTCGGGCTCGGAGCCCGAAGCGTCGGTTTTTGCCGTTTCCGGCAGGTCGACCGCAACCGGCTCGGCGACAATCTCGACCGGTGCTTCCTCGGCCGGCGCGACCGCTTGCGGCGCCGCCCGCATCACGTAGGCACCCGATTTCTCGTCACGCCCGAAGCCGAGCAGGCCGCGGTTGGCGGCTTCCTCGAGCAGGTTGCCGAAGCTGCGGAAGCCGAAATAGGTTTCGTTGAAGCCGGGATTGCGCCGCTTGATGACCTCCTTGAGCACCGAGGCCCAGATGCGCTCGTTCTCGCCGCGGTCGGCGATCATGTCGGCGAAGGTCGCCGCCGCCAGCTCGATGGCCTTGGTCTTGCGCTCCTCGGCCTTGGCGCGCCGCGCCGCCTCCTCTTCCGGCGAACGCCTGCCGTTGTCACGCTCGCGACGCAGGTTGCCGCGCTGCGCCTCACGCTCGCGGACGAGGTCGTCGTAGTAGATGAACTCGTCGCAGTTGGTGACCAGCAGGTCGGAACACGACTGTTTGACGCCGACGCCGATCACCCGCTTGGCGTTTTCACGCAGCTTGGAAACCAGCGGCGAGAAGTCGGAATCGCCGGAGATGATGACGAAGGTGTCGACGTGCGCCTTGGTGTAGCAGAGGTCGAGCGCATCGACGACCATGCGGATGTCGGCCGAATTCTTGCCCGACTGGCGCACGTGCGGGATTTCGATCAGCTCGAAGTTGGCTTCGTGCATCGCCGCCTTGAAGCCTTTGTAGCGCTCCCAGTCGCAGTAGGCCTTCTTGACGACGATGCTGCCCTTGGCCAGCAGGCGTTCGAGCACCGGCTTGATGTCGAACTTTTCGTACTGGGCATCGCGCACGCCGAGGGCGATGTTCTCGAAATCACAGAAGAGCGCCATGCTGGCGGTGTCGGCGGGAGCGGCCATGAATACAGTCCGGAGAGAGGAAGCGCGAAGTATACATGCCGAGCCTGCCCGACCGTGCATGCGCCCCCTGAATTGCCGACCAACGATGAAAATGCAACGCCGCAAAAAGGCAAGCCCTCACCTGGAGTGCTTGCCCTGCTCGGCCGCGCCGCCTTATTTCGCAGCGGGCGCCTTGGCCTTGCTGCCGCTTTTGGTCTTGCCTTGTTTCTTGGTCTGCTTCTTGGACTTCTTGGCGGGTTTGCCAGCTTTGCCGCTCTTGGCAGCACCGGCCTGCTTCGTAGCAGCCGGCTTGGCATGGGTGGACGCTGCCTGCGCGGCGGGTGCGGCAGCCAGCATGGATACGGCAAAAAGGCCGCCAATCAGCGAGGCAAGAATTCTGGACACAATGTCTCCCTATCGAAATCGGCACGGTGGTGCCTTGTGATGGGTACAGCCGGGATGGATGGAGCATGCGTCCCGGCCCCGGCCTTTTCCACGCCGGGGTCACCCGAAGCCGCGGAGTATAGTCAGGGAATGCTGCCGCCTCCCTGACCGGGACGGGTTCGTCAATTCAGGTCAGCACGTAGTCCCTTACCGCGGGCGGATCGCTGCGCGGCGTTTCGCCGACCAGTTCGCAGACCGAGACCTCGATGGCATGGCACATGGAGGCCAGGGCGAGATCGTTGGGTTCGGTACCGAAAGGTTCTTCGATCTGCTCGCCGATCACGTCCAGCGCCAGGAAGGTGTAGGCGACGAAGGTGGCGATCAGCGGCGTCAGCCAGCCGATCGAGGTACTGAGCCCGACCGGCAGCAGCAGACAATAGACCATCACCGTGCGGTTCATGAGAACACGGTAGGTGTAGGGAATCGGCGTGTTGGCAATGCGCTCGCAGGCACCGGATGCCTCGGTCAGCAGGTTCAGGTTGCGATCCATGGACTGCAGTTGCAGATCGCTGATCGTACCATGGCGTTGCGCGGTGGCGAGATCCCTGGACAGGTCGAGCAGGATGGCCGACGGCACGAAGCGGGCAGCCGTCACCCGCCGGAGAACGGCCGCATCGAGACGGCAGGCCAGGTCGGCTTCGGGCGTGGTGCCCCGCAACTGGTGCTTGAGCGCGTAGGCGAAGGCGGCCAGGGTTCGCGCCACCCGGCGCTGCAGTGCGTCATCGGCCGGCGCGAAGCTGGCGACCTCCCGGGTCAATGAGCGGGCGGCGATGAGCAGGGCGCCCCACTGCTTGCGCGCCTCCCAGAAACGCTCGTAGCTGACGCTGTTGCGAAAACCCAGGAAGATCGCCAGGGCGATACCCATCAGCGTGAACGGTGGAATCGACAGCGCCGATGCGGCGTGTTCGCTCATCCACCAGCCGCGTACCAGAACACTGGCTAAGGAAACCGCAAGCACCAGCAACAGGCGGGTGACGATGTAGGGCAACACCGAGCCGCGCCAGACGAACAGCAAGCGGAACCAGTGCAAATGAGGGCGAACGATCATGGCAGCTCTGAAAGGATTGACCACCCCGGATCGGCTGCCATGCGGCCTGCCACGACGCCATCGAGCCGGGGCCCCGGATGATAGCAGCGCCGCCTCGCGGCGCCTGTGACGACGTGTAATGGCATGCTGAACGCGCCACTTGGGCTACCCCGCCAGCGGCGTTTCGGCCTCGGCAACCAGCCATTTCCGGAATGCCGACACCATTTCCTGATCGGCCATGGCCTGCGGCACGACGAGGAAATACGAATAGGCCGACGGGAGAAAAACGGAGAAAGGAACGACCAGGCGCCCGGCGGCGACGTCGGCCTCGATCAGCGGCCTCGGCACCAGCGCCACACCCTGCCCTTCGAGCACCGCCTCAAGAACCAGCAGGGTATTCGAGAAACGCGGTCCGCGTTCGATATCGACCCCGCCGACACCGGCAAGATCGAGCCACTCCCGCCAGATCGGCCCCTTTCCGGCACTCGGCAGCGATTCGTCGTGGAGCAGGATGTGCCGGCTCAAGTCATCCGGCGAACGCAATGGCATCTCCCCGGACATCAGCCGCGGACTGCAGGCCACAACGAAATAGGGCGTAAGCACTCTTTCGACGAGGCAACCGGGATATGAACCCGTTCCAAAGCGGATCGCCACCTCGCCCGCTTCGCTACGCGGGTCGATCAATTCGCCTTTCGGAGCCGTTGCGAATTGCGGGCCGTCGATGTTTTCCGGCTTGCTGGCAATCCTGATCGCCAACGCCGGCTGCTCCGCAGAGAATCGCGACAGGCGGGGAACCAGCCAGCGCGTCGCGAACGAAGGCGGCGCACTGACGTTCAGGGCCGGCGCCGTGCCGCGCCGCGTACTTTCGACCGCCGCCGCAAAGCTGTCGAGGCCCTCGCGCACCCTGGGAAACATTGCCAGACCCGCCTCGCTCAGCTGCAGCAGGTTTTGCCGGCGATGGAAAAGGAGGCAGCCAAGATAGGACTCGAGGGTCTTGATCTGCTGGCTGACGGCCGATGGCGTCACGTGCAATTCCTCCGCCGCCTTCCTGAAGCTGAGGTGACGCGCGGCCGCTTCGAAGGTACGAAACGTGGACAGCGGGGGAAGTCGGTAAGCCAGGACAGGTACCTCGCAAGCCGGGAAGCCGATTAAGTTTTACTTACGCCAAGGATAACAAATCATGGTTTGCTGCACCGCAGCATAGACACTATATTGAGGTCGTAAATTCAAATCAAGCAGCGAAGGAGTCAGTCATGTCCATCTACGCATATCTCTGTCGTAGCGCCATGTTCCCCCTCAAAACGCCAATCCGGACCCTGGACTACGACGCGGTCTTCAAAGGCGAAGCAAGCCCGCCGCCGGACAAGGAGCAGAGCAGCACCTACCTGCCCGGTCTCAGGCCTGTCGAATACGATGTCGATGCGTATTTCAAGGATGTATTTGCCGGCCCGGTATTCTGACCCCACACCCTGCCGGCCCTGTCCGGCAGGTCTGCACATGTTGCTGGCGCCCTGGCTTGCGGCCCGGATTGTGAACTTATTCCCCTGACGCCCGACATTTTTAGCGAACATCAAAGCCCCCTGCCCGCCTCGCCGCCTACCATCGGCCGGCCAAACAATTTCCGAAAGGGGGAAAACAATGAGTGGCGCTTTCACCAAATCGATGGCGCGGAACATATTCTACGGGGGGACCGTCTTCTTCTTCCTGTTGTTCCTCGCGCTGTCATTCGACACCCATTCGCAGCTTCCCAAGCGCGACATGCGGGCCAACATCACGCCGCAGATCGCCGAAGGCAAGAAGCTTTGGGAGGTTAACAACTGCATTGGTTGCCACACCCTGATGGGTGAAGGCGCCTACTTTGCCCCCGAACTGGGCAACGTGGTCGTCCGCTACGGCGACGAAGGCACCAAGGCCTTCATCCAGGCGCGTCCGAAGGACGGCATTCCGGGCCGTCGCAGCATGCCGCAGTTCAACTTCACCGACGAGCAGCTGGACGCCATCGTGGCCTTCCTGAAGCACGTCAATTCGATCAACGACGCCAACTGGCCGCCCAACGACCAGGGCTGATCGAGAGGAGACACTGAACATGCAATTCAAATCGCAAGCGGTTGCAAAACCCTACTTCATCGCGGCCATCGGCCTCTTCGTCGGCCAGATCCTGTTCGGCCTGATCCTCGGCCTGCAGTACGTTCTGGGCGACTTCCTGTTCCCGGCCATTCCGTTCAACGTGGCCCGCATGGTCCACACCAACCTGCTGATCGTCTGGCTGCTCTTCGGCTTCATGGGCGGCGCCTACTACATGATCCCTGAGGAATCCGAGACCGAACTGTTCAGCCCGAAACTGGCGCTGGCGCTGTTCTGGATCTTCCTGGTGGCTGGTGCGCTGACCATCGTCGGCTACCTGGCGGTGCCGTACGCCACACTGGCCGAACTGACCGGCAACAACCTCCTCGAGACGATGGGCCGCGAGTTCCTCGAGCAACCGCTGCCGACCAAGCTGGGCATCGTCGTCGTGGCGCTGGGCTTCCTGTTCAACCTGACCCTGACGGTACTGAAGGGCAAGAAGACTTCGATCTCGCTGGTGCTGCTGCTCGGCCTCTGGGGTCTCGCCGTCTTCTTCCTGTTCTCGTTCTACAACCCGGTGAACGTCGTTCTCGACAAGTTCTTCTGGTGGTGGACGGTGCACCTCTGGGTGGAAGGCGTGTGGGAACTGATCCTCGGCTCCTTCCTGGCCTTCGTGCTGATCAAGACGACCGGTGTTGACCGTGAAGTGATCGAAAAGTGGCTGTATGTCATCGTTACCCTGACGCTGATCACCGGCATCATCGGTACCGGTCACCACTACTTCTGGATCGGGACGCCGGAATACTGGCAGTGGTGGGGTTCCATCTTCTCCGCGCTGGAGCCGATCCCGTTCTTCGCCATGACCGTCTTCGCCTTCAACATGGTGAACCGTCGTCGTCGCGAGCACCCGAACAAGGCCGCCGTCCTGTGGGCCCTGGGTACCGGTGTGATGGCTTTCCTGGGCGCTGGCGTGTGGGGCTTCCTGCACACCCTGGCTCCGGTCAACTACTACACCCACGGTACGCAGATCACCGCCGCTCACGGTCACATGGCTTTCTATGGCGCCTACGCCATGGTCAACCTGATGATGATCTCCTACGCCATGCCCATCCTGCGCGGCCGTGCTGCCAACAGCAACAAGTCGCAAGTGCTGGAAATGTGGTCGTTCTGGCTGATGACAGTTGCCATGGTCTTCATCACGCTGTTCCTGACCGCCGCCGGCATCCTGCAGGTCTGGCTGCAACGTGCTTCCGATACCCCGTTGCCGTTCATGGTGGCGCAGGAGAAGATCGCGCTGTTCTACTGGATGCGCGAATGGGCCGGCGTCGCTTTCCTTGTCGGTCTCGTCATCTACATCCTGAGCTTCTTCGTGGGTGGCCAGGAAGAAAAGGCCGCCTGAGCAGTTTCCTCCAGGTAGCACTTGGGGCGCCGGTCGCAGGACCGGCGCCTTTTTTCATTTTTGGGCCACATCAAGTTCCGCGGCAAGGCTTGCCGATAAGATGTGCGCCATGACCGCAATCGCTCCAACCGCACCCGAAACACCCGCCAGAAGGCTGCCCGGCGACCTCGCTATCTGGTTCTTCATCCTCGCCGAGATGCTGGCCTTCGCGGTGTTCTTCTCCGCCTACGCCTTCGCGCGGGCGACCCACGTCGCGGAATTCAACCTCTACCAGCAGACCTTGGACCGCAACCTGGGCGCGCTGAACACCGTGCTGCTGATCACCGGCTCGTGGTTCGTCGTCCTCGCCGTACAGGCCGCGCACCGCGACGACCGCCCGGCGATCCCGCGCAACATCCTGCTCGGCTTCCTGTGCGGCGCCGGCTTCCTGGCGGTCAAGGTCGTCGAGTATGCCGCCAAGTTCGGCGCCGGCATTTCAATGTCGACCAACACCTTCTACATGTTCTACATCTCGCTGACCTTCTTCCACTTCATGCACGTCATCCTCGGCATGGTCATCCTCGCCATCCTCTGGGTGCAGGCGAGGAAGGGGGTGTATGGCAGCCACGATGCGCACGGCCTGGAAAGCGGCGCCGCCTACTGGCACATGGTCGACCTGCTGTGGATCGTCCTTTTCCCGCTCGTTTACGTGATGCGCTGACCATGAACGCCCTCAAGAACCCAGCCCACCGCGCCTGGCTCGTCCTGCTGGTCGCCACCGCCATCACCTGGTATCTCGGCGAAGTCGGTGCCGCCGGCACATTGTCCATCGTCGCCATGCTGCTCATCGCCTTCGTCAAGGGCCGCCTGGTGATCCTCGACTTCATGGAGCTGCGCAACGCTCCGGCGCTCTGGCGCGCCCTGCTCGAAGGCTGGCTTATACTCGTCTCCAGCCTGATTCTGCTCGCCTACTGGATCTCTCTCAAATGACCGACCTGCCCTTCTACGAACCCTCCGGCAATGAAATCGCCCTCTTCGAGCACGCCTACCGCGAGCGCCTGCCGCTGCTCATCAAGGGCCCGACCGGCTGCGGCAAGACGCGCTTCGTCGCGCACATGGCGGCGCGCCTCAAGCTGCCGCTGTACACCGTCGCCTGCCACGACGACCTGACCGCCGCCGATTTGGTCGGCCGCCACCTGATTTCCGACAAGGGCACCTACTGGTGCGACGGGCCGCTGACCCGCGCCGTGCGCGAAGGCGGCATCTGCTACCTTGACGAAGTGGTCGAGGCGCGCAAGGACACCACCGTCGTCCTGCACCCGCTGGCCGACGATCGCCGCATCCTGCCCATCGACCGCACCGGCGAGACGCTGGAAGCGCCGGACAATTTCATGCTGGTCGTCTCCTACAACCCCGGCTACCAGAACCTGCTGAAGGGCCTCAAGCCGTCGACCCGCCAGCGTTTCGTCTCGATGCGCTTCGATTTCCCCGGCGCCGAGCGCGAAATTTCCATCCTGATCGGCGAAACCGGCTGCGACGCCGATCTCGCCAAGCGTCTGGTCGGCATCGCCAAGGCCTTCCGCGCGCTGAAGGACCGCGACCTCGAGGAAGTCGCCAGCACCCGCCTGCTGGTTTACGCCGCAACGCTGATCAAGTCCGGCTTCGATGTCTCCGCCGCCTGCCGCGCCGCGCTGGTCGAAAGCCTGACCGACGACGAGGAAACCGTCGCCGCGCTGATGGAAATCGTCGATGCCACTTTCGGACGATGATTTCGGCTTCACCGAGGAGAAGGCCGGGCAAAATCTGGCCGTCCTCGCCGAGACGCTGTTCCTGGCCAACCTCCTGCTGGCGCCCGGCATCGCCTTCGCGATCCTGCTCTGGCTGTGGCTGCGCTACAAGGACAGCGCGCCGCCGCTCGCCCGCCAACATCTCAAGCAAGCCACCTTCGTCAGCCTTTACGGCGGCCTGCTGATCGTCTCGCTGACTGCCATTTTCATCCTGGTCGGCGGCCTTTACTGGGAATACACCTGGGTCGCCGTCATCCTCTACTTCACCTGCATCCACTCGACGCTGGTGCTGTTCGGCATGTTCGGACTGATCAAGGCCCTGGCCGGGCAGACCTGGCGCTTCCCGCTGATCGGCCCGCGCAATCCATGAGCAAGCCGGCGCTGCAACGCTACCGGGTGCTGGCGCAGATCGGTTTTTTCGCGCTGTTCACGTTGACGCCGATCTTCGATCTCTTCCGCTACGACCTGACCGAGAAGCACGCCTACTTCCTGACCATCCCTTGGCACCTGGGCATCGACGACCTGATCGCCGGGCGCGTCGATGCCGGGACTGCTGCGGTCAACCTGATTTTTTTCCTGTTTTTACCGGTGCTCGGCACGCTGGCGCTGATCATCGGCGTCGCCTGGAAATGGGGCCGCCTCTATTGCGGCTGGCTGTGCCCGCACTTTTCCGTGGTCGAAACCATCAACCGCCTTATGCTCTTCGCCACCGGCAAGCATTCGGTCTGGGACAAGAAGGAAACCCCGCCCTGGGAACCCGACGGCACACCGGCGCCGCGCGACAAGCGCTACTGGTTCGCCGTCGTTCCCGCCGCCATCGCCTTCGCCTTCGCTTGGGCCGTCGTCGGCCTGACCTACCTGATGCCGCCGTTTCACGTCTATTCCGGCTTATTCACTTTCAGCCTTTATCGCGGCGAAGTCATTTTCCTGGCCGCCGCCACCACCGTGCTGACCTTGGAATTTCTCTTCGCCCGCCACCTCTTCTGTCGCTACGCCTGCGCCGTCGGGCTCTTTCAAAGCTTCGCCTGGATGGGCAACAAGAAGGCGATGGTCGTCGGTTTCGAGCGCGAGCGTCTGACCGACTGCGCATCCTGCCTCAACGGCAATGGCTCGGCCTGCGACGCCGTCTGTCCGATGCGCCTCAAGCCGCGCAACGTCAAACGCTGGATGTTCGCCTGCACGCAATGCGGCCAGTGTATTTCGGCCTGCGGCACGGTCAACCGCAACAACCCGCAGGGACAACTGCTGCGCTGGGTCGCCAACGACGACGCCCGGCGCAACGAAGCACGCTTCTCGGCCCTGTCGAACGTCGACGAGGACGCCGGAGGAAAGGCCTGACATGGAAGAGTTCATCGGCAAGATCTGGCACAACTGGGTCACCAAGGCCGCCGCCGGCCACTACCCGGCGGCCGCCGTCAAGCTGGCCGAGGTCGAGAAGACGGCCGGCATCCTGTTCCGCGCCTTCGGCGGCGACCCCGGCCTGAAAGTTGCGGCCGCCACCGCCGAGCAGCACGGCGCCCGCCGCCGCTGGCTGCAGCGCGTCGCCGGCAGCGGCGAAAAGGTCGCCCACGCCCGGCGCGACGCCGAAACCCTGCGCCTGCCGCCGGAAATCGCCGCCTTTCCCGACAAGACCCTGAATCGCGACCTCTTCCTGTGGCTGGCGGCGCTCGCCGCCAGCGACGTCGCGCCGGGCAAACCGTGGTTCATCCGCAACCAGCTCGCCTGCCAGGCCGCGCTGGCCCGCTTCCCCGGCCTCGCGCCGCGCTACGCGCGCCTGGTCGCCGCCCATCTCGCCGAACGCATCGACCCGACCCACCTCCAGCCCGACGAAGCGGCGCAGGAACAGGCCATCCGCCTGGCCCTTCAACAGCCTGCTGCGGTCGACGGCCTGCCGCCGCTCAATTCCCGGAAATCGCGCCCGCCGCAACCGGTGCTGCTGTGGCTGGTCGCCGCCGATGAAGCGGCGCCCGGCAAGGTCGCCGACCCCGGCGAAAACCTGCCTCCCGAAGGCAGCGGCAGCGCCGAAGCCGAAGAGGACGCGCACAAGGCCGAGCAGGTCGAGACGCCCGACAACAAGGCGCCGATGCTTGCGATGTTCCGCGCCGAGAGCCTGCCGACCTGGGCCGAATACGTGCGCGTGAATCGCGCCTTCGACGAGGACGAGAACCCCGATGCCCGCAACGTCGCCAAGGACCTCGACAAGCTCTCACTGACCCGCGACGGCCAGACCGCCCAGTCGCGCGTCCGTTTCGACCTCGACCTGCCGTCGGCCGCCGAGGACGACACGCCGATCGGCCCCGGTATCGCCCTGCCGGAATGGGATTACCGCAAGGCGCAGCTGCTGGAACGACACTGCCACCTGCAGCCGATGCTCGCCTGCGACGCCGGCCACGCCGCGCTGCCAGAGGAACTTGCCGCCACCGCGCGCAAGCTGCGCGGCCAGTTCGCCGCCCTCGCCCCACAGCGCCGCTGGCTCAAGGCGCAGCCGGACGGCCCCGAGCTCGACGTCGATTCCTGCGTGCGCAACCATGCCGATCGCGCCAGCGGCCATACGCCGGAAAGCGGCGGCTACCTGGCCCAGGCGCGCTGCGAGCGCGACCTCGCCTGCCTGCTGCTGGCCGACCTGTCGATGTCCACCGATGCCTGGATTTCCGACAGCCACCGCATCGTCGACGTCATCCGCGATTCGCTTTTGCTCTTTTCCGAGGCGTTAACCGCAACCGGCGACCGCTTCGGCATCTACGGCTTCTCCTCGCTGCGCCGGCAGAACGTGCGCTTCCACCTGCTCAAGGATTTCGCCGGCCGCTACGACGCCGCCGCCCGCGCCCGCATTCTGGCCATCAAGCCTGGTTTCTACACACGCATGGGTGCCGCCCTGCGCCAGTCGGCGAATATCCTGCACGAACAGCCGGCCAGCCGCCGCCTGCTGCTGATCATCACCGACGGCAAGCCGAACGACCTCGACCTCTACGACTCCCGCTACGGCATCGAGGACACCAGGATGGCCGTCCACGAGGCCCGGCGCCTGGGCCTGACCCCCTTCTGCGTCACTATCGACCGCGAAGCCGGCGCCTACCTGCCCTATCTCTTCGGCCCTGCCGGCTTCTGCGTCATCCGCAAGCCGGAGGAGCTGCCGCGCCGCCTCCCCCTCCTTTACGCGCAACTGACACGTCAATGAATAGTCAAAAAGGAGTATTGTTTCGGCACTAGGCGAGTGACACCATCGCGGCACCCGGATTTAGCGAAGATCAAGAATGAATTCCAACCACCCGATCAACATCGAAGCGCTGCTCACCCACATCCCGCTCTTCAACGGCCTGGCGCCCGAGGAAATTGCCCGCATCGCTCATGGCACGCGTGAAATCCACGCCAGCAAGGGCGACATCCTGTTCCACAAGGGCGACCCCTGCAACGGCTTCCACCTGCTGGTTTATGGCCAGATCAAGCTGGCCTTCACCTCGCAGCAGGGCAACGAAAAGGTCGTCGAGATCCTGACCCAGGGCCAGAGCTTCGGCGAAGCCATCATGTTCATGGAAAAGCCCTACATCGTCTTCGCCCAGGCGCTGACCGACTCGCTGCTGCTGCACGTCTCGAAGCACGCCGTCTTCGACGAACTGCAGCGCGACCACAACCTGTGCCGCAAGATGCTGGCCGGCATGGCCATGCGCCTGCACCAGCTGATGAACGACGTCGAATCCTACTCGCTGCACTCCGGCAAACAGCGCATCATCGGCTACCTGCTGCGCGAACTTGCAGAAGAAGACCAGAACGGCATCAACGTCGCGGTCACCCTGCCGACCAACAAGGGCGTCATTGCCTCCCGCCTCAACCTGACCCAGGAACACTTCTCGCGCATCCTGCACGAGCTTTCCGAGTTGGGGCTGATCGTGATCGAGGGGCGGAAAATCCATATTCCGAGCGTGGCGAATTTGCGGAAGCACGAGGGCTGATTCGGGTTTGCACCCACCGCGCCCAATGAAAAAGGGGCGATGAAAATCGCCCCTTTTTGATGGTCGACCGCGACAGGCGTCAGTCGGTCTGCAATTTGCCCTTGGTCAGCAAGTCTTGAATGATCGCCTGATCGCTCAAGGTGCCGTTGCTGGTCAGGTCGACACCCTGCAGTACGATCTGCTGAGTCATCTCCCCGCCTGCACCATTCGGACGGACGTTGATCACGGTGTCGCTGCCCTGCTTGGAGAAGTCGAGGTAGCTATCCAGAGCCGTCGCCGTCGTCGCCGTTCCCTGCAAGATATCGCGCAGGTCGAGTCGGTCCCCGCCCGAGGCGTAAGTGGCCGTATTGAAGTCGGTAATGACATCGCGCGCAGGGTTCGCCAGGGTGCCGCGGTCCGCCAAATTCCAGACAAAGGTGTCGGCCCCCGCGCCGCCGGTCAGCATATCGTTACCTGCGCCACCGTTGAGTGTATCGCCTCCGCTGGCAGCGGTGCTTACAAGCACATCGTTACCGGCAAGACCGTTAATCGTTGTAGCGTTTGTTGACGTATCAACGAGAATGTTATCTGCCGTCGTGCCATCCATATCGCCAGAATCTCGGGTGACAGTGACCGAACCCGTTGATGTTTTTACAACCGTCGAGTTGGTATCGAGATCAAACACACTGGTTGAGGCAGTGTAGTTAAACGATCCACCAGAAGCGCTTGAACCGCCCGTATCAGTAATAACAACGTTTGAGCCACTGAGGCTAGCAGTCAAGCTGTTAGCCGACGATATCGCCGTGATGCTGGCCGCCCCCACGTCGTTATACAAGAACGCCGACATCGGAATAGTAAATGCAGTTCCAAGCGCAGTATTAGTGATGACCGTATCGACAGCACTGGTTTGGGGGTGGGTTATGACCACATCGACCGTTCTGGACAGGGAGGCGGAATCCAAATTCGAGATCTCCGTGGCTGTAGCTGTGGCGGTCAAATGCGCCGTCCCTTGTACGTTAGCTGGGACAATGAGTTTGATCGAGGATATGGACCAGCCCGTCACATCAACATTACTGGTGGCACCTGCCGCACCTGTGGCGGTAAATGTATTGGTGCCATCGGTCAGCGTAAATCCTGACGGAATGCCACTGATCTCAACCTTGAGCGTTTCCGAACCATCCGCATCGGCCAGCGAAGACGTCAAGCCCAGATTGACAACCCCATCGTCATTGGTGGAAACACTGCTTGCGCTACTGCTGGTGACTCGATCAAAGACTATCTTATTGATAAGGTAGTCATTATCCCCTCCCGATGGCGCAGTGAATATAACCTGGTTGAATTGAGCACCGCTGGCAGGCCGAAGCGTCGTGACCGCATCGACGGCGTCAGTGCCACCGATGGTGCTCGTATAGCTACCTAGCACGGTTCCTGCGTTAAGGAACTGTACCGAATACCTTTCGCCAGCAGCAAGCCACGCGAATGCCACATCAATCGAAGAGACCAGGTTGTCGAAATTGACCACCAGACTCTCGGAGCCTGTGCCGGCGAGGTAGCCAAGCTCGGTTGTATCGCCGGATGCAGCCCCCGACACACCGAATCCATCAGGACTTCCAGTCTTGAGGCTAATTGCTCCCGCGCTACCATTGGGGTTGTAGGCAAGCATATTGAAGCCGTTCGTGGTCGTTGTGGCATTGGCGGAAGTGATGCTTGTGGCGGTATAAACCAGGGCACCAAAACTGAGGCTCGGGGTATCCGCAACGGCCGTGATGTTGATATTGATGCTGTCGGTATCGTTCAGCGGCCCACCCGTGCCCGTATTCCCGCCGTCGCTGGTGGTCATGGTCAGCGCCACCGTACCGTTGGCATTGGCCACCGGAACATACGTCGGCTGGTTGGCCGCCGTCGCCAGGTAGGTATTCAGGTTGGCCCGCGTGCCACTCAGAACGATGCTGCCGGTACCCGAACCGGTCACCGTGACACCGCCGGCAGACGCCGCCGTCAGCGTGCCACTGCCCACCGAGAGCGTCACCGTCAGCGTACCACTGCCCGCGTCGACATCCGCTACTGACAGCCCGCTCAGCTTGAGCGAGGTGTCTTCGTTGGTCGTGTAGCTCGCCGGCATCGCATTCACCGGCGCGTCGTTGACCGCCGCCACGTTAACCGTGCTGGTCACCGTGTTGCTAGCGTGGTTTGCCGCTTGCCCATCGTCGATCTGATAACTGATCGTCCGCGCCAGCGTGCTCGGGTTGTCCGAGGTGTTGGCGTAGGTCACCGCGCGCAACGCCGCCTGCCATTGCGCCACCGTCGCCGTGTTCCCCGCCGAACTCAACGTCAGTACGCCGGTCGCCGCGTTGTAGCTGCCCGTGATGTTGCCGTAGCTCGTGCCCGCCGTGAAGCCGAGCACGTCCTGGCTCGCCTGGAAATTGCCCGTGATGCTCACCGTCGCCGAGGCTAGCGTTGCGTTGTCCGCATCGCTGACCGTGAGCGACCCGTTGATCGCCTGCGCAACCTGGTTCTCGGTATACGACAGCGTGCTGCCGCTCGCCAGCAGCGGCGCATCGTTCACCGCCGTGATGTTGAGGTTGATGCTGTCCGTGTCGCTCAGCGGACCGCCTGTGCCCGTGTTGCCGCCGTCACTGGTGGTCATGGTCAGCTCCACCGTCCCGCTGGCATTGGCTACCGGCACATAGGTCGGCTGGTTGGCCACCGTCGCCAGGTACGTATTCAGATTGGCCAGGGTGCCACTCAGAACGATACTGCCGGTGCCCGAACCGGCCACCGTGACACCACCGGCAGAGGCCGCCGTCAGTGTGCCGCTGCCCACCGCGAGCGTCACCGTCATCGTGCCGCTGCCCGCGTCGACGTCCGCTACTGACAGCCCGCTCAATTTGAGCGAGGTGTCTTCGTTGGTCGTGTAACTCGCCGGCATCGCATTCACCGGAGCTTCATTGGCGTTGGAGAGGTTGATCGTGAAGTTCGCCGTGCCGACGCTGCCGTCCGACGAGGTCGCCTGCACCGTGATGGTGTGGCTGGTCGCGCTCTCGTAGTCGAGCAGGCTGCCGTTGGCCACCGTCACCACGCCCGTCACCGGGTCGATGGCAAAGCGCCCGCCGGCGTCGTTGGTCAGCGTGTAGCCGGTGATCGTCGCGCCGCTGTCGGCGTCGCTGCCGAGCGCCGTGACCCCGACCACCGTGCCGGTCGCCGCGTTCTCGGCCACGCTGTTGGCCGCCGCGTTGCTGTCGGCCACCAGGACCGGGTTGTCATTCACATTGCTCAGGTTGATCGTGAAGTTCGCCGTGCCGACGCTGCCGTCCGACGAGGTCGCCTGCACCGTGATGGTGTGGCTGGTCGCGCTCTCGTAGTCGAGCAGGCTGCCGTTGGCCACCGTCACCACGCCCGTCA
>WBZM01000937.1_pt1 | contig 33260 bp, 26 predicted proteins | sample 5204271 | NCBI WGS metagenome assembly WBZM01 (sample SAMN12344346, study PRJNA552823) | activated sludge metagenome | biome: Activated sludge suspended growth; feature: Nitrification reactor; material: Wastewater; isolation source: activated sludge from nitrification reactor of wastewater... | reverse complement strand
GATGGACCTGAAGGTCGCCGCGCATGTCGCCGCGCATGGCACCATCGGCCCCGCCCTGACCGGCTTTGGCAAGAATCGCGGCAACACCCCCGAGACCCAGAAGTATGTGTACGAGGTGATTTATAACGCCCACGCCTACTTCCCCTGTACCAACATGCCTCGTTTTGGCGCCAATGGCTTCCTGAATCAGGAGCAAATCGCCGATCTCATGGCCTATCTGCTTGTTCCGGAATCACCAGTCAACCACTAGGCGCAATCGCCCGGGCCCCGGCCCGGGCCCGGCTCCCGGCGGGTTCGGGGCCCGGGCGTGGTGAGCGGATGATCCCCAAGTCTCCTCCCTAACCTCTCCAGGTAAGGCACGGCCCCCATACCGGGGAATCAACCTACGCTAACGGCGATCCCGGGGTCGTACCCGCGGTGCCCATCGAGCCCCAGGTACGGGCATCGCCGCCCAATTCCCTTAGTTCCTTAATCCCTTTCTGGCAGACCATCCCAGTAACCCGAAGTAGAGGTACCGAACCATGTCACTGTCCCGGCGAGAATTCACCCGCCTGCTGGCCTTGGGAGGCATGGCCGGGCTCATGCCCGGAGCCCTCCGGGCGGCCGTCCGCGGCGATGGCGATGGCGCGGCGCTCTATGAGGCGACCCCCTTCGGCAACCTGCGCCTGCTGCATATCACCGACACCCATGCCCAGCTCAACCCGGTCTGGTATCGGGAACCGAGTGTCAATCTGGGGATAGGCCCGGCCCTGGGCCAGCCCCCCCATCTGGTGGGAGATGCGCTGCTGAAACACTTCGGCATCGCCCCGGGCGGTCGCGAGGCCCATGCCTTCACCTTCCTCGACTTCGACGCCGCCGCCCAGCGCTACGGCAAGGTCGGTGGCTTCGCCCACCTCGCCACCCTGATCAAGCAGTTGCGGGCCGAGGCGGGAGCGGGCAGGAGCCTGCTCCTCGATGGCGGCGACACCTGGCAAGGCTCGGGCACCGCCCTCTGGACCCGGGGCCAGGACATGGTCGGCGCCTGCAATCTACTGGGCGTGGACATCATGACCGGCCACTGGGAGTTCACTTATCAGGACACGGAGGTCATCGACAATCTGAAGGCCTTCAAGGGCGAGTTCGTGGCGCAGAACGTCTCGGTCTCCGACGAGGCCCTGTTCGACTACAAGTTCGCCGACTTTCCCGGCTTCGACGAGGGCAGCGGTCTGGCCTTCAAACCCTACACCGTCCGGGAACTCAACGGCACCCGGGTAGCGGTGATCGGCCAGGCCTTCCCCTACACCCCCATCGCCAATCCCCAGCGCTTCATCCCCGACTGGCGCTTCGGCATCCAGGACGAGCGGATGCAGGAAATGGTCGATCGGGTGCGGGCCAAGGAAAAACCGGACCTGGTGGTGATGCTCTCGCACAACGGCATGGACGTGGACCTGAAGATGGCCGCCCGGGTCCGGGGCATCGATGTCATCTTTGGTGGCCACACCCACGACGGCATGCCCGCCCCCACCCTGGTGGAGAATGCCGGGGGCAAGACCCTGGTCACCAATGCCGGTTCCAACGGCAAGTTCCTCGGCGTCATGGATCTGGAGGTCGGTGACGGCAAGCTCAAAGGCTACCGTTACCGCCTGCTGCCGGTCTTCGCCAATCTGCTGCCCGCGGATGTCGAGATGCAGGCCTACATCGACCAGGTGCGTCAACCCTACCTGCCCCGGTTGACCGAGCAACTGGCCGTCACCGAGACCAGCCTCTTTCGCCGCGGCAACTTCAACGGCACCTTCGACCAGGTGATCCTCGACGCCTTGCGTCAGGGCGGCGATGCCGAGATCGCCCTCTCCCCCGGCTTTCGCTGGGGCACCAGTCTCATCCCTGGTACCGCGATCACCATGGAGGACGTCCTGACCCAGACCGCCATGACCTATCCCGAGACCTATGTCCGGGAGATGAAGGGCAGCGAGCTCAAGACCATCCTCGAGGACGTGGCCGACAACCTCTTCAACCCGGACCCTTACCTCCAGCAGGGGGGGGACATGGTGCGCGTCGGGGGGCTCGATTACGTCTGCAGCCCCAATAACCCGGCGGGTCAGCGCATCGCCGAGATGCGCCTGGACGATGGTCGTCTGGTCGAGGCGGACAAGACTTACAAGGTGACCGGCTGGGCGACGGTGGGCTCCCAGAGCCCCGGAAGGCCGGTGTGGGACCTGGTCGCCGATTATCTCCGCGAGCGCAAGACGCTAGCCCTGAAGAAGGTCAATGCCACCAAACTGGTGGGGGTGGAGGGCAATCCGGGCCTGGCCTGAAATGCGATGAGAATATCGAGGATATCTCCATGATCATGAAGCGCCTTCGCCCCCAGGCCCAGGCCCAGGCCAAAGTCCAGGCCTTGATCTTGTTCCTGCTCATCTGCCTGGTGAGCGGGCCCTTGTCCGCCGCCATGCCCGGCTGGTTCAAGGACTCCTTCCTCTACTTGCAGGAAGAGGTCGACAAGGCCGCGGAGGAGGGCAAGCGGGTCGCCCTCTATTTCCATCAGGAGGAGTGCCCCTACTGTCAGCGCATGCTGAACGTGAACTTCACCCAGCGCGACATCGCCGAACGGGCCCAGTCCCAGTTCAATTTCATCGCCATCAATATCTGGGGCGATCTGGAGGTCACCGACCTGGACGGCACCGTCAGCAGTGAGAAGGACTTCGCCCGCGCCCAGCGGGTCCAGTTCACCCCCACCATCCTCTTCCTGGACAGCGCGGGTCGTGTCGCCTTCCGCCTCAACGGCTATTATCCCCCCGAGCGCTTCAGCGCCTTGCTGGACTATCTGACGCAACAGCCGGCCCCCACCGGTAGCTTCAGTGAGTTCCTGGCCGCCCGATCAGCCGCTCCGCCCGGCGCCCCCCTTACCCCGGACACGGCCGCGCTGCCCCATCCCCTCAAGCTCGATCAGCGCGCAAGCGGCAAGCCCCTCCTGGTCGTTTTCGAACAGGCCAGCTGTCAGGCCTGTGAAGAACTGCACCGGGAGGGCTTGGCGGGGGAGGAGGCGCGGGAACTCCTGGCGGGCTTCGACCTCGCCCGGGTCGACATCTGGTCCGCGGAACCCCTCACCACCCCGGATGGGCGCCAGGTTTCCGCCCAGGACTGGAGCCGGGAACTGGGCATCGACTACACCCCGACCCTCTTGTTCCTGGATGCCGGCGGCCGAGAGGTCTTCCGCACCGACGCCTACATCCGGCCTTACCATATCAGTACCAGCCTGGCCTATGTCGCCACCGGGGCCTATCAGCGTCAGCCGGAGTTCCAGCGCTTCGTTCTGGAGCGGATCGAGGCCCGTCGCGCCGCCGGTGGGAGCGCCCCCCCCAATCTTTGGGACTAGCTGTCAAGCCCCGGGAGATTGTAAAACCGTCCTGTTCGCCCCGGTGCTTTCAGGCACATGCTTTCAAATACAATTGCATAAAATATTGTAATCACTGAATATCCATGAGCCGCGATTGTGGGCGTCCTTTCGGATCGATCGCGTAGCACGGGGCGGGCGGCAAGCCTCCTGGGCTTGCGCCCCAAGTTGCGCCCCAAACCCCGTCCGTTGCGATGGCTGTTCGCCCTGGCCCTGTGGCTGATCGCCTCAACCACCCAGGCGATCCAGGAGGTGCGGATTGGCGTTCTCAGTCATCGCGGCAGCGAGTTGACCCTGGAGCACTGGCAACCCACCGCCGACTATCTGACCCAGGTCCTGGAGGGTTACCGCTTCACGATCCTGCCCCTGCCCTTTGCCCGGATCAGCGAGTTCGTCGAGATGGAGTTTGTCGACTTCATCCTCGTCAACCCGGGCATCTACGTCGACCTGGAGGTGCGTTATGGCATTGCCCGCCTCGCCACACTCAACAACCGGTTCGGCGACCTGAGTCTCAACCACTTCAGCAGCGTCATTTTCACCCGCCATGACCGGGAGGATCTCCAGTCCCTGGCGGATCTGGCCGGCACCAGCTTCCTCGCCGTGGACGAGACCTCCCTCGGCGGCTTTGAGATGGCCTGGGACGAACTCCTCCGCCAGGGTGTGAACCCCTATCGCGACTTCAGCCGCCTGGAGTTTGCCGGTGATCACGACAGCGTGGTACTGGCGGTGGGCCGGGGCGAGGCCGACGCCGGCACGGTCCGGACCAATATCCTCGAACGGATGGCCAGCCGGGGGCTGATCGACCTGGAGGAGTTCAGGGTCCTCAACCCGCAGCCCCAAGACCGTTTCCCCCTGGTACATAGCACCCGGCTCTATCCCGAGTGGCCCTTCAGCCGCCTCAGCCACACCCCCAACGAACTGGCCCAGCGGGTCGCCCTGGCCCTGCTCAACATGCCCCCCGACCATCCGGCGGCCCTGGCCGGAGACTATGCCGGCTGGACGGTGCCCCTGGATTATCAGCCGGTGCACGACCTCTTCCGCCGCCTCGGGTTACCGCCCTACGCTCAAGGCTTCACCTGGGTGGATGTCCTCCGGCGCTATCCCCTCGGGGTGGCCGCGACCCTGGCCCTCCTGCTGCTCCTCGCCACCCTGGCCTACCGCATCCATGGCCTCCATCGGCAACTGCAAGGCGCCAAGTCGCGCCTGGAGGCCCAGCATCTGCTGATCCTCAACTCCGTCGCGGATGGCATCTATGGGGTCGACCGCCAAGGCCTCTCCACCTTCGTCAACCGCGCCATGACCGAGATGACCGGCTGGAGCGCCAAGGAGATGATCGGGCGTAACCAGCACGAGCTCCTCCACTACCGCCGTGCCGATGGCTCGGCCTTCCCCGCCAGCGAATGTCCGGTCCTGATCACCTGCCAGGACGGCAAGGCGCGGCATGTCCCGGAGGACCTCTTCTGGCGCCGGGATGGCAGCAGCTTCCCGGTGGAATACGCCTGCTCGCCCCTGCGCGATGCCCGGGGCCAGATCGCCGGCAGCGTGGTGGTCTTCCGGGATATCAGCGCGCGCAAGCGCCACGAGGAGCAAAGTCGCCGGCAGCAACGGGACCTGATCCACCAGGGCCGGCTCGATACCCTGGGCGCGATGGCCGCCGGCATCGCCCACGAAATCAATCAACCCCTCACCGCCATCGCCGCCAGCGCCCAGGCCTGCGTGCGCCTGCTCGACAACGCGCCGGAGGCGGACCCCTCCGGGCGGCTGAGCGATACCCTTGCCACTATCGCCCTCCAGGCCCAGCGGGGTGGAGAGATCATTCGCCAACTGCGCCAGTTCGTGAAGAAGGAGGAGCCGGTCCGGACCTGGGTGGACGTCAATGACCTGATCCGGCAGGCGGCGGTGCTGATCCGCCCCGAGGCTGAGCGGCTGGGTGTCCAGTTCCTCACCCGGCTCAGCCCGGGGCTGCCCCCCGTCCGGGTACAGGAGATTCAGATCCAGCAGGTCCTGCTCAATCTCGCCAGCAATGCCCTGGAGGCCATGGCGGATACTGGTGGCGCCTCGTGCTGTCTGACCATTGGCACGGCGCAGGGATGTGCCGACGAGGTCGAGGTGTGGGTGAGCGATACGGGTCCCGGGGTGAGCGTGGACCTGCGGACCGAGGTGTTCCAGCAGTTCGTCACCACCAAGCCCCAGGGAATGGGGCTGGGGCTCTCCATCAGCAAAGGCATCATCGACGCCCATGGCGGACGGATCGAACTGGCGGAGACCGGGTCGATGGGCAGCCGGTTTCGTTTTACCCTGCCCATACAGGGCGGCTGAAGGGCCCTGCCCACGGCAGTTCAGTGTGCGGATACCCTCCGCTCCGGAAAGCCAAAAATTCAGTGGCGTTGCCGATAAAATGGCTGGGGGAGACGGACGCGTAGGCCTGCGATGGCTCGTTCGTCCCGGATCCTGCCCCGCCCGCCAAGGCGGTGGGCGCGACTTAACCAGCCATTTGAGGGGAGGAGCCCATGGCCGCCCAGCAACCGACGATCCACATCGTCGACGATGACCAGGACGTGCGGGAGTCGATCCGGCTCCTGATGGAGTCGGTGGGCCTGCCGGTCGCCAGCTATGGCTCCGCCCAGGAGTATCTGGAGCGCTTCAGCCCCGACCAGAATGGCTGCCTGGTCCTCGATGTGCGCATGCGGGGGATGAGCGGCCTGGATCTGCAAAGCCGGCTCCAGCAGTTCCCCTGCCCCCCCCCCATCGTCATGATCTCCGCCCATGGCGACGTGCCCATGGCGGTACGCGCCCTCCAGGCCGGCGCCGTCGATTTTCTCGAAAAGCCTTTTAATGACCAGGCGTTGCTTGACGCGGTCCATCGCGCCATTCAGCGCGATGCCCTGCGCCGGGGTGAGGCCTCCCGCCTGGCGGAGATCAAGGAGCGCATCGCCCGCCTGACACCCCGGGAGGCCGAGGTGATGCGGCGGGTGGTGGACGGCCAGCGCAACAAGGTCATCGCCAGCGAGATGAACATCACCCAGTCCACCGTCGAGGTGCATCGCGCCCGGGTGATGGAAAAGATGGAGGCCCGGACCTTGTCGGAACTGATGCGCATGCTGGTGACCCTGGAGATCTGCGAGGGCAAGGGCTGATGAATTTGAATATTAAATTGCTCCTGGTCGTTCTGCTGGCCCTGGTCCTCCTGGGCCTGATGCCCATCGCCCCGGGTTACCCGACCCTGGAGGCGGCTTCCGCCCGGCCGAAGGTCGGGCTGGTCCTGGGGGGCGGTGGGGCCCGGGGCCTGGCCCATGTGGGGGTCCTCAAGGTGCTGGAGGAGCTGCGGGTGCCCGTCGACTGTATCGCCGGCACCAGCATGGGCTCGATCATCGGCGGGCTCTATGCCTCCGGCATGGGCCCCGAGGCGATGGATCAGACCTTGCAGGCGATCGACTGGCCGCGGATCTTCAAGGATGGTCCCGAGCGGGCGGATCTGCCTTTCCGGACCAAGCAAGAACAGCAGGTGCTCCTGACGGACAAGGGGGTGGGCGTCAAGGATTGGCGGGTGCAGTTGCCCCTGGGCTTGCTGCAGGGGCAGAACCTGCTGCTGTTGCTGGAAGAACTGACCCTCCCCGCCGCCGAGGTGCGCGACTTCGACCAGTTGCCGATCCCCTTTCGCGCCGTGGCCACCGATCTGGCGACGGGTGAGGCGGTGGTGCTGGGCGACGGGGAGTTGGCGAGGGCCATGCGCGCCAGCATGTCCATTCCCAGCGCCCTGGTGCCCGTTGAACGGGATGGCAAGCTGTTGGCGGATGGGGGCATGGCCGACAATGTGCCGGTGGATGTGGCGCGCAAACTCTGTCGGCCCGACGTCATCATCGCCGTGGACGTGGGCGCGCCCCTGGCGCCGAACGACGAATTGACCTCGGTCCTGGCCATCACCGAGCAGCTCACCGGCTTTCTGACCGTGCGCAACGCCCGCCAGCAGATCGCCACCTTGGGCACCCGGGACATCCTCATCACTCCGGATCTCAAGGACATATCCAGCCTGAACTTCGAGCGGTCGGCGGAGGCGGTCGCCGTTGGCTATCGGGGCGCACAGGCCCTGAGCGACCGGCTCACCCGGCTCTCCCTGTCACCGGAGGCCTATCTGGCTCACCGGAACGCCCGACCGGCGCTGCCGGAGAGCCATCACCCCATCATCGATTTCATCCGCATCGAAAACGATACCCGGCTCTCCGACCAGGTGATCGAGCAGCAACTCACCGTCAAGCCCGGTGACCGCCTGGACCCCGAGCGCTTGAATCGGGATCTCAACCAGATCTATGGCATGGGGGATTTCCAGCAGGTCGATTATGCCCTGGTGAAGGAAAACGACCGTACCGGCCTGGTGGTATCGGCCCGGCGCGCCTTCATCGGTGAGGATCGGCTGAATTTTGGGCTCTATCTGGGTGGAGACATGGGGGGGGATTCCATGTTCAACCTCAGCGTTGCCTATACCAAGTCTCAGCTCAATGCCTTGGGGGCGGAATGGCGGACTTTCGCGCAGCTCGGCAACAACATCACCCTGTCCACGGATTTCTATCAGCCCCTGGACGCCGATCAGGAATATTACCTGAATCCCTTCCTCAGCTATGAGCAATACAACCTGAGCCTGGGCCGGGAAGGGGACGAGGATGTCCTGGGCCTGCGGGTCAGGCAATTCCGCGCGGGCCTGGAGATGGGCCGCAACCTGGGGCATTGGGGACGCCTGAGTCTCGGCCTCTTCTACAGCGGGGGCGGCAATGCCCTCCGGCACGGGATACCCAATGGCTTCATGGGGGATTTCAACAACAGCGGTTTCACCCTGCGACTGGATGCGGACACCCTGGATAGCCTGGATTTCCCCAGCAAGGGCTATTACGCCAATCTGCGGTATCGCGGAGCCCTGACCGCCCTGAGCGCCGATGAGGAGTTGCAGACCCTGCTCGTTGATGGCGTCAAGCCGTTCGCCTGGGGGAAGTCCGTCCTCATCCCCCGGCTCCATCTGGGCGCCACCCTCTCCGGAGAGCCCGGTCCGGAAGACCTGTTCCTGCTGGGCGGCTTTCTCAACCTCTCGGGCTATCAACCGGGGGATATCTCGGGTAAGTATGTGGGCCTGGCGGAGTTGATCTATCTCTATCGCCTCAACGACGCCTCCGCGGCCTTTTCCCTGCCCCTATACCTAGGCGGTTCCATTGAGGCCGGTGGCGGCTGGAATTCCCTGGACAACTTCCAATCGGATTCCATCATCCCCGCCGGCAGCCTGTTCCTGGGCGCCGATACCCCCCTGGGTCCCGCCTATCTCGGGGCCGGGTTCTCCGACAAGCAATCCGCCCTGTACCTCATGCTCGGCAAACTCTTGTGGTAGGGAGGGGGTAAGATCGGCCATTTCCCGGGGCCTTGGCGCGCGCTCAGGCGAATTCCACCAGCAAATCCTTGGCGTTCACGCTCTCGCCATGCCGGGCATGGATGGCCTGGATCAGGCCGTCGCGCTCGGCGGTGAGCATGGTCTCCATCTTCATGGCCTCGATGGAGATCAGGGGGTCCCCCTTTGCCACCTTCTGGCCGGCGTGGATCGCCACGGTGACGATGGTGCCCGGCATGGGGGCGCCGACGTGCCGGGGATTGCCCTCCTCGGCCTGGGGCTTGGCCTTGACGTTGGCCAGGCCGGTCTTGGGCACCCGGATCAGCCGCGACTGACCGTTGAGCTCGAAGAAGACCTTGGCGATACCCTCCCCGTCGGGCTCGGCCACGCTCTGCTCGGAGACGATCAGGGTCTTGCCGCGCTCCAGTTCGACGCTGATCTCCTCCCCGGGCTGGAGGCCGAAGAAGAAGGCCGGGGTGGGGAGGATGGAGACATCGCCGTAGTGACCGCGATGGGTGGCGTAGTCCTTGAAGACCTTGGGGTACATCAGGTAGGAGGCCAGGTCGGTATCGTCGATCTGGCGCCCGGTGGCATGTTCCGCCTCGGCGCGGGCGGCCTCCAGGTCCACCGCCGGCAGGGCGTCTCCGGCACGCCCGGCGATGGGCGTCTGACCCTTGAGGACCTTGCGCTGGAGCGCCGGCGGGAAGCCATCCGGGGGATAGCCCAGCTCACCCCGCATGAGGGAGATGACCGAGTCGGGGAAGGCGATCTCCCGCTCCGGGTCGCTGATGTCCGCCGGGGTCAGGCCGTTGGCGACCATGTAGAGGGCCAGGTCGCCGACCACCTTGGAGGTCGGGGTGACCTTGACGATGTCGCCGAAGAGGCGGTTGACGTCGGCATAGGCCCGGGAGACCTCTCCCCAGCGATGCTCCAGGCCCATGGCGCGGGCCTGTTCCCGCAGGTTGGTGTACTGGCCGCCGGGCATCTCGTGGCGGTAGACATCGGCGGTGCCGGAGCGGATGTCGGCCTCGAAGGGGGCATAGAAGCGTCGCACCCCCTCCCAGTAGTGGGACAGGCCCTGCATGGCGTCCAGGTCCAGGCCCGGGTCACGCTCGCTTCCGGCCAGGGCGGCGGCGATGGCCCCCAGGTTGGGCTGAGAGGTCAGGCCGCTGAGGGCGTCCAGGGCGCCGTCCACGGCGTCGCACCCCGCCTCCACCGCCGCCAGCACCGAGGCGGCGGCGATGCCGCTGGTGTCGTGGGTATGGAAATGGATGGGGATGCCGACCTCCTGCTTGAGGGCCCGGATCAACTCCCGGGCGGCGCGGGGCTTGCAGACGCCCGCCATGTCCTTGATGCCCAGGATCTGAGCGCCGGCCTGCTCCAACTGCTTGGCCAGGTTGACGTAATACCCGAGGTTGTATTTGGGGCGCGCCGGGTCCGTCAGGTCGCCGGTGTAGCAGATGGCCGCCTCGCACAGGGCGCCGCTCTCCCGGACGGCGTCCATGGCCACGCGCATGTTGTCCACCCAGTTGAGGGAGTCGAAGACGCGGAACAGGTCGATGCCCTCCCGGGCGGCCTGCTGGACGAAGTAGCGCACCACGTTGTCGGCATAGTTGGTGTAGCCCACGGCATTGGAGGCGCGCAGTAGCATCTGGAAGAGGATGTTGGGCACGGCGGCGCGCAGCCGGGCCAGCCGCTCCCAGGGGTCCTCCTTCAGAAAGCGCAGGGCGACGTCGAAGGTGGCCCCGCCCCAGCACTCCAGGGAAAAGAGCCCTGGCAGCAGGCGGGCATAGTGGGGGGCGATCTCCAGCATGTCGTGGGTGCGCATGCGGGTGGCGAAGAGGGACTGATGAGCGTCTCGCAGGCTGGTGTCGGTGAGCAGCACTTGGGGCTGGTCGCGCATCCAGGCGGCGAACTGGTCCGCGCCTAGGGCCTTGAGCCGGTCGCGGCTGCCCTGAGGCGGGTCCAGGGTCAGGTCGCAGGGGGGCTTGATGGGCGCCGCCAGGGGCAGGGGGGGCAGGGCGCGGCCCTTCATCTCCGGGTTGCCGTTGACCCGCACCTCGCCCAGGAAACGCAGCAGCCGGTTGGCGCGGTCGCGGCGCTTGCGGAACTTGAACAACTCCGGGGTCTCGTCGATGAAGCGCGTGGTGCATTCCCCCGTCAGGAAAAGCGGGTGGTTGATGACGTTTTCCAGGAAGGGCAGGTTGGAGGCCACGCCGCGCACGCGGAATTCCCGCAGGGCCCGGTCCATGCGCCGTGCCGCCTCCTCGGGCTGGTGGCCCCAGGACGTGACCTTGACCAGCAGGGAGTCGTACCAGGGGGTGATGACGGCGCCGGTGTAGGCGGTGCCACCATCCAGGCGAATGCCGAAACCCGCCGGGCTGCGATAACCGTTGATGCGGCCATAGTCCGGGGTGAAGCCGTTGTCCGGATCTTCGGTGGTGATGCGGCACTGGAGGGCGTGACCGTAGAGTTGAACCTCCTCCTGGCGGGGGACGTAGGAGCCCTCCTCGCCGATACGCGCCCCTTCGGTGATGGCGATCTGGGCCTTGACGATGTCGACGCCGGTGACCAGTTCGGTGACGGTGTGCTCGACCTGGATGCGGGGGTTGACCTCGATGAAGTAGAAGCGGTCCGTGTCCGCGTCCAGCAGGAACTCGACGGTGCCGGCATGGGTGTAGTCCGCCGCCCGCGCCAGGCGCAGGGCGGCCGCGCACAGTTCCTCCCGGCGTTCCACGCTGAGGTAGGGCGCCGGGGCGCGCTCGACCACCTTCTGGTTGCGGCGCTGGACCGAGCAATCGCGTTCGAAGAGGTGGACGAGCTGGCCATGGCTATCGCCCATGACTTGGACCTCGACATGGCGCGCCCGGCGCACCAGCTTCTCCAGGTAGACCTCGTCGTTGCCGAAGGCGGCCAGGGCCTCGCGACGCGCCACCTCCATCGCCGGACCCAGGTCGGCCTCGGTCTCGATGACCCGCATGCCGCGCCCGCCGCCCCCCCAACTGGCCTTGAGCATCAGGGGATAGCCAACCTCCGCCGCCAGGGCCTTGGCCCCCGCCAGGTCCCGGGGTAGGGCACCCGTCGCCGGCACCACGGGCACCCCGGCCCGCTCCGCCAGTTGCCGGGCCGAGACCTTGTTGCCCAGGAGGCGCATGACCTCGGGCTTGGGGCCGATGAAGGCGATGCCCGCCGCGGCGCAGGCGGCGGCGAAGTCCGGGTTCTCCGACAGGAAGCCATAGCCGGGATGAATGGCGTCGACATGATTCTCCCGCGCGATGCGGATGATGTCGGCGATGTCCAGGTAGGCGGCGATGGGTTTCCGGCCGGCACCGACCCGATACGACTCATCGGCCTTGAAGCGGTGGAGGGCGAAGCGGTCCTCGTTGGAGAAGATGGCGATGGTGCGAATGCCCATCTCAGCGGCGGCCCGCAGGACGCGGATGGCGATTTCGCTGCGGTTGGCGACGAGGAGGCGGCGGATTTTTTTCATGGTACGGCCGGTGAAAAACGCAAGAACGGGGGATATTCGCGGGCGATGGATTACTTTGCCATGGCGGCGGTGAATTCGCCATCCGGTCATGGCCCCAAGCCGTTTGCCAGAGGGTGGGAGCCTAGATCCGCTCTGGCAGGGTCAGGTAATGAGCGGCTTAAATATAGCTTTTTGATTAATAATTAAAAAAATGCTCTGGGGGTCATTTTCGCGCCGTTGCCGCTGGCACGGGAGCGAGGATGCCCCTTCCCCTCGGGGGCTGGGAAAGGACTTGGAAAGGCTATCCGGCAGTCATGGCGGCGTCATCGCCCCGTCGTGGAGCCGTCATAAAGGGATTGCCCTCTGGGTCTGGCTAGCCCACAATTAGGCCATCTGTCAACCCCCCGACATCAGTCTTTCCAGCCATGATCAATCCCATCCCGGGCCGCTGGCGGTGGCCCTTGCTGCATGTCGCGCTCTTTCTGGTGGGCATTTATCTGTATAGCCTGCTGGTCGAATTCGTCGGTGGCTTCAGCACCCAGGTAATGTATCGGCAATGGCCGGAGGCCCTGCTTGTCCTCTATTTCTACGGCCTGCTCTACGCCCTGCTGCGCCCCTCCCGTTGGCGGCCCTGGTTGGCGGCGGCGCCCATCCTGCTCATCTACCTGACCCACGATGTCTTTTACCTGGCCTATGGTAAGGTCTTTCGCTTCATCAACGTCGCCGAGTTGCCCGAGTTGTTGCAGATCCTGCCCCCGCTCTATGTCGTCCTGCTGTTCCTGCTCTTCCTGGCACCCGTGACGGTGATTCTGTGGCAGATTGACTACCGTCGGCCCCTGCGCATCCTCCTGGCCTCTTTACCCTTGCTGTTGGTCGTCAGCCTCATCAAGGCGACCCCGGAGGCCTTCGCCACGGGTTTCAAGACCCTCGTCTATGAGATCGTCAAGTATTCCGATGGCAAAAGCGTGGAGACCAACGGCCGTCTGGCGATGATGCTCTACCGGGAGGCGGAGCGGGAGGGGGTCCTGCGGGCGATCCAGCCCTATCTCAATCGGCCCGGCTATGACAAGGCCTTCACGGGTGAGGTGGAACGGATCCGGCCTCATCTTCAGGCCCGGAACGTGCATCTACTCATTTTGGAGAGCTTCCTCGATCCCCGTCTCTTCCACGATCTGAAGTTGTCGCGGGAACCGGTCCATCCGGATTTCGCCGCCCTGTTTGGCGACCAGCTCGGCCTATCCCGCTCGCCCCTCTTTGGCGGCGCCACCTCCCAGGCCGAATTCGAGGTCCTGTGTGGCGTGCCGGCCATGGAGCAGTTGTCCAGCATCGAATTCAACACCTTCACCGGCGCCCCGGCACGCTGCCTGCCAGACTTTCTGGGCCGGCTGGGCTATCGCGTCACGGCCAGCAATGCCTACAAGCCCAACTTCTTCAATACTCAGCCGGCCTACCGGGGCATGGGCTTTGCCGAGCAGTATTTTTCTCAGGAATTCCTCCCCCGCGAGCCCACCTATCTCACCTTTGGCGACCCTGGCCTGGAAGAGTACATCTTCGACGGTGATCTTCTGCCCCAGAACCTGGCCTTTGTGCGCCGCCATCTGGCGGAGCATCCCGGCCAGCCCTTGTTCAACTATCTCCTCACCATCTTCGGCCATACCCCTCACAACGAGGATCTGGACAAGCGCCCCCGCATCATCAAGGTTGAGACCCCCCACAACGATGAGCATCTGGAGCGGGTGGTCAATCACTTCTACTACCGCACCGAGGCCCTGGCGGCCTATGTGCGGGAACTCATCGCCCTGGATCCTGACAGCCTGATCCTCCTGGTCAGCGACCACGTCCCGCCCCTGCAATTTGGCCCGCCGACCTACAAGGCCCTGGGGTATATGGGCAATATCGAGGGCAGTCATTTCTATAACCGTATCGCCATCCTCGACCGGGGGCGCCCCGTCACCTACCCGCCCCTGCGCCATTTCGATTTTCCCGATCTGATCGTTGACACCCTCACCGGCGGTCGCTATTGCGCTACCGCGGAATGCGACTACCTGAGCACGACCAAGCCACCGCGCGAGGACTATGCCGATCAATATCTGGCCCTGATGGCGCACGCCTCCGAGTAGGGGCCATAGACCTGGTGTGGGGCTAAGATGGATGTTCAGCTTCCTCGATCATGAGCACCCCCGAAGCCACACTTACCACCAACCCCCACGACGGACTGTTCTCCGTCGCCCTGGCCTGCCTGCTTGAACGCGACCCCGAGGCCAAGCGGCGGTTGACGCGGCAGGCCGCGGCGGACTGGCGCGCCGGCCGCCTGGCGCTGGATGAGACCTGCCCGGTCGCCCCCCTGACCGAGCCCGGCCGGCCCGCGCGGCCGGAACTGGTCCACCCCCGCGACCTGGCCAAGCGCTCCGCCCGCGCCAGCAAGAGTGGCGGCAAGGGGCGGGCGGCTCTCATCCATGCCGTGGCCCACATCGAGTTCAACGCCATCAATCTGGCTTGGGATGCCGTGCAGCGCTTTCGCGGCCTGCCCCGGGCCTATTACGCCGACTGGGTGCGGGTGGCGGACGAGGAGGCCCTGCACTTTGGCCTGATGCGCGACCGACTCCGCGCCCTGGGTTACGACTACGGAGACTTCCCCGCCCATGACGGCCTCTGGTCCATGGCCCTGCGCACCGCCGCTGACCCCCTGGAGCGCATGGCCCTGGTCCCGCGGGTCATGGAGGCCCGGGGCCTGGATGTCACGCCCGGCATGATGGCCCGCTTCCGCGAGGCCGGTGATGAGGAGACGGCGGCCTGCCTGGCGGTCATCCTCCGCGACGAGGTCGGCCATGTGGCCGCGGGCACCCGCTGGTTCCGCTACCTCTGCGCCGAACGGGGTCTGGACCCGGAGACCCGCTACTTCGAACTGCTCAGCACCCACCTCGGCGAAAGCATCCGTTGCCCCCTCAACCTGGACGACCGGCGCCAGGCCGGCTTTGCCGAGACCGAACTCGAACGGCTTCAGGCCCTTTGCCAGCGGCCGGCGCCGGCTTAGCCGGGACTAAAAACTTCGACGAAGAGGTTGCCTTCTGGGCCTTCAGGGTGTCGAGGGGACCGGTGGTTCGCCGGCTTTATCGATCCAGTTGGGCACGTCATAGGCGGGAGCATATCGGCCGGCGGGGGGGCTGGCGGAACCGAGATTTAGGTGTGGTCAGAAGCGGACCCCAACGCCAGCCTGCTCCAGCCTGAGGGGCTGACCATCAGCGCCTCACCCCGGCCCTCGCGCCACTCCGCCAGGACTAGGCGGTGGGCGGGCTGGCCATCCAGCGACAGGGCATGATCCGCCGGTCGATGAGTGTGGCCGTGGATCAGACAACGCGCATCCTGCCGACGCAAGGTCGCCAGGACGGCGTCAGGATTGACATCCATGATCGCCAGGGACTTGCCGGCGATGGCCGCCATGCTGCGCCGCCGGTAATCCTGGGCCAGGGCGCGGCGCCGTTCCAACCGCCGCCAGAGGAAGAGCCGTTTGACCAGAGGGTGGCGAATGATGCGGCGAAAACGCTGGTAGGCCCGGTCGTCGGTGCAAAGCAGGTCGCCGTGCATCAGCAAGGTCGGGGTCCCATAGAGGTCGATGCGGGTCGGATCGGCGAGCAGGTCGCAGCCGGTGTCCGCAAGGAAACGCCTGCCGATGAGGAAGTCGCGGTTGCCGGGCAGGATGGCGCAGCGGGTACCGCTGGCGGCCAGGTCTCGCAGGGCGGCGCGGATGGCGGGGTAGGGGGGTTCGTCATCGTCGTCGCCAATCCACGCATCGAAGAGGTCGCCCAGGATGTAGAGGGCCTCGGCCTCCCGGGCCTGCCGACCCAGGAAATCGAGGAAGAGGGCCACTGTCGCCGGCCGTTCCGGCGCCAGGTGGAGGTCGGAGATGAAGAGGCTTGATTGCATAGGCGGGCCTCCTAGGCAGCACCGGGTGTCCGGGGTGGATAACCGGCCTGATAACCTCGTCCAGGCGGCGTAATGACCGCTTCCACCCGTTCAGGGGAAGCCGGCAAGCCTGAACAAGCGGGCGTGGCCGCGGCTTCGAGCTGGCGCCAGCCGACCGCGGCGGGGAGTGGCTATTCCACCACGACCGCCTTTTCGATCACCACATCCTCCACCGGCACATCCTGGTGGCCCTGGCGATTGCCCGTCTTCACCCCCTTAATCTTGTTGACCACGTCCATGCCCTCGGTGACCGTGCCGAAGACGCAATAGCCCCAACCGTCCTGGCCGGGATAGTCCAAGAAGCCATTGTCGGCGACATTGATGAAGAACTGGGCACTGGCGGAATGGGGGTCCATGGTGCGCGCCATGGCGATGGTGCCGATCTTGTTCTTAAGGCCGTTCTTGGCCTCGTTGGGGATGGACTCGCGGGTCGGCTTCTGCGCGAAGCGGGTGTCCATGCCCCCGCCCTGAATCATGAAGCCATTGATGACGCGATGGAAAATGGTGCCGTCGTAATGACCGTCACGGACATAATCCTCGAAGTTTTTGGCGGTGATCGGGGCCTTGTCGAAGTCGAGTTCGATGGCGATATCGCCGTGGTTGGTCGTGAGTCTGATCATGGAAGCACTCTCTGATTGGCGAGGCTAAAGGATTGGGCGCCATTCACCGTAGCGGTGATGGCAAGGTGTGAAAGGTCCAGGCACATAGCCGTTTCGGGTCTTGGCGTTCCTGTTTGCAAGATCCGTCCTGAGGGGTAACCACAGCGGACAGGCGACTGGCGTAGCGTGGGGGTGGGCAGTCCCTCCTCGCTGGCGCCGGCTCAGCCGTCGCTACGGGTGGCCTTTTCGATCACGATGGTCTCCAGGGGGACATCCTTGGGGAACATGCCCTTGCCACCGGTGGGCGTCGCGGCGATGGCATCCACCACGCTCATGCCGTCCGTGACCCGGCCAAAGACGGCATAGCCCCAACCGCGGGGCGTCTTACCGCTGTGGTCGAGAAAGGCATTGTCCTTATGATTGATGAAGAACTGGGCGGTGGCCGAATGCGGGTCGTTAGTGCGGGCCATGGCCAGGGTGCCGCGCTCGTTCTTCAGGCCGTTATCGGCCTCGTTGGGAATGGGGGCGCGCGTCTCCTTCTTCTCCAGATCGGCGGTGAATCCGCCCCCCTGGATCATGAAGTCCGGAATGACGCGGTGGAAGATGGTGCCGTCATAGAAGCCGGCATCCACGTAAGCCAGAAAATTGGCCACCGACTGGGGGGCCTGGTCCGGATAGAGTTCGATGACGATGAGGCCTTTGTTGGTCTGCACGTTGACCTTGGGATTGGCCGCCAGGGCGGTACCGGCGAGGGTCAGGGTCAAGAGGGCAAGGCCAGCGAGCAAGAATCTCCGCATGTGGTTACTCCTGGTGGGGCGGAAGGGAGGCGAGGGATACCGCAGTATGAACTGGACCCCCATGGTAAGGGCTGGAAGGGCGCGGGAAAACCCCTTGACGCGGATTGCCGGGGATTGGCGGGGAGTGCCGGGGGGGTGATGTGGAATGCCGTAGGAGTTAGAGTGGATTGCAGGAGGATTGGAATGGATTGTTAGGGGTCGGCGCCAATTGCGAGGGATTGCTGGGGATTGCTGAGTTTGCGAGGGATTGACCTGGTCACGGTTTTCGCCTTGCCGGTGGCTCTGCTACCATCCTTAGCCCTGGCCGAGCCTCGTCCTGGTTTTCCCTTACCCCGGTCCTTCCTCCATGCTACAGATCTACAACAGCCTGACCCGCCGCAAGGCCGACTTCGTCCCCCTGGAACCCGGCAAGGTCCGCATGTACGTCTGTGGCATGACGGTCTATGACCTCTGTCACTTGGGCCATGCCCGGGTGATGGTGGTGTTCGACGTGGTTTATCGCTACCTGCGGCACCTGGGCTACGACGTGACCTATGTGCGCAACATCACCGACATCGACGACAAGATCATCAAACGCGCCAACGAACGCGGCGAGGCCTTCAGCGACCTGACGGCACGGTTCATTCAGGCCATGCACGAGGACGCCTTGGCCCTGGTGGTGCTGCCACCCACGGAGGAACCCCGGGCGACCGCCCATATCGATGAGATCCTGGCCATGATCCAGACCCTCATCACCAAGGGCCATGCCTATGCCGCCGACAACGGTGACGTCTACTATGCTGTGGCCAGCTTCCCCGGCTATGGCCGCCTGTCCGGCAAGGACCCGGCGGACCTGCGGGCCGGGAGTCGCGTCGAGCCCGGCGAGGCCAAGCGCGACCCCCTCGACTTCGCCCTGTGGAAGGCCGCCAAGCCCGGTGAGCCCGCCTGGGACTCCCCCTGGGGCCCCGGTCGCCCCGGCTGGCATATCGAATGCTCCGCCATGTCCACCTGCGCCCTGGGCAATCATTTCGACATCCACGGCGGGGGGGCCGACCTCCAGTTCCCCCATCACGAGAACGAGATCGCCCAGTCCGAAGGCGCGACCGGCGAGCCCTTCGTCGAGGTCTGGATGCACAACGGTTTCGTGCGCGTCAACGAAGAGAAGATGTCCAAGTCCCTAGGCAACTTCTTCACCGTCCGCGAGATCCTGGAACGCTACCGGCCGGAGGAGGTGCGCTACTTCATCCTCACCAGCCACTATCGCAGCCCCCTCAATTATGACGAGGAGCATCTGGAACAGGCTCGCGGGGCCTTGACGCGCTTTTATACCGCCTTGCGCGGACTGCCTGCGATCACCCCCGCTACCGGAGCCAAGGTTGTCGCGATAACCCCCACCACCTCCAGCACCTCCAACATACCGGCCACCCCATTCTCTGTGGCTACCCCGGCCGCCACGGCCAATCCAGTCCTCGCCGATACCCCGGCCACCACGGCCTCCCCAGTCGTCGCGGCGGACCCCCAGTTCCGAACGCGCTTCACCGCCGCCATGGACGACGACTTCAATACCCCCGAGGCCCTGGCGGTCCTGTTTGACCTGGCCCGGGAACTCAACCGGGCCCGCGGCGAGGATGATCCCCGGGCTACTGGTCTGGCCGCCGAACTGCGTGATCTGGGCGGGGTGATGGGCCTGCTGCGGGATGACCCCGAGGCCTATCTGCGAGGTGGCGCCACGACGGCCGGACTCAGCGATGCCGCCATCGCCAATCTCATCCAGTGCCGAACCACCGCCCGACAGGCCCGGAACTGGGCCGAGGCCGACCGCCTGCGCGATGAACTCCAGGCGGCGGGCATCCTGCTGGAAGATGGCCCCGCCGGCACGACCTGGCGGCGGGGCTAGGGCAGGGTGGGGGCCTTTCAGTCAGGCCCGGGCAACCTCGAGGGCTACCACACCGGCAAGCCCTCGAACCGGCACGCTCCCCCTGGCTGCCGGCAAGGGGCTGAGGACAAAACCCAGGCCACCGACCTCCGGTGTGGCCTCAACCCGCTACGTGCAGCCTGGCCGCCTGCAAGGTGTTCTCGAGCAGGCTGGCGATGGTCATCGGACCCACGCCGCCCGGGACCGGGGTGATCCAGGAGGCCCGCTCGGCCACCGCCGCAAAGTCCACGTCGCCCACCAGGGAACCCGCCGCGGTGCGGTTGATGCCGACATCGATGACGATAGCCCCCTCCTTGATCCAATCCCCCTGCACGAAGTGAGGCCGGCCGACGGCGGCCACCACCAGATCGGCATTGATGATCTTCCCCGGCAGGTCCCGGGTGCGACTGTGGCAGACGCTTATGGTGCAGCGCGCCGCCAGCAGTTCCAGAGCCATGGGGCGGCCGACGATATTGGACTGGCCGATGATGAGGGCGTCGAGGCCCTCCAGGTTGCGACCGGTGCGCGCCAGCAGCGTCATCACCCCCTTGGGCGTGCAGGGGCGCAGCAGGGGCATCCGCAAGGTCAACCGCCCGACGTTATAGGGATGGAAGCCATCCACGTCCTTGGTCGGCAGGATGCGCTCGATGACCTGCTCCTCGTCGATATGGGCGGGCAGGGGCAACTGGACCAGGATACCGTCGATTGCCTCCCGGCCATTGAGGTCGTCGATCAGCGCCAGCAGCTCCGCGGCGGGCGTGTCAGGTGGCAACTGGTGCAGCTCGGAAAAAAAACCCACCTCGGCGCAGGCCGCCCGCTTATTGCGCACGTAAACCTGCGAGGCCGCGTTGTCACCCACCAACACCACCGCCAGCCCCGGTTGCCGTTTGCCTGCCGCCACCAGGGCCTCGACCTGGGTCTTGATGTCGGCGCGAATCTCCGCCGCGGTGGCCTTGCCGTCGAGAATCTGGGCACTCATGGGTTCTACCTGGGTTCAGTGGGACAAGTGCAAAATCATAGCCACCTCCCGGGTCAATGCAACCCGTGGCGGCAAAAAACCCGCAGCCCCGATTGACGGCAAAAACGGCCTTGCGTATGATGCCGAGTCTTCGGTTTCTGGACCCAGTCCGAAAGCGGGGTATAGCGCAGCCTGGTAGCGCGCCTGCTTTGGGAGCAGGATGTCGGGGGTTCAAATCCCTCTACCCCGACCACCTTCCCTAGCGAACTTCAAAGCCCCGGTAGCTCAGCCGGATAGAGCAACGGCCTTCTAAGCCGTGGGTCGGGGGTTCGAGTCCCTCCCGGGGTGCCAAATCGGCTTCCGAGAGTGACCACGGCACCGATCGCTTGGAAGCAGCTAGCAGGGATAACGGTTTAGATGGTGGACGTAGCTCAGTTGGTAGAGCACAGGATTGTGGCTCCTGCGGTCGTGGGTTCGATTCCCATCGTCCACCCCAAAGTGATAACATCTCGCCCGCTTTTGGGCCGTTAGCTCAGCTGGTAGAGCAGTGGACTCTTAATCCATTGGTCGAAGGTTCGAATCCTTCACGGCCCACCATAAAATCAAAAGCCTAGCTCGATTCTCACAGATCAGCTAGGCTTTTTTCTTTCCATCATATTTCCAAATTGGAAATATGATTCACCTGATCGGCACTATTTGCCGGGGTTTTCTCAGGTAGTGGCGGGCGGTCACGGCTCGGGTTGAGTGGCCTAGCTGGGCGGTCGCATCCCCTCCTTTCGTCTCGAAATCCGTCGCATGTTTGGCGCGGATGTCCCGGAGTAAAAAGCGCTCGTGGCCGGCCTCGGCCCAGGCTCGCTGGAAGCGGCCCCAGGCATTGTTGACGGCGCTTTCGGTGTAGGGGAACAAGCGGGTATCGGGGCTCTCGGCCAGGGCCTTGTCGACGATGGCGCGCAGTTCGTCTGACCAGATGATGACGACCCGTTTGTGGGTCTTGTGCTCGACCCAGTGGACCCCGTCCTCCTTGCAGTCAAAGCGGGTCAGGCGCAGCAGGTCGCCGCGGCGCAGTCCGGTCAGATAGGCCAGCCACATCAGGGCGCCCAGCCAGGGCCGCGCGAATTCGATGGCGGCCTGTAATTCCTCATCCGTGACGTAGCGGGACCGCGCCGCCTCTGCGTTGCGGTACTGGAGATTGAGCAGCAGGTTGACCGAGATCAGGCCCCAATGACGGGCCTTGGTCAGCATGTGGCGCAGCAGGGCAATTTCGCGGTTGGCCTGTACCGGGCTTTTTTTGCCGCGCAGATCCAGGTAGAGGAAGGCGTCCTGGGCGGTCAGGGTGTGGATGGCGACCTGGCCGAAGACCTTGGCCAGTTGCGACCATTGTTGCCGGTTGCTTTTCTGCGAAGCGGGGGATTTCTTGGGCAGTTCTTCTTCCTCGTACCGTTTCCACAGGGTGGCGACGGTGACGAGCTTGCTCTCGGGTGCCTTGCCGACGATCTCCGCCCACTTCTTTAGGGCCTCTGTCTTGTCCTTGCCGAGATTGACGGGGGCCAGGTTGCGCTTGGTGATCGGATCGAAGGCGGCGTAACGATAGGTCTGGCCATGGAGGTAGACGCGCGGTGGCAGGTCGCGGTTGCGCTGGCGGGTGCGGGTCATTGCAGGGCACTCCAGTTGGGCTTGACGACGGGCGGCTCGGGCTCTCGGGCGGGCGGATGGACGATCGCCAGGCCAAGGGCTACGTTCACGGCATCGAGGGTGGTCCAGATACCCGCTTTGCCGCGAAAGTAGCGCACGCCATTGGCCAGGCACCACTTTTCCAGGTCGGCCTGGCGCTGGTAGCCGGTCAGGCGCTCCAAGTCTTCGGGGGCGAGGGCGGCGGGATGGGTCATGGGTGTCCGTCTCCGGCGGCGGTGTCCGCGGTGCGGTGGTGCTGGCGGGGTGGGCTGGATGCTGCCCGCTGCGATGAGTATGGATCGACGGCCAGGTTCCGGTCATGGGGGCCGGCTGGGCTCCCCGAGCAAGGCGGCACCAGGCCAGACCCCGGGGGGGCTGGCCAGTCAGGCCCCCGGGGTGCAACCGGACGATGGCCAGGGTCGCGTGGGGACATGGCTCCCGCCAGCGATGTGCGCAACGCCACGGGCGAAGTGGCCGGCTGGGCCTCAGAAGGGAATGTCATCGTCGAAATCGAACTGGCCGGCGGGGGCGGGGGCACCAAAGCCCGGGCCGGCGGGACCCCGCGGGCGGCCCTGGCCGGGGCCGGAGGCGCCCCAGGCGCCGGGCGTGCCGGAGGGCTGGCCGGTGTAACCGCTGCTGGAGGCGGCGGGTCCAGGGTCACCTGACCCTTGGGCCTTGCCCCCCAGCATGAGCAGATTGTCGGCGTGGATCTCCGTGCTGTAACGGTCCTGACCGTTCTGGTCCTGCCATTTGCGGGTCTTGAGCTTGCCCTCGAAGAAGGCCTTGTCCCCCTTGCGCAGGTACTGGGCGGCGATCTCGGCGAGCTTGCCCCAGAGGGTGATGCGGTGCCATTCGGTCTCCTCGCGGTGCTCGCCGGTGTTTTTGTCGGTCCAGGATTCCGAGGTGGCGACGGCGAGATTGCAGACCGACATCCCGGAATTGAGCGTGCGCAGGTCCGGGTCCTGGCCGAGGTTGCCGATGACCTGGGCGCGGTTGAGTGAGCGAGTAGCCATGAAAGTTCCCCCTTAGTCGTTGCGATGAATCCAAGCCGCGCAGGTCAGCGCGAGATCGAAGCTTTGGCGGTCGCCGGTGATGACCGGGGCGGCGGTGCCCCAGCGGCCCTCCCTGGCCGGGGCGACGGCTCAGGCGGCGGCGGGCAAGATCCGCTCCGGGTTGGGGATGTAGGGCTTGAGGACCGGCCGCAGGGTCAGGGTGCTGGTGGCCCAGCGGAAATCCCAGATCGCGGCGGTGAGGGCCTCCCAGGCGTCTTTGTCCAGTTCGATGGTCGACTCGCCATTGCGGTCGATGACGGTGACGATGATCCGCTCCGGGATGCGCGACTCGCTGAGGCACAGGCAGCAGCGGGGTTCCGAGGCTTCGATGGTCCAGGTTCTGAGGGCGTGCATGGGGGTGCTCCGGTGTGGGGGCCGTCCCTGGCCGTGGTGTTATGCGGTCAGGCGGCGAGGTCCAGGGCGGCGGCAAGCTCCGCCTGGCGCTGGGGGCAGAAGGCCGCCACGGGGCAGTAGTGCAGGCAGCGGATGGGTTCCCCGGGGCGGTGCTCGACATAGCCGCCCTTCAGGTCATCGGCGTGGGCCTGGGCGAGGTCCCGGTCCTCGTAGAGCTTGACGGCGGTCTTGCGGCCGGGGGTCTTGACGGCGAACACGGCCGGGCGCTCCCAGCGCTCCTCCGGGGTGCAGGGCTGCGGGGGGATGCCCCCCGTGAGGCAGGCGCGGGCCATTTGATGCCGCTCCACCCGGGAGGTTATCCAGTCATGCAGGGCGCCCAGCGGCCGGGGCCGGACGCTGAGGGTGACCACGGGCGCCTGCGGGTAGTTGCCCCCGTCCTTGGCCTTGTTGCGGGACCAGTCGCGCAGCAGGGCGACGATGGACAGGCCGCGGACGTCGTAGTTGTTCTCTGCCGCCAGCCATTGCAGGACGTGGAGCTGATCCGCCCACTCCGGCTTCACCCCGTCGATGACGGACCAAACCGAGGTGGTCTTGTAGTCCTCGATGTGGATGGTTTCGTATGCCGGGTCGAGCGGGACGATGCGATCGGCCTGGCCCGAGATCCGCCAGCCGGCGCAGTGGGCGAAGAGGCGCTGCTCGGTGAGGGCCGAGGGCTCGGCGCGCTCCAGGATGGTGTGGATGGACTGACCGAGGAGCGACCAGATCCGGTCCGCGGCATCCTCCTCCAGGTCCGCTTCATGCTGGCGGCGGAGGGCGACGAGCTGCGGCGGGGCGATGAGGCTGGTGGCACTGATGTCCCCGGTCTGACCATGGGGGTAAGGGTCGTTCTTGACCGCCTCGACGATGGCGAGGGGCAGGTGATGGACGTTGGTAATGCGCATGGCTGCTCTCCGGTGGGGTGGCCGTCCCTGGCCGGGGTGGTGTAGGGGGTGAGCTAATTCCTGACCGCGGCCTGGGCCGCAAACGGCGCGCCCGCGGCCGGGCCGGCGGCTTCCGCCTCGATGGCGATCCGCTCGGCGAAGTCGTCCAGGTGGTCAAAGAGGGTCTGGTGCTGCTCGCTGGTGAGATCCACCAGGGAGGTGACCCCCCAGCGGCGCTCGGTCCAGGCCTTGATGCGCTCCCGGTAGGGTTGCAGGCCCAGTTCCGAGATCCGCGCTTCTAGGCGGCGCTTCTGCGCCTCCGATTGAGAGGTCCCTCCCTTGCTGCCGCCGGGCTGCGGGGCCGGGTGGGGGCCAGCGTCCGCAGGGGGAGGGTTCCGGCTGGTACCCGCACCCTGGGGGGCGGGCGCGGGGGCGGGCCGGGAGGGGGGGGTCCCGGCCGAATAGGTGGCTTGGGCGTCGTCGTCCTCGTCCGCGGTGACGATGCCCAGTGCCGCGGTCAGGGCATAGCGGCGGCCGTAGGTGAGGGCCGAGCCTGCCGCTTGGGTGGAGTTCATGCGGGCCGCCCCGTCCAGCGGGACCCGGAAGGTCGTAGTCTCCGAGTGCCCCCCGGTGTGGTGGACCTTGGCCATGACGACATAGCCCCCCTGGTCTTGCTCCGTGTCGAAGGTGACCGACAGCCCGTTACCCGCCAGCACGGGCGCGATCGTTTTCTGGATGTCGGCGAGATCCGCGTAGCGGTAGGTAAAGGTCCCCTTGGCGCTGGCGACCCGGGCGGTCTGGCTCTTGGGGATCGCGGGGATCTGCGCCTGGAAGGTGGCGAGGGCGGCGAAGAAGGCCGCCTTGGCTTGTTCCGCCTGGAGTTCCCGCCGCATGCTGAGGAGTCTTTCCAGGGCGTCCACGCTCAAGCCGTGCTGGATGCCCTGGGCCAGCAGGGCGCCGGCGTCGATCACGGCGGGTGGTGGCGCGATCGGGTTGACGGTGAGGGCGGTCCCCTCGTTGATGGTGGTGATCTTGGTGGCCATGTCCTACCCCCTATTAGGCTAAATATCTACCCTCGCGGCTAAGCGAGGGCAAAAAAAATCAGAACGGGATGTCCTCGATGGTGTGGCTTTGAAGCTCGGACACCAGCGCCCTGACCCAACTCAGCTCGGTGATCAGGGCGGCGAGCATATCGACGGTGGGATGGTCGGATGAGTCCCCGTTGACGATGCGAATCGCCTCGGCCACCAGGTGGCCTTGATGGTCGTCGTTGACGAGTTCGTCGTCGTCGATCTCGGTTTCCCCGTAGAAGTCGGCGTAAATCATGGTGCCCCCCGGCGGTCCAGTGGGGCTGACCCCCTGCCAGCCCCTTAACTAAAGTATAGCCTTATTAAGGCTAAAAAGCAAAGGTACAGCTATAAATTATACTTTTCTTGCAAAAGGTTACTAAGTTCTTGAGCAAGCGTCTTGATAGCCTCTAGAAGGCTATGGAGCTGATCCCAGGTGCGGCCCGAATCCTGGATACCGTTCTCCAGGTGCAGGGCAAGCGCCTGGCAGAGCTCCACGAGAGAGGCGATCCTGTTGGCTTGGTCTATTGCTGATTGCATGACGATCCTCGGGCATGAAAGCCTCGGCGAAGTTGCCGAGTGAGGATCATAAAAACACCCCGCGTAGCGGGGTGTGCGGAGCGGCGGCCGACCTTGGCCGCTGGTGTTTAGACCCCCAAGGCTTGGCGCATGGCGTGCTTGGCCTGCGCCTCGCCGCTCGCGTAGCCTTTGCGCCAGGTCAGATTGCCGAACTCCAGCGCCTTCCAGACCATCTCCCTGGTCCAGTCAGGCGGGAAGGAAAAGACGAGATCCCCCTCCAGCGTCACGAGGTCGATTGAGAACTCAGTCCGGTCGAGTTCGGTTTCCCAGCGATCAAGGAACGATGTCATTTTGAAATCTCCCGAGGTGAGCGGCCGAGGTGACCCCCGGCCGGTGGTGGTGAAGTGCTAAGCGGCGAGATCCAGGGCGCCCCCCCGGCCGGCCGGCAAATGCCAGCAGGGGAGATCCGCCCCCAGCATGTGGCGCCAGCCCCAGGACCAAGGCCCGGACCCGGGGAGCGGATTTTCCAAGGGCAGGCCAACCGGGAACAGCCAGATAGGCAGGCCACGAGCGGCGAGGGAGCGGCATAGCAGGGCTGAGCCGTTGCCAGGCTCACCGTCACAAATGACGATGCCCCCGCAGGTAACGGCGCGGGCCACGGCGCGGGTGCGGTTGCTCAGGCGCTGGGGAAAGGCCAGGGTGGGGCCACCCCCCGCCCAGGCGGTGACCTTGGCGCCGGCATGCTTGGCCACGGCGACGGCGGCGGTAGCCGAGCAAGACCCCGTGCCCGCCACCCCGTAGCAGGAAACCGAGCCGGTGATGGGGCCAAACGCGGTGTGAATGTGGAGCTGGGACGCGCGCCAGTCCGCGACGGCCGCGGCCATGACGGCGGCGTCCACCCCCGTGGCGCAACCGACAGCCAGGCGGTAACCGGTTTTGAGCAGGGCGGAGCTGATGAGGCGCGCGGATTCCGCGGCGCCGGGCGACAGGCGGCGACTACCCCCGATGGCGAGGATGAACGGGGCGGCGGCGGTGCTGGTGGACATGGGAGACCCCCTATAGGTGGTGGTTGTTTTTGGCTGAGGGCACGAGATGTGGCATGCCCCCCCGGGCCAGAGGGGGGCGGTGCGGGCTAACCCTTGACGCGCGAGTGAACGATGCAAAACGGCACGGGGCCGACATACCCCGGCGGCGGCTCTTGAATGCTGTAACGGTAAAGCCAGCCGTCACCGATACCGATGGGGCGGCGGCTGCGGGGAAACAGGGCCGAGGTTTGGCCCTTGGCATGCTCAGGCAGTGACTGCCAGGGCGCTTGTTTTTGCCACATGGGGGCGGCTCCTTTGGTGGATGCCCCCCGGGGCGGGGGGCCGGGTGGATGGGCTAAGCGGCCGAGGTGGCGCGGTAAGCGGCACCCAGGCGGGCGCGGGCGGCGGCGGCCGTGACCCCGGCGGGGAGCTGGACCTTGCACACCCAGGCCGGCTGGGACTGCGAGAGCGGGAGCGCCTGGTAGACGGCGCAGCGGTACCCGGGCTTGACCCAGGCCTGAAAGCCGAGGCCCATGGCGACTTGCGCCAGCCGGGCCGCGGTGTGCTGGGACTGGAGCGGGACAAAAAGACACGGCGCGGAGGGGAGTTGCCCCGCGCGGGGCGCGCGCCATGCCCAGATGGACCGGGACGACGCATGCAGGCGGGCGACGATGCGGCCGTTGAAGCGGGCCGGGACCGAAAAGAAGCGGGAAGCGGAAGCGGACATTGGACACCCCCCAGGTGACCAGCCCCCGACCAGGGCGGGGAACCCCCAAGAGGCTGGCCCCATGCCAGCCTCCTATACGCTATTATAGCCTAAATAAGGCTATAATGAGGGAGTGTAGGAAAAAAAGTTACGTAAAAGTATATGGTTGGCTGGGATTGAGTCGGCGACTACCTCGCACGACCACGGCCGGACCGGGCCATGACCCAGCTGGCAAGCCGCACACGCTCAACCACCCTAAGGCCAGGCCACCCCAAGGCGCCGGCCGGTGCCGACCCCCCGGCCGGGACCCACCCCCTGGTGGCTAGAAAGGGTGCAGACCACCATCCCGCCAACCAAAACAGTGCGCGAAGCGCCACCGGTGGGGCGCGGCGCGAGGTGTGGGTAGATGACAGGGCGCCCGTTCCGCGCCCGTAGACCAAGGCAGGAGCCGCGAAGGCTTGCCATGGACGGCGTGCGATGGCCGTGTAGCCGGCCATGCCTAGCCCCGTGCGTGGCAGGCAGGACCACCTACCCTCTACATCCAACCCCGGCAAAGAGCGCGACCACGCCAACCCAAACACTGCGCGAAGCGCCACCTTGGTTTGCGGGCCGGCCGTGCTGACCGGAAGCGACCAGGCCGATCCCGCAAACTCAAAGCCAAGGCAGGAGCCGCGAAGGCTTGCCAGGGATGGCGTGCGGGGGCCTTGCGGCTGACGATGCCTGACCCTGGGCGACGCCAGCGAGACCACCCACCCTCACAAGCTAGCCCTGGTGAATGGCGCGACCCCGCCAACCAAAACGCTGCGCGAAGCGCCACCTTGGTTTGCGGGCCGACTGTGCTGACCGGAGGCGACCAGACCGACCCCGCAAACTCAAAGCAAAGGCAGGAGCCGCGAAGGTTTGCCAGGGAAGGCGTGCGGTGGCCCCGAGGTTGCCGCTGCCCGAGGTGGAAGCCTGACCCCTGAAACCTGCAACCAAAATCCAAACACTGCGCGAAGCGCCACCTTGTTGGACTGCGGGGGCCATGCGTTTGCCAGTGCCTGACTAGGTGCCCGGCGCTTGCCTTCGGGCTGGGATGGACCCCTGCCCGTCTTGCCATGGACGGCTCGGCCCGCAGGGAGCGGGCCAGCGTAGCCGCCCGAAGCGCAGCGAGGGGGGCGAAGCGTCGAGGGACCGAAGGCAGCGAGGAGCCCACCTACCCCATGACGGGAGCGGAGTGCCGGACGGCGTAGGGGTGGCGGCGTAGCGTGCGGAGCCGCGACCCCGGAGACGGCTGGCGCGAAGCGGGCAGAGGGCGACCCACGAGCGAGAAGCCGGCAACGAGGTGAGCGGCCGGAGCGGGCCAGTGCAAGCCCGCGAGGTGGAGCTTGCGGAACCTGGCGGGTGACGTGCTGGACGGCGGAGGGCGCGGGACCCGTGCGGGGAGGTGCGGCCCCCAGGCCCGGCTACCAGGCGCGGGCAGGACGCCCGCGGGGATACAAGGCAGGAGGCCGGCCAGGGAGGCTCTTGCGCGGGCAGGGACGCCGGCGCTTCTTCGGCAGGAGGCCTCTCCCCGCCGGGAGCGGGAAGGTGAAGCCGTGGGAGTGGACGGGCGGCCGGAGAGAGGGAGCGGATGAACGGAGCCGGAGCGCAGCGGAGGCGGAGTGAAGGAGCGAACGAACGCAGGACTCCCGGGAGCGACCAGGGCGGAGCGATACAGGGACGTGGCTACCACCTCCCCCCAGCGGGGGGCAGGGGGGAGAATGGAATCTTCAGGTCCTGGCCGGCGTGCCGAGTTTGGCCAGGGCGCATGATCACCCGCGAGGACGGGGCACGCGGGCCAGACAAGACCGGAGGGGCGACTACCGAGGAGCCAGCCGAGCCTGGCGGCGCGCGGGGTTTGCGCGCGGCCGGGCGCTGCCTTGGCCTTGCGCCCGCGATACGGACCGGACGACCCCAGCGCGGCTGATCGCCGGCAAGCGGAAGGCACGGGAGCGGAGTGAGCGAAGCGAAACGTAGCTCCCGGCCTTCCGCGCAGCCGGGCGAGGGCGCTGAAGGTTTAGCTCCCCCCCGGAGGGGGGGTCGGGGGGGGAATCAACTCTTCAGGTCGTGACCGACCCCTGACAGGACGGGTTCGCGGCAGGACCGCCGCGCAACGGTACAAGGACGTACCCCCCGCCCGATCAGTGCGGCGGCGCCGGGAATTGACGGGATCAGGGGCCAGATGACGCCCGGGTGCCTGATCCGTGGAGCTGAATCTCGGTCAGCGGCGGGCTGGTCTCCTCTTCCGCAGTAGGGGGGGAGTGATAGCAGCAGCAGGGGGAATTATCCGGAAATCCCGGATAACTGGAAGCCCTGGGCGAAAAGCGGTAGTTGGGCGAAATCTTTTCGCCCAATGCGCACAAGCCTGAATTGGCACCAGAAGCACAACAGCAGAGGGAGGAGCAGGATGAACAGCAGCAGGAGGACAGACGAGATCGCGATACGGCATCGACGCCGGATGTCGCTACGTCGGTCAGGATAGCCAACGCGGCGCGGGGCTAACTCGACAGCATAAGGTCGTACGTTGGGGCCTAAGTCGGCGAGGGCATCCAGACCCCCCCGTGAGGGGGGGCAGGGGGGGCGATCAAAACCGGGATTTCTTGCCATGCACCCCCCAGCGGGGGGCTGGGGGGGAGATGTCCACACCGGTCGGGACGGGCGCGGGCCTTGCCCCGCCCGGAGGTGCCGTGGTGTTCAGCGGGACCGCAGGGCGGGAAAAGCAAGGCGCGTTACAGGCCCGCACAAGACCCTGCGGAAGCCGGGAAGAGTGCAGGGAGCGGAGTGCGGACCCGCCCGCACCCTGGCGCCGGTGTTGGGCGCGAGGGGGCGGAGTGGGGCCGCGCGGAGCGGAGCTGAAGTCCGCGTGGTGCTTCCCGGAGTCCTCTTACTCGCGGTGGTGGTGATCGATGCGGGCTGGTATGGAACGCGACGAAGGTTTGAATGCTGTTTTGGGAGGTTGACCGGGGGTGGTTCGCCTCCGGGCGCGCAGGGTCTTGGCTGGCAGGCCATGGGGGCGTCAGGCTGTCAGCCCACGCGCAGGCGGAAAAAGCGTTGATTCCCGGCTGGTGGTGGCTGGTCGGCGAGGTGGTCTGGTCCCGGTCCGCAGAACCTGCTCGCAGGCCGTGCTCGGTGCGGTCGCGGGTCCAGGTCACGGGTCCCGGCTGGTCGGCCCTGGTCGGTGGGGTCAGCCCCGGGATCGCTCCAGGTCGGCTGGCGAGCGGTCGGTCGGTGGTCCCCGGGGGTCAAGGTCCAGCGGTCGGGCCCAGGGTCCAGGTCGGCCGGGGTCGTTGCCCGTGGTGGTGAAGCGGCCCCGGGCGCGATGGCGCTGGTCCGTCCGGATCGGTCGACCCATCAGGCCCGTAACAGGTCGAATGTCTCGGTCATGGTTCCAGCCTCGGCGGCGGTGGTCCCGCAGATCGGCGATCACGGGTGTCGACCCGGTCGGTCGCTGAGGTCGCAAGGGTGGCGGTGTGCCCGTCGCAGCGGTCCAGCCCTCGGCGAGGGCGGTCTCTGTCAGCGGTCGGCAGGTCGCCAATCGGCTTCAGGTCGGCGGTCGCTGGTCGGGGCGGTCGTCGCCAGGCGCAGGTCGCCAGCCGGGTCGACGTCGGCGGCAGGGGTCGACGGCTCGGGTCGGCCAGGGTCTAACCGATGTCGGCGAGGCGGGTCGGAGTCGGGCGATGTCGGTGCAGGTCGGCGATGCGACGGGTCCGGCCATCATGCTCAGCGGTCGGGCGATGAGGTCGCAGGTGTGGCGGCGGCGCGGTCCAGGCGTCGGTCGGGGGGTCCTGATGTCGGCGGGGATCTGGGTCGGGGCGATGGTCAGCGGGTCGGCATGACTCGAACTGGTCAGGTGGGCAGGCGGGCGGAGGTCCGGGCGGGGTGGTGACGTGCCGGGGTGGTGGCTGGCGTCATCAGGTCAGGTGGGGTCCTGTCGATGGTCGGAAGGCGTTCGCGGGTTCCGGGGCAGGGGTGAAGATTGGTGCAGGAGGGGGGGTGCTAACCGGGCAGCCTGGATGGAGGTACTCGTGTCAGAGGGTCGGCATGGGGTGATCGTGTCCTGGTTGTGTGGGTGACGGGGGCTCGTGTGGGCGGCATAGGTACCTACCCACCCCCCTCATAGGCGGGTGTGGGTGCGGTATGGGTACCTACTTAGGTGCTCGATAATTGGTTTCGATCTAGTTGCTATTGAGCATTGAATCACCTCTCCCTTCCGCCGGCATTTAAAGAGCTCGGTTCGTATCAACGATACGCTTCCGATACAAACTCTGGTCGCAACCCACCCTGCTGCGCACCCCTCGGGATCACGATCGGCGCTCGATGGTGCAGCGGCTATTGACTGGGTACGCCCTGGCGCTGACGGTAATCCCACGCACAGACCCAGCGGTGGTGGTGGCCGCGTTTCCAGGCGCCACCTCGGTCGGTTTCCGGGCGCTGTCTGGCTGCCCAGGCTGGCGCGCTGGTCCATGCAGGGGCTGTCGTCCGGGGCGCTTACCGGGCGGTTGGCAGTCGGGTGGTGGATGACCGGGGTCTGTTTCTGGGATCAGCCTGCTGGTAATGGCAGGGCCTATCTGCGCGTGATGAACAGAAAAGGGGCTCTAAGCAAAAAAAAACCTCTCATTTAGCACGCAGAGGATTAAGCGTAAAATCAGATACTTGAATATTGATTGGCGGGTTCTACAATGCCATGCAATTACTCTTCCCAGTGAGGAAATGGTCATGGCCAAAGTGAAAGGTCCCCTGATGTCCATGGAAGCCTCCGGCTCCTATGGCTCCACGCTCGTGTTCGGTCGGCGCCTCGGCTCCAACGTCGTGCGTCAGCTTGTCAAACCTTCCAACCCCCAGACGGCCGGCCAGATGCTGGCGCGTAACCGCGTGCGGGTCTTCGGCGCCCTGCAGAAGTTCGTCTCCGGCACCATGCTGAAGCTCGCCGGTAAGACCAGCACCGACAAGGAGCTGATCGCGGCCGTCACCCCTTCCGGTCAGCGCTGGAACAGCTACATGCAGCAGGTCGGCATCGGCAGCGGCGGTATCTCCTACACCGCGGCCCGGGCGGCCTTCGCGTTGCTGACCGAGCTGGAGAAGGCGGCCTGGGAGACCGCGGCTGGTGCCCTGACCCCGGTCATCCTGGCCGTCGCGCAGAAGGACGCCGGTGGGATGGATGCCAGCGCGGTCCCGGCGGGGGAGGTGTTCTTCATCCATGTCTACACCCTGTCCCTGATGGGGATCACCGCCACCCCGACCGGCACGCCCCCGACTTACGCTTAATCCCCGACACGCCTCCGAGTGGCTGTAGAGCCTTGCCCCGCCTCGCGCGGGGCTTTTTTGTTCCGTGAGCAGGTGATGGACGCATGGCGCTGACCGGCAAACGGCTTTCCGAACTTGCCACCGATCCCGCGCTCCAGGGCGATGAACTGCTGTACCTGGCGCAGGACGGTCAAGCCTACCAGGTCACCCTGGCGGCGGTGGCCCTGCATATCGGGGAGCAACTGCGTCTCGCGGGTGCC
>WBZM01000936.1_pt1 | contig 33268 bp, 38 predicted proteins | sample 5204271 | NCBI WGS metagenome assembly WBZM01 (sample SAMN12344346, study PRJNA552823) | activated sludge metagenome | biome: Activated sludge suspended growth; feature: Nitrification reactor; material: Wastewater; isolation source: activated sludge from nitrification reactor of wastewater... | reverse complement strand
CACCTCGCGCCTGGTGAGCAACGCGCTCAGCCAGGGGCGACCGGGCAGCACCTAGAATCCCCGCTGGCGGGCCGTTAGCTCAGTGGTTAGAGCAGGGGACTCATAATCAAGAGGCCAATGCGATTAACCGACGATTTCTTTCGGACCGGTTGCTTGATTCCAACGCTTTGAAATCAAGCACTTACAGCTTTCTGGCGATTTCGCCGGATTGCTACCGAGGAAGTTGGCGGCAGGTCGCTTGCTACGTTCTTGCTACTGAAGGAGAAATGGCGGTTTTCGGCGCCCCTTGGGGTGTTGAAAGCGCAGAGAGTTGAAGTTGTTTTATGAATGGGCCGTTAGCTCAGTTGGTTAGAGCAGAGGACTCATCGAAATGGTGACCTTGCCGTGAAAGCGGCAATGGAAAAACCGGGTGAACTCAGGGAAACCGTCAGCCAGTCAATGGCCCGGCAATCCTGAGCCAAGCTCGCCGAAGGCAGGTCGAAGGACCGGTAGGCGAGAAGGTGCAGAGACTAGGGTGTGAGGAGCCAATCCGATAAGCACCCCGCGAGCGCCCGGCACCCTAACGTGCGGAGCAATCCGTGGCGAGGGTGATGAGATAGTCCAGGGAGTGGGGAAACTCACGCCAACCTGAATCCTTTGGTCGTTGGTTCAAGTCCAACACGGCCTACCATTCATAAGACAATTGACCGATGTCGCGCTCGCCCTCAAGCCCCACAGATCGCCCCAGGTGGCTGCGCTTTGAAGCTGGTAACGAAGACTCCAACCGGCTGTTTGAACACGCTGCTGATTGGCGTAAACGCACGCAATATCCCGAGATTAAGCCGCTCGTTGACTACACGCGCGAAGACTACCTGCGCCTAGCGTGGGAGCTGCTGCGACGCATGCCCCGCTATCGCCATCAGTTTCACCGGCTACAAAAGTTTGGGATCACGTCTCCGAGCTTTTTCAGAACAAGCAGGCATCACTTCTACTCAAGCGAAAATCGGCCAGGGTTTCCGGGGTGGCGTGACTACCCGTTGTTTGGGCATTTCTGCGACCCACCCATTGAAGAAGGCGAAACCTTCGGCAGCTATGTTGCAAGGCTGGGCTGGATCGACGTTAATCAGGAAAACGAAGGGCAGCCGTGGTTCGTGATGAACCGCTACAAGTGGGTGATGGATTTTTGGGGGATGGAGTACCTCCCCGATCCTCAGGCGGAGTACCCGGCGCAAAATGGTCAGGCTCTACGGCTTCATTTGCTCACCTCCGGCGCTTGGATGTCCGACACGACGTACCCATCCCGGTACTGGTCGAGCTGGTTTGACAGGTCGTACAGGTTGTCGCCCTTAGACAGCTTCCTAACCACGCGCTTGATATTGCCGCCCGCAAGCTTCTGCTCAAACTCGACGCGGGCCTCGGGCGGCTTCTTGCTCGAAATCTCAATGGATTGCAGGTACAGGTAACCCGCAGTGCCCGCCAGGCCCTTCACAGCGATGCCGCGCACGGCAACCCAAGTCCACTGCCGTGAAGCCGTGGAGCGGCATGTAGGCGGTGTCTGCGCCATTGGCCTGGACCACGGCAAAAGGCTGCATGGGTGCCTTGGTGCGGTTGCTCTTGAACCGGGCCTTGCGACGCATCCAGTCGGCGCATTCCTTGGCGATGGCACGCTGGGTCAGCTTGTTGCGCAGCTGAATCTCGAACTCGCTGCCGTACAAGCTGCGTTCGCGGTCGAGCTTGGGGATGTGGAATTCCTTGCGCTCTTTGCGAATCTTGTCGGTGACCTCGCTGGCCGTGAAGGTGGGCGAGGTAAAAATGAAGTCGAGCTCTTCGATCTTCTCCAGCTCGGCCTTCAAGGCCTCGAAGGCGTACATCGAGAAGCACGAGGCGGCGATCTTCAGCCGTGACTTGGGCTTCAGCGTCGCCTTGAGGTCGTCACCCAGCAGGCGGGTGATGTTGTCAATCAGTTCCATGTTTCTTCTTCCGCTCCCCAGCGTTGACCGGCGCATCGGGCGCGGCTTCCAAGCCGTGCTCTTGCGCGTAGGCCAGAACCAGCACCTCGACCATGGACGCGACGGATCGGTGTTCCCGTGCCGCCGCCAGCTTCAGCAACTGCTTGATGTCTGCTGAAGTGCGGATAGACAAGGTCTCATCCTTCAGTCGCTTCATGGTCGTGCACCCAAATGGTTTTGTCCTGCAAATGTACTGCGTTTTGCGGGCATTGGATGCCGTGGCGGTCGGTGGACCGCCACGGTGATCCATCAGTGGTGCATTTACTTGGCTCGGGTGAACTGCCAGGCGGTGTCGAAAGGCAGGATCTTGCGGATCGGAGGCAAGGGGTCGTAATAGTCGAAAGCGCGGATGCGGCCTTGGACCACGACGCGGCCGGTGTCGTAGACGTTGACGATCAGGCCGCACCAGAGGTCAAAGCGGGTGTAGTGGCCCATCCGCTGCTTTTCGGTGATGTAGACCTTGTTGGCCCGGAAACGGCGTTCGATGTATTGAGCGGTGCTCATAGATAGCTCCTGGTAGATGCGGGGAATTCCGCCCGGAGCCTTTACAAGGCAGCACTACAGAGACGGAAGCTTGGTTGGCAAGGGCACCTGCTGCCAATTTGCGATAGCCAATGTGTATCAATGAAGTGAGTGCAACACCATGCCAAGCAAGCTGTCGAAATGGGGTAACTCGCTCGGTGTTCGAGTGCCGAGCCATATTGCCGAACGGGCCGGTCTGCAATGCGGCGACCACCTCTACATCCGTCTGCTCGATTCGGGCGACATTCTGGTGAGGGCGGCTCGTCCTGGCGCGGGCCCGCCTGGCTACGCCGTCCCGAATGGCGACGCGCCCATTCCGGCAGCCAAATCGTCCGATGACGGCAGCTGGGATGTGTGGTGATTTCTGGTTCGTCTGAAGCGAAGTCACACCGAGATTGCGGCCGGTTTCGCCCCGCGCTACTGTGACGACGCGGCATTGGCTGGCTTCAACCGGTCAGCCGCGCCGCACAAGCAAATCTGCCGACCGCTGTCGGTCACCGCCAAGGGCTGAGACGTTTTGTCTCAGCCCTTTGTCGTTTCTGGCGGGCAGGTTGGCGCAACCCCATCTGAAGGAACCCCCATGTCTCAAGAATCCGCCATGCCGCCGAAGGCAGGCCCTGCATCGCCCAACGATCCACTGCCCATCGCCATCCACCCGCCCGTGCTCTTCGAGTTGGGCGATGTCGTCGCCACGCCGCCCGCGCTGCGGTTGATCGAGAAGCGCGGCGCAAACGTCCTCGACCTGCTGCGCCGTCACCAGCGATGCGAGTGGGACGCCATGTGCGCGGAGGACCGCAATGCCAATTGGCAGGCCGTTTTGTCCGGCGAGTCACGCATCTTCTCGTCGTTCGACATCGGCAAGGAGGGCACACCGGCGGTCGTTTGGGTCATCACGGAGTGGGACCGGTCGGTCACCACGGTGCTGCTGCCCAGCTGCTACTAGCCCCAAAACGTCCTCTGCAGGCCGCAACGCAAAGTTGCAGCCGCTTCATTCCGCCGTGCCGCGTTCGCGCCGCACGGCTTTTTTGTCGCTGCGTTCGTAGCGATAGCACGCACTTATCACTACCAAAATGACCACCAAAAAACCACACGCATCGGCTTGCACCAAATCGCCAGCATCGAGCGAAGAATCTTCCACCGGCACCGCAGCCAAAACGGCAGAGAAGCCGCCAACCGGCTCCGTGGCTGGCTATGTCGCCTATGCCAGCTCGAAAGCCACCAAGCGGGCCTACGCCAGCGACGTGCGCCATTTCATCCAGCACGGCGGGGCCATACCGGCGACACCGGCCATGGTGGCGGAGTACTTGGCGAAGTTGGCCCCGACCATGAAAGTGGCGACGCTGGAGCGGCGCTGCGTGTCCATCGCGCAGGCCCACCGCGACCAAGGACTGAAGTCGCCGACGCGGGCCGATGTGGTCGTGGCGACCATGAAAGGCATCCGCCGCCAGCATGGCACCCGCCAGCGAGCGGTGAAGCCGATCACTCGCGATGTGCTGCTGGAGATGCTGGCCGTGCTCGACCAGCAGAAGTCACACCCCACCAAGGCGGCGCGAGACAGGGCCTTGCTGCTGGTCGGCTTTGCAGGTGCGTTCCGCCGTGCTGAGCTGGTGGCCTTGCGTGTGGAGGACGTGACCTTTCACGAGACCCATGCCGAAGTGCTGCTTCGGTTTTCCAAGACCGATCAGTTCGGCAAGGGGCGGTCGGTGTTTCTGCCGCAGGCCAGCGGCGAGCGGTGCCCCATTCAGAGCCTCAAGGCGTGGCTGGCGGTGGCGGGCATCGAAACCGGCTGGCTGTTCCGCTCGGTGACCAAGGGCGGCATGGTGTCAGATGACCCGCTGACGGCGCAGTCAGTGGCCTTGATCGTGAAGCGCGCGGCAAGGGCCATGGGGCGTGAGCCGGAGGAGTTCTCGGGCCACAGCCTTCGCGCAGGCTACGTGACCACGGCGGCGATGGCATCGCTGCCCACATGGCTCATCCGAGAGCAGACCGGGCACCGCAGCGATGCCGTGCTGGCCCGCTACATCCGGCCGGTCGAGAAGCGGAAGATTCCGTCGCTGCTTTGACTGATGCCCGCAGAATGTAGCCCTGCGAAGAAGGGAGGGGAATTTGCAGATCGAGCTATATACCGGGGATATCCCGTCAGTTTTCGAGCGGTTCAGTGACTTGATCGGTGCGCAGCACTGGAAGAAGCGGGTTGACCTTCTCAAGATCGATATTAAAGGCAACAAGCTGCTGAGGGAGCACCTGCTCCAAGAGAATGAGTTTGCTTTCGGCCTGCAGGCGGCGACCGAACTCACCAAGAAGTATGGCCGGTTGCCCGTGCACCAGATGGATATCAGCCCGCTGTATCCGTGCATGGCCTTTGCCGCTCAGATACTGTCGATTGCTGAATCCTCCGCCGGGCCTCAGCGAGCCCAGCTCGTGCGCCGTGTTCACGGTGCGCTGAAGAACCCGGATGACTTGCGCGGGATGCGCCTGGAGTTGACGGCCGCGACTCACTTCCTTCGGCGCGGTCTCGAAGTTCAATGGCCCGAAGTGACCGGGGGAGGCACGATGGATCTCTTGATCCCGGCTCTCGGACCACAAGGGCTTGAAATCGAGTGCAAATCTATCTCTGATGACAAAGGGCGCAAGATTCCCAAGCGTGACGCCTTGGATTTCTGCGCACTTGTGGCGCCCAAGCTGGATGCTCTTGGGAAAGGGCTGAAAGTAGGTGTCGCGGCTGTACTGACCCTTGATGGGCGCATGCCAGGGAACTTCTTGGATCGCCGGAAGTTGGCGGAATCATTGGTTCGTCATGTGCTGTCTGGCGTCAGCAACTGCCAGTTGGATGGGGCGAATCTGCGAATTCACGAATTCGATCCCCTTCTGCTTGGAGATGTTGGAGACGACGGGCGGCCCGTGATCTCAAGAGACCAAGTCGATACCATTACCGGGACGACAAACAGGCAGGCTCTGATCGTTGGTCGAAAGAGTGGAGGCGCCATCGTCCTAGTGCTTCAGAGCGCGCAAGACGACTCGCTGCTGACCTACACGTTTGACACCCTGTCCCGGTCAGCCAACAGGCAGCTGTCTGGACAAAGAGCCGGGATGTTCCTGGTGGGCCTCGACGGGCTGGAGGCGGAATCGTTGTTGGACCTTGCTCAGCAGGATGGAGCTGGCGATCAGCCACCAACGGCCCTTCGCGTTCGGGTCAGTGAATTTCTGGCCAGCCACGGCCGGGACCATGTCATTGGGGTTGGGTTCATCAGCAAAGGAGGGTTACGGCCTGCTGCTGGAGGCGTGACTGACAGTGGGGGTTCCGCGTACGTTTTCCCGAAGCGCGAAAGTCCCATGTGGCATGACGATTTCTCTGGGCTGTTTGCCGAGAGGGCATGAGGGGCTTGGCGCCTAGACCCAGCGCATGGCTTCAGGGCTCCAAGTAGCAGTTGCCTGACTGCCGGCCGCGGCGACCTGGGTTAGTGGCCACAGCAGGTCATCCAGCAACGCCACGGTGTCACCCAGGCTCGCGGCTTCGATGCGGTTCTTGTTCAGGAAGGCTTGCCACTGGCGTAGCTTTACGGCGTCTTCGCTGAACTGCGTGGTCAGTGCCAAGGGCCGGTCGGTGGGCAGTGCGGTCTGACGCCGGGCAAAGGTGGCGGCGATGGCTGCGGCCAGCGTGGCGCCGTCCAGTTCCGTGCGCCGTGCGATCACAGCCAGGTCAAAGAAGTCCTTCATGCGGCTGTTCGCTTGCCCCAGCATGACCATCGCCTGGTATTTCTCGGCGATCACGGTGTACACCGGATAGACCCGCAGCGTGGGGGCTGGGAAGTCGCCCAGCAAGGTGGGATAAGCCACCGTCTGTGGCCCCGGCGTCACGGCATCACCGAAACCTACGTCGATCTGAAGTGCGCAGCGTGCGGAGCCGATGCGTGCCACCAGCGTGATGCGGGTGCCGCCGTAGGTGTTGTCCTCGCGAATGGCATCGGCCTTCACGGAGTCGGGGTCAAACACGATGCCGTCCCCCAGGTCCATGGCGGCGATTTCGCGGAAGGTGGCGATCAGATTCGCCTCGTCGTCAGGGCCGAACCCCAGCAAGTCGGCGTCCCTTGTCGGTCGGTGCGGGTTGTCGTACCAGAGCGCAAAGAGCAGGGCGCCTTTCAGCAGGAAGCGTTCGGCATGCGGTGAGATGCTGATGCGGGTCAGCAGGCGCTCCATCCCGAAGCGGTTCAGCAGCAGGTTGTAGTCGTCGCCGCGCTGTTTGGCGAGGGTCAGCAGTCGGGCCAGGATCGACGCGGACAGGTTGCCAGTCATTGCGTCACAGCCTCCAGATAGGGCTGCATGACGCGTTCGACCCGGTTGATCTTGGCGAAGTGGCTCAGTTCGGCCATGGTGACCTTGCGGCTGCGCCAAGCGTCTTTTAGCGCCTCCAGCGCCACGTCCAGGCCAATCTTGTTGCGGAACTTGAAGCAGTCGGTCACCGTCTTGGCGGCGCTGTACACGCGAATGGGCGCGCCGTGGTTGGTCACGGTCTGGATGCCATCGCTGTAGGCGGCGCCGCGCAGGCGCGTGATGCGCATTGAGGGGTAGCACAGCGCCGGGGTCTGTGTCGCTTCGGGCAGCGCGATCCACACTTCGTGCGGCAGCTGCGTGCCGATCTCATGGAATTGCAGCGCACTCAGCAGACACAGCACGGCCTTGGGTACGCGCTGGCAGACCTCGATCAGCGTCTGGTGCTCGGTGACGTCAGCATCGGGCAGTCCATACAGTCCACGGCCCAGCCGTTGCAGCTTGCCGGCCTGGTGCAGTCGGATCAGCAGCTGCGGTGACCAGCCATGCTCGCGCACATCCGCTGCCCGCAGCACGCGCCGGTGCCGGGCCAGTTCGAGGATGTGGTCAGACTGGTTCATGAGGGGTGAGTTTAATATCCGCATTACTTTTGTTCAAGTGATGCGAAATTCAATCAGTCCCGTGCCGTGGTTTTACTGCTCGCCGATCTTGCGCATGGCTGCCGTGGCTTCTTCCATGGCGTTGCGAACCGGGGCGACGATCAATCGAGCGTAGACCTTGGTGGCTTCCGGGGTCTTGTGGTTCAGAACCCTGCCGATGATGGGCAGGCTGGTGCCGCTGCTGGCCAGCCAAGAGCCCAGCGTACGCCGCAGGTCATGGATGTGCAGGTCACGCATCTCGTAGTGCTGCAAGTGCAGCCCGTGCTTCTGCGCCAATGGCGTGTAGCGTTCGATGGTCTGGACCGGGAAGTCGATGGCCTCTTCCAGGGCCAGTTGGTAGTCGAAGGTCTTGGCCGTTGCCTTCTCCGCCAACGCCTCCACCAAACCCAACGCCGTGCCGCGCGCCAGCATGCGCTCCCAAGCCCCTCGTGGCTCCACCAAATGACCGCATTCGCCGGAACCAGGGAACACGAAAAGTGAATTGCTGCCTTCGGCGGCCTTCTTTCTTCGTTCCAGAACCTCGATGGCCTCGGGGGTCAGCAGCACGGTCTGTGGCTCGCCATTCTTGGTTCTCTCGATGGTCCATTCCTTGCGTTCCAGGTGAACATCCGGCCATTGCATCGACATGACGTTGCTGCGGCGTGCACCCGTGTACAGGGCGAGTTTCACAAAGTCACGCACCAGCTCGTTCGTTTCATGCTCCATGGCCAGCATGAGCCGGGGCATCTCATCGGGGAGTACGAATCTTGAGCGGGACTTCTCCTTGTACTTGTCCATGCCTCGGCAGGGATGGTTACCGTCGAAGTAGCCCCATTGGATGGCACGGCTGTACATCGAGCTGATGAGTGCGATCACGCGGTTGGCCGTCGTCGGGATGTGGCCCATCTTTGCGTGATGGGAGATCAGCTGAGCGCGCGTGATGTCTGACAGCCGCAGCTTTGCAAGGTTGACGCCGTACCTGTTCGTGTCGATGTGGCGCTCGAACTTCTCGATGTCTTCCTTGTGGGACACCTTGCGGACGGACGAGTGCCGCTCGTAGTAGACCTTGAAGAAGTCGGCCAGCGTTATCTCGCTGCGTCGTTCGCGCATCGACTCGGCAGGGTTGAGATCCTGCGCGATGTCTGCATTCAGCGCCGCGACCGTCTTGCGAGCTTGCTCAATGCTCACATCCGGGTAGCGCCCGATCTTGATGCGCTCCGGCCGGCCTTGGATGCGTCGGTAGAGCAAGAAACTCTTCCGGCCGGTCTTGCCGACGCTGATCGCGAGTCCTTTGGTGTCTGTGTCGTAGAAGTAGGCCACGCCTTCGGACGGCAGCGTCAGCCGGTCCAGGACTCGCTTGGTGAAATTAAGGCGGTTGCTGGGGGTTGGTCGGTCTTTGTGCATGCGGGAAATCTTGCTACGCGGTGGCTACGAGCCCCGTGCCTTTTGCAGAGATAGATCGCACGCTTGCTACGCCGAGCGTTGATCGAGGCCGGTCACGGTTTACCGAGACTTGCCGTTCGACCCGCAGGGCTGTTGAGGTTGTTAACGTCCGTTGTCCGCAGATGGCGACGAGTGGCGAAAAACAACATTAGCCGTAACCATGCTCATAATCCCTTGGTCGCAGGTTCAAGTCCTGCACGGCCTACCAAAATTGTCGTGATATAATTTTTTGCTTCGCGCGGCTGTAGCTCAGTTGGATAGAGTACTTGGCTACGAACCAAGGGGTCGTGGGTTCGAATCCTGCCAGCCGCGCCAACCCGTACCGAAAGCCCCGCAAATCCATGGTTTGCGGGGCTTTCCCATTTTGGGGTCCGATCGCATGTTCACCGGCATCATCACCGCCGTCGGCCGCGTTGCCGAGGTGCGCGCGCTGGGCGCCAGCAGCGCGCATGGCAAGCAGCTCGTCATCGAGACGCCGCCTGGCTATCTGGACGACGTGGGGCTGGGTGACAGCATCGCGCTCAACGGCGCCTGCATGACGGCCACCGCCATCGACGCGCAGGCGGGGCGCTTTGCCATCGACATCTCGGCCGAGTCGCTGGCGCGCACGGCGGGGCTCGACCGGCCGGGCCCGGTCAACCTGGAAAAGGCGCTGCGCGCGCATGACCGGCTGGGCGGGCACATCGTGTCGGGGCACGTGGACGGCATCGGCCAGGTCACGCAATTCGCGCCGGTGGGCGAGAGCTGGGCGCTGCACATCCTGGCGCCGCGCGAGCTGGCGCGCTACCTGGCCTACAAGGGCTCGGTCACGGTCAACGGCGTGAGCCTGACGGTCAACCAGGTGGACGACCAGCCGGGCGGCTGCGAGATCCGCATCAACCTGATCCCGCACACCGTGCAGAACACCGCGCTGCACACGCTGACGGCCGGCAGCGCCGTCAACCTGGAGATCGACCTGATCGCGCGCTATGTGGAGCGAATGCTGTCCAGCGCCTGCCCAGAAAGCGCCAGAAGCTATTAAAAACGTAGCTTTATGAAGCCCGTGGCGAGCGCCGTGCCGCACAGCACGATGGCGCCGCACAGCAGCATCCAGGGCGTGACGGCCTCGCCCAGCAGGGTGCTGCCATAGACGATGGCGAACACCGGCACGGTGAAGGTCACGGTCAGCGCGCGCGCCGGGCCCAGCTCTTCGATCAGGCGAAAGTACAGCACGTAGGCCACGCCGGTGCACAGCACGCCCAGCGCCACCACCGAGGCCCAGGCCGCGGACCCGGGCATCTGCGCCGGCCATGCCGCCAGGGCGGGCAAGGCCAGGCCCAGGGTGGCGCCGATCTGGCTGCCGGTGGCGGTCATCAGGGACGGCAGGCCGCTCAGGTAGCGGTGCGTGAAGCTGGCGGCCACCGCGTAGCACAGCGTGGCGCCCAGGCAGGCGGCCACGGCCCAGGCGGCCAGCGCCGCCGGCGCGCCCGCGCGCAGGCCGATCTTGTCCCAGGCCAACAGGGCTACACCGACGAAGCCCACCACCAGCCCGATGCCGCGCGAGGCCCCCGGACGCTGCCCCAGCCAGGCCCAGGCCACCAGCGCGCCGAACAGCGGCACGGTGGCGTTGAGGATCGAGGACAGGCCGGTGGAGATGTGCAGCAGCGCGAAGCTGAACAGCGCGAACGGAATGCCGGAATTGAGCAGGCCGCACAGCAGCACCGGGCGCCAGTGGCGCCGCAGCGCCGGCCACTGGCCGTGCGCCAGCATCAGCGGCAGCAGGAACAGCGTCGCCACCGTCACGCGCACCGCGGCCGTGGGCAGCGGGCCGAACTCCAGCGTGGCCTGGCGCATGAACAGGAACGAGGCGCCCCAGCTGGCCGCCAGCACCAGATAGAACAGCGCCAGCGTGGCGGGGGCGGTGGCCGGGCGGTCGGCGGCGAGGGCGGTCATGGGGCGCGAGTATCGCCGCAGCGCCAATCCCGACGCCGGGCACGGGACAAGGCAGGCGGATGCGCGCGCCGCCATGATTTCAATGCCGGATCAGGCCTTGTGGCAATGTGGGTCGGCGCCGGAAGCTATGAAATAAGGAGTATCGGCGGCTCCCTACAATCGGCGTCCATGTCACTGAACCCTGCCATCTTCAAGGCCTACGACATCCGCGGCACCACGCCGACCACGCTGAACGAGGCCGTCGCCGAGCGCCTGGGCCTGGCCTTTGGCCAGCGCGCGCTGGCGTTGGGCGAGCGGGTGGTGGCCGTGGGGCGCGACGGCCGCCTGTCGGGCCCGGCGCTGGCCGAGGCGCTGATGCGCGGCCTGGTGGCCGCCGGCGTCGAGGTGATCGACATCGGCCTGGCCACCACGCCCTTGCTGTACTTTGCCGCCAGCACGCTGTGCACCAGCGGCATCCAGGTGACGGGCAGCCACAACCCGCGCGACGACAACGGCTTCAAGATGGTGCTGGCCGGCCGCGCCATCCATGGCGACGAAATCCAGGCCCTGCGCCGCGCGATGGAGGCCGGCGACGGCGAGCGCCGCGCGGGTGGCTCGGTGCGCCGGCACGACGTGTTTGCGGCATATCTCGCGCGCATCCAGGGCGACATCCGGCTGGCGCGACCGATGAAGATCGTGGTCGACTGCGGCAACGGCGTGGCCGGCGCCAGCGCGCCGCAGGTGTTTCGCGCCATCGGCTGCGAGGTGATCGAGCTGTTCACCGAGGTGGACGGAAATTTTCCGAACCACCACCCCGATCCCAGCAAGCCCGACAACCTGCGCGACGTCATCGCCGCGCTGCAGGCCTCCGACGCCGAGCTGGGCCTGGCCTTCGACGGTGACGGCGACCGCCTGGGCATCGTCACGCGCGACGGCCAGAACATCTTCCCCGACCGCCAGCTGGTGCTGTTCGCGCAGGACGTGCTGGCGCGCGTGCCGGGCGCGCCCATCGTGTTCGACGTCAAGTGCTCGCAGCAGCTGGCGCCCGCCATCCGCGCCGCCGGCGGCGTGCCGCTGATGCACCAGACCGGCCACTCGCTGATCAAGGCGCGCATGAAGGAGGTCAGCGCGCCCCTGGGCGGCGAGATGAGCGGCCACATCTTCTTCAAGGAGCGCTGGTTCGGCTTCGACGACGGCACCTACGCCGGCTGCCGCCTGCTGGAAATCCTCAGCCGCCACCCGGACCCCAGCGCGGTGCTCAACGCCCTGCCCACCAGCTGCTCGACGCCCGAGCTGAACGTTGCCTGCGCCGAAGGCGAGGCACACCGGCTGGCGGCGCGGCTGCAGGCGCTGGCGGGCGAGGTCTTCGCGTCGCCGGCCCAGGTGTCGACCATCGATGGCCTGCGCGTCGACTGGCCCGACGGCTTTGGCCTGATCCGCGCCAGCAACACCACGCCGGTGCTGGTGCTGCGCTTCGAGGGGCAGACGCCGGTGGCGCTGGCGCGCATCCAGGCCGACATGCTGGCGCTGCTGCGCCGCGTCAAGCCCGACGCGCGGCTGGGCGCCTTTGCCCATTGATTCAGATGTTTTGCGGCGCCAGCGCTTGTCCAGACTGCGCCAGCAGCTCCTGAATTCATAGTCATGCCGTCGGCCAGCCGCGTGCTCTACGACCTGGCCACCTGGCTGGCGCAGCCGCTGCTGCGGCGCAAGCTGCGCCGCCGCGGCGCGGCCGAGCCGGGCTATCTGCACGCGGTGGACGAGCGCTTTGGCCACTACAGCCAGCCCCGCCCGGCGGGCGCCGCGCCGCTGGTGTGGATCCATGCCGTGTCGCTGGGCGAGACGCGCGCCGCCGCCATCCTGCTGGCGGCGCTGCGCCCGCGCCTGCCCGGCATGCGCCTGCTGCTGACCCACGGCACGGCCACCGGGCGCGCCGAGGGCGCCGGCCTGCTGCAGCCGGGCGACGTGCAGGTCTGGCAGCCCTGGGACTCGCCCGGTGCCGTGCGGCGCTTTCTGGCGCAGTACCGGCCCGACGTCGGCGTGCTGATGGAAACCGAGATCTGGCCCAACCTGATCCTGCAGGCCAGCGCGCGGGGCGTGCCGCTGGCGCTGGCCAATGCCCGCCTGTCCGAGAAATCGCTGCGCGGCGCCCGGCGCGCCGGCTGGCTGCTGCGGCCGGCCTACCGCGCGCTGTCGGCCGTGTGGGCGCAGACCGAGGCCGACGCGGTGCGCCTGCGCGCCATCGGCGCCGGCCCGGTCACCGTGCTGGGCAACCTGAAGTTCGACGCCCGGCCCGCGCCCGAACTGCTGGCGTGCGGGCGGGCGTGGCGCGCCGAAAGCCGTCGGCCTGTGGTCATGCTGGCCAGCTCGCGCGAGGGCGAGGAGGCCGAATTCCTCAAGCAAATCCAGGCACTGGCGCTTGTTGGGCGTGCGCCAGCAGCTACAAAAAATGAAGTGACTGGCGCGCCATCGCCCGCCGTGCAGTGGCTGATCGTGCCGCGCCACCCGCAGCGTTTCGACGCCGTCGCCGACGCCGTTCGCGCCGCCGGCCTGAGCGTCAGCCGGCGCAGCGCCTGGGCCGCCGCGCCGGAGCCGGCCGACGTCTGGCTGGGCGATAGCCTGGGCGAGATGGCCGCCTACTACGCGCTGGCCGACGTGGCGCTGCTGGGCGGCAGCTTCGCGCCGCTGGGCGGGCAGAACCTGATCGAGGCCGCCGCCTGCGGTTGCCCGGTGGTGATGGGGCCGCACACCTTCAACTTCGCCCAGGCGGCCGAGCTGGCCCAGGCCGCCGGCGCCGCGCGGCGCGTGGCCGACCTGGCGGCGGCGCTGGCGGCCGCGCACGCGCTGCTGGCCGACGCGCCCGCGCTGGCCGCCATGCGCCGCGCCGCGCAGGACTTTGCCCAGGCGCACCGCGGCGCGGCCGAGCGCACCGCCGAGGCGCTGCAAGCGCTGTGCAGCCGCGGGTCGCGCTGAAGCTCAGGCGCCGGCAAAGCCGTTCTGCCGCCAGGCCTCGAACACCGTCACCGCCACCGCGTTGGACAGGTTCAGGCTGCGCTGGCCGGGTCGCATGGGCAGGCGCAGCTGCTGCGCCGGGGCCAGCTGCTGACGCACGGCCGGGGGCAGGCCGCGGGTTTCGGCGCCGAACACCAGCCAGTCGCCGGGCGCGAAGGCCACTTCGTGCACGCGCCGCGTGCCGCGCGTGGTCAGGGCGAACAGGCGCGCGGGGGCGGGCGCTTCGCTGGCCATGAAGGCGTCCCAATTGGCGTGGCGGCGCACCGGCGCGTACTCGTGGTAGTCCAGCCCGGCACGGCGCAGTTGTCGGTCGTCCATCGAAAAGCCCAGCGGCTCGATCAGGTGCAGCGTGCAGCCGGTGTTGGCCGCCAGCCGGATCACGTTGCCCGTGTTGGGCGGAATCTCGGGCTCGACCAGGACGATGTGGAACATGGGGCGATTGTGCGGCGGGTTCAGCCCCTCAGCGGCCGGCCGGCGTGTCGGTGCGTGCCAGCACCAGCACGCCGACCGGGTCGGCGCCGGCCGCGCGCAGGGCGGCGGCGGCCTCGCGCACGCTGGCGCCGGTGGTCATGACATCGTCCACCAGCAGCACGTGGCGGCCACGCAAGGCGGGCGCGGCCAGTGGATCGACCTGGAAGGCGCCGCGCACGTTGCGCAGGCGCTCGGCGCGCGGCAGGCTGCGCTGTGGCGGCGTGTGGCGCGTGCGCAGCAGCAGGTCGGGGCGCACCCGGCCGGGTGCCAGCTGCCGCGCCAGCAGCAGGGCCGGGTTGTAGCCGCGCTCGGCCAGGCGCTGGGGCGACATGGGCATCGGCAGCACCAGCTCGGCCGTGGCCAGCGCCTCGGTCACGCCGGGCGTGGCCTGCAACAGCGCCGCCAGCGGGGCGCTCAGGCCGGTGTCGCCGTCGAACTTCCAGCGCCCGATGCACAGGGACCAGGGCCACTGCCAGGGCACGGCGGCCAGGCACTGCGCCATCGGTGGCGGCTCGCGCAGGCAGGCGCCGCACACCGCCACGCCCGCCGGCACCGGCAGCGCGCAGCGCTGGCAGCGCGTGGCCGGCGGCGCAAAGCGCGAGCGGCAGTCGGCGCACAGCGTCTGTGCCGGCCAGGCGCGGCAGACCAGGCACTGGCTGGGCCAGTGCGCGGCGCCCGCCGGGCGGGGCAGCAGCGGTCGCAGCAGGGTCATCAGGCGCATGGGCGACGCTCAATATACTGGCCGCCCATGTCAACCGCAGCCGCCGACCGTCCGCCCAGCATCGATCCCGTGGCCGCGCGCCGCTGGGCCGGGCGGCCGCACGACAGCTCGCCCTGGCTGCACGAGGAGGTCGCACGGCGCATGGCCGAGCGGCTGGAGCTGATCCGCCTGCCGGTGCGCGCCTGGGCCGACTGGGAGCCGGCGCGCGGCGGCCTGCGGGGCCATGAGCGGGTCATCGCCCAGTATCCGGATGCGCAGTGTTTTCGGGTTTCAGTGCAGCACCAGCAAGCGCCAGAAGCTCCCAAAAAGATAGCGACAGGCTGGTGGCAGCGGCTGCGGGGCGGGCGCGCGGGCGCCACCGACGTGGTTCAGCCGCCCGATGCCTCGGTGCAGTTGGTGTGGGCCAACATGCTGGCGCATCAGGTGGCCGAGCCGACCGCGCTGATGGCCGACTGGCTGCGCGCGCTGGCGGTCGACGGTTTCGTCATGTTTTCCTGCCTGGGGCCGGACACGTTGCGGGAGCTGCGCGCTCTCTACGCCGATCTGGGCTGGCCACCGCCGGCACACGAATTCACCGACCTGCACGACTGGGGCGACCAGCTGCTGGGCGCCGGCTTTGCCGACCCGGTGATGGACATGGAGCGCATCACGCTCAGCTTTGCCTCGCCCGAGCGCCTGCTGCAGGAGCTGCGCGGCCTGGGGCGCAACCTGCACGCGCAGCGTTTTGCGGGCCTGCGCACCCCGGCCTGGCGCGAGCGGCTGCACGCGGCCATGGCGCGCCGGCTGGCTTCTGCCGCCGATGGCGGCGCTCTCACGCTCAGCTTCGAAGTCATCTATGGCCACGCGGTCAAGCCGCCGCCGCGCCACACGATCGCGGCCCAGACCACGATTTCTCTGGACGATCTAAAGGTTTCATTGCGACAACGCAATAGGAACTTGCCCTCTGTTTGAGTTGTATCAAAGACACACGGCGACTCGGTTAAACTCGTTTGCATTCATGGCGAAGCGAGCGCGCTTCGCGGTGGTGCGGAGAACCTCGTCTTGCAGCAAACGTCGACTTACCGGTGGGCTCGCGTCAGCGACCAGGCGCTGGCCTGGCACCTGCGGCGCAACTGCAGCGTCACGCCGCGCCAGCTGGGCGGGTGGTACGCGACGCTGTGCCTGCTGTCGCTGCTCATTGGCAGCGGTTTCTGGGTGCTCGGCATGCCCCTGGTGCTGGCGTTCGCCGGCCTGGAGCTGCTGGCGGTGGGCGTCGCGCTGCTGGTCTATGCGCGGCACGCGCTCGATGGCGAGACGGTGCGGCTGCAAGGCGGGCGCCTGAGTGTCGAGCGCGAGTGCGCCGGTCGCCGGGAAACGCTGGAATTCGGCGGCGCGCCGCGGGTGCGCATCCGCACGCTGGCGCACGAGCAGGACTTGATCGAGCTCCAGGCGCCCGGGCGGCGGCTCAGCGTCGGCCGCCATGTGCGGCCGCAGTGGCGCTGCGCGCTGGCCGGCGAAATGCGCAGGGCGTTGCAGGCCGGTGACCTGCACGGACAGGGAATTTGATTTCAATGGTTGAGGCAGTGAACAACGTGGGCACGATGAAACGCATTGCAAGCAAGCTGACCGGCAGCGCGGTCCAGGCAACCTTCTGGGGCGCGGCATGGCTGGCCGGCGCCGCCCAGGCGCAGGTCAAGGACTTGCCGGGCGGCCCGGCCGTGCGGCAGCTCAACCTGCATCCGCCGGTCACCAAGATCGCCGAGGCGCAGCACAGCCTGCACTGGATGCTGCTGATCGTCTGCACGATCATCTTCATCGGCGTGTTCGGCGTGATGTTCTATTCCATCTGGAAGCACCGCAAGTCGCAGGGCGCCAAGCCGGCGAGCTTCCACGAGTCGGTGGCGGTCGAGGTGACCTGGACGGTGGTCCCGTTCCTGATCGTGATCGGCATGGCCCTGCCAGCCACCAAGGTGGTGGTGGCGCAGAAGGACACCACCAACGCCGATCTCACCATCAAGGCCACCGGCTACCAGTGGAAGTGGGGCTACGACTACCTGAACGGCGAGGGCGCGGGCATCGGCTTCCTGTCCACGCTGGACTCCTCGCACCGCGCCATGTCCGACGCCGGCAAGCCGGCCGGCGACGATTACCTGCTGAAGGTCGACCACCCGCTGGTGGTGCCGGTCGGCAAGAAGGTGCGCATCATCACCACCGCCAACGACGTCATCCACTCCTGGATGGTGCCGGCCTTCGGCGTCAAGCAGGACGCCATTCCCGGCTTCGTGCGCGACACCTGGTTCCGCGCCGAGCAGACCGGCGACTTCTACGGTCAGTGCGCCGAGCTGTGCGGCAAGGAGCACGCCTACATGCCGATCCACGTCAAGGTGCTGCCGCAGCACGAATACACCGCCTGGGTCGAGCAGGAGCAAAAGCGCCAGGCCGCGCTGGCCGACGACCCCAACAAGCAGTGGACGCTGGCCGAGCTGGTGGCGCGTGGCCAGAAGGTCTATGCCGCCAACTGCGCCGCCTGCCACCTGGAGAACGGCCGCGGCGGCGGCGCCATCAAGCCGCTGGACGGCAGCGCCATCGTCAAGGGGCCGCCGGCCGAGCAGATGCACGTGGTGCTGGAGGGGCGCAACAACGGCACCATGCCGGCGTGGAAGCAGCTGTCCGACGTCGAGCTGGCGGCGGTCGTCACCTACACCAAGAACCACTGGACCAACCAGACCGGCACGCTGGTGCAGCCGGCCGAGTTCAAGGCCGCGCGCGCGGGCAAGTTCCCCGCCGGGGGTTGAGCGAGCCTGCCGAGCCCTGTCCCGCCCGTCCAAGATTCAGAAATCCGGAGAACCCTCCATGAGCGCCGTACTGCCCACCTCCCACGCCGGTCACGATGACCACGCGCACGACCACCACCACGCGCCCTCGGGCTGGCGCCGCTGGGTGTTCGCCACCAACCACAAGGACATCGGCACGCTGTACATGCTGTTTTCCTTCTTCATGCTGATGGTCGGCGGGGTGCTGGCGCTGCTGATCCGCGCCGAGCTGTTCCAGCCCGGCCTGCAGGTGGTCAACCCCGAGCTGTTCAACCAGCTGACCACCATGCACGGGCTGATCATGGTGTTCGGCGCCATCATGCCGGCCTTCGTGGGCTTCGCCAACTGGATGATCCCGCTGCAGATCGGCGCCAGCGACATGGCCTTCGCGCGCATGAACAACTTCAGCTTCTGGCTGCTGATCCCGGCCGCCATCATGCTGATCGGCTCCTTCTTCATGCCCGGCGGCGCGCCGGCCGCCGGCTGGACGCTGTACGCGCCGCTGACGCTGCAGATGGGCATGTCGATGGACAGCAGCATCCTGGCCATGCACATCATGGGCGCCAGCTCCATCATGGGCGCCATCAACATCATCGTCACCATCCTGAACATGCGCGCGCCCGGCCTGACGCTGATGAAGATGCCCATGTTCTGCTGGACCTGGCTGATCACCGCCTACCTGCTGATCGCCGTCATGCCGGTGCTGGCCGGCGCCATCACCATGACGCTGACCGACCGCCACTTCGGCACCAGCTTCTTCAACCCCGCCGGCGGCGGCGATCCGGTGATGTACCAGCACATCTTCTGGTTCTTCGGCCACCCCGAGGTCTACATCATGATCCTGCCGGCCTTCGGCATCATCAGCCAGGTGGTGCCGGCATTCGCGCGCAAGAAGCTGTTCGGCTACGCCTCCATGGTGTATGCGGTGGCCGCCATCGCCATCCTGTCGCTGATCGTGTGGGCGCACCACATGTTCACCACCGGCATGCCGGTGACGGGCCAGCTGTTCTTCATGTACGGCACCATGCTGATCGCCATCCCCACTGGGGTGAAGATCTTCAACTGGGTGGCCACCATGTGGCGCGGCTCGATGACCTTCGAGACCCCGATGCTGTGGGCCGTGGGCTTCATCTTCGTGTTCACCATCGGCGGCTTCACCGGCGTGATCCCGGCCGTGGTGCCGGTGGACACCCAGATCCAGGACACCTACTACATCATCGCCCACTTCCACTACGTGCTGGTGGCCGGCTCGCTGTTCGCGCTGTACGGCGGCTTCTACTACTGGGCGCCCAAGTGGACCGGCGTGATGTACAACGAGACGCGCGGCAAGATCCACTTCTGGTGGTCGATGATCTCGTTCAACATCACCTTCTTCCCGATGCACTTCCTGGGCCTGGCCGGCATGCCGCGCCGCTATGCCGACTACCCGATGCAGTTCGCCGACTTCAACCTGATCGCCTCGGTCGGCGCCTTCTTCTTCGGCTTCGCGCAGCTGTACTTCTTCCTGTTCGTGGTGCTGCCCGTGATGCGTGGGCAGGGCGCCAAGGCGCCGCAGCGCCCCTGGGAAGGCGCCGAGGGCCTGGAGTGGGAAGTGCCGTCGCCGGCCCCCTTCCACACCTACGAGACCCCGCCCAAGCTGGACGCCAGCGCCACCCGCGTGATCGGCTGATGCGGGACGGTCAAGGGATGATGCCCATGAGCACCGAAGAGCAGCGCAAGCGCAACGTCCGCCTGGGCCTGATCCTGGGGGGCATCGCGCTGGCGTTCTTCGTCGGCTTCGTGGTGCGCATGGTGGTGCTGGGCGGCTGACGGGCGCGGATGGCCATGCGCATGCGCTCCGAGAACCTGAAGATGCTGGGCAAGCTGGCCGTGGTGGCCTGCGGCATGTTCGCCTTCGGCTACACGCTGATTCCGGTCTACCGCGCGATCTGCGAAGCCACCGGCATCAACATCCTGTCGCTGTCGGAGCGCCAGGTGCCCGGCAACGGCGTGGCCGGTGATGCGGCGCGCACGGCCAGCCGCAATTCGCAGGTCGATCGCAACCGCCTCATCACGGTCGAGTTCGACGCCAATTCGCGCGGGCCATGGGAATTCCGGCCGGCGCAGCGCACGCTGCAGGTGCACCCGGGCGAGCTGGCGACGGTGATGTACGAGTTCCAGAACGTGCAGGATCGCCGCATGTCGGCGCAGGCCATCCCCAGCTACGCGCCGCGCCAGGCGGCGCCGCATTTCAACAAGCTGGAGTGCTTCTGCTTCAACCAGTACACCCTGGCCCCCGGCGAGAAAAAACAGTGGCCGGTGGCCTTCGTCATCGACCCGCGCCTGCCCAAGGACGTGACCACCATCACGCTGTCCTACACCTTCTTCGAAGTCGGTGGCAAGACCCCAACGCCGCCGCAAACCAGCGCGGCGCTGGCGCGCCAGACCGGAGCCGGCGCATGAGCGAGCCCCGCGTTCCGCCTCCAGCCGCCGTGCCGACGGAGCCGCCGGCGGCGGCGCCCCCCGCCGGCAGCGCGTTCTGGCGCACGCTGCGCATGGTGGGCTGGGGCTTTCTGGGCGTGCGCCGGCGCAGCGAATACCAGCGCGACCTGGGGCAGGTCAATCCCTTGCACATCATGCTGGCCGGCCTGGTCGGCGTGCTGTTGTTCGTGCTGCTGCTGCTGGGGATCATCCGCTGGGTGGTGTCCGGGCCGGCAGCGGCGGGTTGAGCAACGAATCGAGTATTGAAACACCGTCCAGCGCAGGCAGGACAAGCGGCAGCAGCTATAAATTTGAGAGTACAGGAGTGAAGTGAACATGTCCAGCGCCACCCACGGTCAGACGCCGTACTACTACGTCCCCGCCGAATCGCGGCACCCGGTGATGGCGGCCTTCGGCCTGCTGCTGATGATCATCGGCGCCAGCCAGTGGATGAACGACGCCGCCTGGGGCGGCTGGCTGCTGCTGGCCGGTTTGGTGTGGTGGCTGTTCGTGCTGTTCCAGTGGTTCAGCGAGGCCGTGGGCGAGAGCGAGCGCGGGCTGTACGGCCGCAAGATCGACCTGTCCTTCCGCTGGAGCATGAGCTGGTTCATCTTTTCGGAGGTGATGTTCTTCGGTGCCTTCTTCACCGCCCTGTGGTGGGCGCGCGCCCACTCGGTGCCGGCGCTGGGCAGCCTGGATAACGCGCTGCTGTGGCCCGACTTCAAGGCCGTCTGGCCCAGCGTGGCGGCTGGCGCCACGGCCTCGCCCGCCGGCACCGTGCAGCCGTTCCAGACCATGGGCCCGTTCTGGCTGCCCACCATCAACACCGCGCTGCTGCTGAGCTCCGGCGTCACGCTGACCATCGCCCACCATGCCCTGCTGGCGGGCCAGCGCGCGCGCACCATCGCCTTCATGTGGGTCACCGTGCTGCTGGGCGTGGTCTTCCTGTGCGTGCAGGGCTACGAGTACTACCACGCCTATGCCGACCTGAACCTCAAGCTCAGCTCCGGCGTCTACGGCTCCACCTTCTTCATGCTGACGGGCTTTCACGGCTTCCACGTGCTGGTCGGCATGCTGATGCTGCTGTTCATCACCCTGCGCCTGATGAAGGGGCATTTCACGCCCGAGCGCCATTTCGGCTTCGAGGGCGCGGCCTGGTACTGGCACTTCGTCGACGTGGTGTGGCTCGGCCTGTACATCCTGGTGTACTGGATGTAAGCGGGCGACCGACCGCATGGCAAAGAGCGCCTCGCGGCGCTCTTTTTGCTGTGCTGGTCGGCGCCGCGCCGCTCAAGGCTGTGATGAAATCCCCGAGGGCTGGAGGTAGCCCAGCTTCCAGGCCAGCAGGATGCACAGGAACAGCACGATCGACAGCCCCACGCGCAGCGCCAGCGAGCGCATCATGCGGCCGGCGCGCCGGCTGTCGTCGCCTTCGCCCTGCGGATCGCGCTTGAGCATGAACACCAGCGCCGACCCCAGGCTGACCAGAATGCCGACGAACGCCAGCGCCACGAACACTTGTTTCATGGGACGGATTATCCGGTGACCGGCTGGCGCGCCGTGGTCGTGGTGCTGGCCGCGCTGGTGGGCGTGGTGGTGACGTTTTCGCTCGGGCGCTGGCAGTTGTCGCGCGCCGCTGAAAAGCAGGCGCTGCACGCCGCCATGGCCGCGCGCCAGGCGCTGCCGACGCTCGATGGCCTGACGCTGGCCAGGCCGCTGGCGCCCGGGCAGGCGCAGGCGCTGCTGCACCGCGGCATCACGCTGCGCGGCCAGTGGCTGGCCGAGCGCGGCATCTATCTGGACAACCGCCCCATGGGGCGGCACACCGGCTTCTATGTGCTGACGCCGCTGCGCCTGGCCGGCAGCGACGCGGTGGTGCTGGTGCAGCGCGGCTGGGCGCCGCGCCACCGCAGCGAGCGCGAGACCCTGCCGCCGGTGCAGACCCCGGGCGGCGAGGTGCGGATCAGCGGCCGCATCGCCGAACATCCCCCCAGGGTTTATCAGCTGGGCCAGGAGGGGCGGGGGGCGATCCGGCAGAATCTCGACCTGGACGCCTTCCGGGCGGAAACCGGCCTGCCGCTGGTCGGCCTGATGGTGTGGCAGACTGGCGCCGCGTCCGAGGGCCTGCGCCGCGACTGGCCCGAGGCCGACAGCGGCGTCGACAAGCACTACGGCTATGCGTTCCAGTGGTTCGGCCTGTGCGCGCTGATCAGCGTGCTTTTCCTGTGGTTTCAAGTTGTCAGACCTTTCTACCGTTCCCGACAGGCCTGAGGCCAGCCGACGCGACGAAGCGCTCGGATTCACCGTGCACAACCTGCCCGCGCCCGACACCGTGCTGGCGCAGCAGGCGCGGCGCACGCGCGCCGGCCGCTGGCAGATGCTGCTGCTGGCGCTGGTGTGCGCGGCGCCGGTGATCGCGTCCTACTACAGCTACTACGTGGCGCGGCCCGAGGCAAGGCGCAGCTTCGGCGAGCTGATCGAGCCGCAGCGCCCGCTGCCGACCGCCAGCGCCACCGACCTGAGCGGGCGCCCGGTCGAGCTGTCCACCCTCAAGGGACAGTGGTTGCTGCTCAGCGTGGCCGGCGGCGCGTGTGATGCGGCGTGCGAAAACAACCTCTACCTGCAACGCCAGCTGCGCGAGGGCCTGGGCAAGGACAAGGACCGGCTGGACTGGGTCTGGCTGGTGAGCGACGATGCGCGCCTGCCCGAGGCCCTGTTGCCCGCGCTTGGCCAGGCCACCGTGCTGCGCGTGCCCCCCGCCGTGCTGGCCGACTGGCTGGCGCCCGCGGCCGGCCAGACGCTGCCCGAGCACCTGTACGTGGTCGATCCCATGGGGCACTGGATGATGCGTTTTCCGGCCGGGCTGGACAAGGCCGGCGCCGGCGGCGCCAAGCGCGATCTGGAGCGCCTGATGCGCGCCTCGGCCAGCTGGGACCAGGCGGGGCGATGACCATGGAACGCACCGCCATGCCAAGCCGCGCCACCGGGCAGGAGCGCCGCTGATGGACGCCACGCCGCTGTACAACCTCAGCCCGGCGCTGCGCCTGATGGGCATGGGCCTGGTGGTGGCCCTGGGCCCGCTGGCCTGGCTGTGGCTGCGCCACCAGGGCGCCAGCCCGGCGCGCCGCCTGCAGGCGCTGACGCTGCTGACGCTGTTCCTGACCTTCGATCTGGTGATGTTCGGCGCCTTCACGCGCCTGACCGATTCCGGCCTGGGCTGCCCCGACTGGCCCGGCTGCTACGGCCAGGCCAGCCCGGTGGGCGCGCGCGCCCACATTGCCGCCGCCGAGGAGCTGATGCCAACGGGGCCCGTCACGCACGGCAAGGCCTGGGTCGAGATGATCCACCGCTACCTGGCCACCGGCGTGGGCGTGCTGATCCTGGTGCTGACGCTGGCCACCTGGCGCCAGTGGCGGCGCCAGCGCGCCGGCGCGACGACCGACATCGTGCACCCGGGCTGGCCGCTGCTGACCTTGCTGTGGGTCTGCGCCCAGGGCGCCTTCGGCGCGCTGACGGTGACCATGAAGCTGTTTCCGGCCATCGTCACCCTGCACCTGCTGGGCGGCGTGGGCCTGCTGGTGCTGCTGGTGGTGCAGGCCGAAAGCTACCGCCGCAGCGCCGGCGCCGCGCCCGAGCCGCTTGCCGCCGGCCTGCGCGCGCTGCTGTGGCTGGCCGCCGTCGCGGTGGCGCTGCAAGTCGCGCTGGGCGGCTGGGTCAGCACCAACTACGCGGTGCTGGTGTGCAACACCTTCCCGATGTGCCAGGGCAGCTGGTGGCCGCCGATGGACTTTGCCCAGGGCTTCGAGCTGTGGCGACCGCTGGGCGAGTCGGCGGACGGCTCGCGGCTGGAGTTCCACGCGCTCACCGCCATCCACTACGCGCACCGGCTGTTCGCCTACGCCGTGTTCGTGCTGCTGGGCGTGCTGGCCTGGCGGCTGGCGCGCGCCGGCCGGCTGGCGGCGCAGCGGCGCTGGGTGCTGGCGCTGGCGGCGCTGCAACTGCTGACCGGCCTGTCCAACGTGATCCTCGACTGGCCGCTGCTGGCCGCCGTGCTGCACACTGGCGGCGCCGCCGCGCTGATGACCGTGCTGACCTGGGCGCTGTGCGCCAGTCGCCGGCAGGAGTCCCTGGCATGAGCGCCCCCACCACTACCGCCACGCTGCCGTCCATGCCGCTGTGGAAGCAGTACTACGTGCTGACCAAGCCGCGCGTGGTGCAGCTGATCGTCTTCTGCGCCCTGATCGGCATGGTGCTGGCCGTGCCGGGCCTGCCCGACGGGGCGGCGCTGCAACGCATGCTGATCGCCTGCATTGGCATCTGGCTGGTGGCGGCGGCGGCGGCGGCCTTCAACTGCCTGGTCGAAAAGGCCATCGACGCGCGCATGCGACGCACCAGCTGGCGCCCCACCGCGCGCGGCGAACTGTCGGCCAACCAGGCGCTGGTGTTTTCGGCGCTGCTGTGCGCGCTGGGTTCGGCCGTGCTGTACCTGTGGGTCAACCCGCTGACCATGTGGCTGACCTTCGCCACCTTCGTCGGCTACGCCATCATCTACACCGTCATCCTCAAGCCGCTGACGCCGCAGAACATCGTCATCGGCGGCGCCTCGGGCGCCATGCCGCCGGTGCTGGGCTGGGCCGCCATGGCCAACGCGGTGGAGCCGCAGGCGCTGATCCTGTTCCTGATCATCTTCTTGTGGACGCCGCCGCACTTCTGGGCGCTGGCGCTGTACCGGGTGGAAGACTACCGCAAGAGCGGCCTGCCGATGCTGCCGGTGACGCACGGCAACGAATTCACGCGGCTGCAGGTGCTGCTCTACACCTTTGTCCTGCTGGCGGCCTGCCTGCTGCCCTTCATCTACCGCATGAGTGGCTGGCTGTACCTGGTGGCGGCGCTGGTGCTCAACGCCGGCTTCATCGGCCACGCCTTCAAGCTGTGGCGCCAATATTCCGACGCGCTGGCGCGCAAGACCTTCCGCTTTTCGCTGATCCACCTGTCGCTGCTGTTCGCGGCGCTGCTGGTCGACCATTACCTGCCATGAGTGCGTGGGACATGAACCGTCGTTTTGCTCTTGAAAAGATAGCTGCCGGCGCTCTGCTGGCAAGCGCTGGCATCGTATTGAGTGCCTGCCAGCCCGGCAAGCCGCAGTTTCGCGGCATCGACATCACCGGTGTCGACTACGCGCAGAACCTGCGCGCCACCGACTTCAACGGCCAGCCGCGCACGCTGGCCGATTTCCGCGGCAAGGTGGTGGTGATCTTCTTCGGCTACACCCAGTGCCCCGACGTCTGCCCCACCACCATGACCGAGATGCTGCAGGTCAAGCAGCTGCTGGGCGCCGATGGCGACAAGCTGCAGGTGCTGTTTCTCAGCCTCGACCCCGAGCGCGACACGCCCGAGGTGCTCAAGGCCTACATGGGCAGCTTCGACCCCAGCTTCCTGGGCCTGTACGCCGGCTCGCCCGACGAACTGGCCGCGCTGGCCAAGGACTTCAAGGTGTTCTACAAGAAGGTCGAGGGCAGCACGCCCGGCAGCTACACCATGGACCACACGGCCTCCAGCTACCTTTATGACCCGCAGGGCCGGCTGCGCCTGTTCAGCCGCTACGGCAGCAAGCCGGAAGACGTGGCCGCCGACGTGCGCCTGCTGCTGGGCGGCGCCTGAGGGTTTGGCAGTTGGGTTGAAAAAGCCCTGCAGCGGTTGCAGGGTGACCGCGGGCAGCTATCGTTTTGCGAGCTGCCCGGCGAGCTTCATTCGGACTTGATGCCCTGCGAGCGGATGATCTGGCCGAGCACCCGGGTGTCGGCCTGAATGCGGTTGGCCAGGCCCTCGGGCGACGAGCCCACCGCCTGCCAGCCCTGCTGAAACAGGCGCTGGCGCATTTCCGGCGCGCGCACGATGGCGCCCACGGCGTCGGCCAGGCGCGCCACATGGGCACGCGGCATGCCCGCCGGCGCCACCACGGCGTTCCAGATCTCCAGGTGGAAGTCCTTCACGCCGGCTTCCGCCAGGCTGGGCAGCTCGGGCGCCAGGGTGCTGCGCCCGCTGCCGGTGACGCCGATGCCGCGCAGCTTGCCGGCCTTGATCTGTGTCTGCGCCAGGGCCGGCGGCAGCATCGACAGCTGCAAATCGCCCCCGATCAGGGCGTTGAACACCTGCGGATAGCCGGGGTAGGGCACATGCACCGGGGCGATGCCGGTGCGCGCCTTCAGCAGCTCCATGCCCAGGTGGCCGACGGTGCCGACGCCGGGCGAGCCGTAGCTCCACTTCGATCCGGCGCCGCGCGCCGCGTCCAGGAACGCCCGCGCATCCGCGCCCGGCGCGCCGGCGGGCGCCACCAGCACCAGCGGTGCCACGCCGATCAGGCTGACGGGCGCGAAGTCGGTCGCCGGGTCGTAGCGCAGGGCGGGGTTGAGCAGCCTGGAGATGGTCAGGTTGCCATTGATCATCAGGCCGATGGTGTGCCCGTCCGTGGCCTTGGCCACCGCGTCGGCGCCGATGTTGCCGCCCGCGCCGACGCGGTTTTCCACCACCACCGGCTGGCCCAGCGCCTTTTCCAGCGGCTCGGCCAGCGCGCGCGCCGTCAGGTCGGGCGAAGAGCCAGCCGGAAAGCCGACGATGAAGCGCAGCGGCTTGGCGGGCCAGGTCGCGGCCGCTTGCGCCTGGGCCAGGGGGGCGAGGCCGGCCAAGGCGGCGGCGCCAGCAAGGAGGGAGCGACGGGTAAACAGAGGGCGCATGGTGTCAGTGCAAGGCTTTCAGGGGTCGGGAAGGGCGTGGCGCCCGTCGGCGAACTTCAAATACTATAGCTTCTCGCGCAGGACCGGCCAGCGCGAGGCCCCATTCTGACAAACAAAACCCCGCCGGCGGGCGCGGGCCGGGTGGTGCGGGGAAGCCGGGGCTGCCGCTCAGGCGTATTCGGCCAGCGCGCCGCGCATCTTCTTCATCGCCGCCACCTCGATCTGGCGGATGCGTTCGGCGCTGACGCCGTACTCGGCCGCCAGCTCGTGCAGCGTCATGCCGCCGCTGCCGTCGTCGTTCACGTTCAGCCAGCGCTCGGTGACGATGCGGCGGCTGCGCTCGTCCAGGCCGCGCAGCGCGCTGGCGATGCCTTCGGTGGCCAGCGCGTCGCGCTGGGCCGACTCGATCATGGCCGTCGGCTCGTGGCGCTCGTCCGACAGGTAGGCGATGGGGCCAAACGCCTGCTCGCCGTCGTCGGACGGCGCCGGGTCGAGCAGCACGTCGCCGCCGGACAGGCGCGTTTCCATCTCGCGCACCTCGGCCGGCTTGACCTGCAGCTCGCGCGCCACGACGTCGATCTGCTCCTCGGTCAGCGCGTCGCGGTGCGCCAGGTCGGCGTCCAGCTCGGCCTTGAAGCCCTGCTTCATCGAGCGCAGGTTGAAGAACAGCTTGCGCTGCGCCTTGGTCGTGGCCACCTTGACCAGGCGCCAGTTCTTGAGGATGTATTCGTGGATCTCGGCCTTGATCCAGTGCAGCGCGTAGCTCACCAGCCGCACGCCCTGGTCCGGATCGAAGCGCTTGACCGCCTTCATCAGGCCCACGTTGCCTTCCTGGATCAGGTCGGCATGCGGCAGGCCGTAGCCCAGGTACTGGCGCGAGGTGGCCACCACCAGCCGCAGGTGCGACAGCACCAGCCGGCCGGCGGCGTCCAGGCTGTCGGTGTCGCGCAGCTCGCGGGCGTAGCGCTGCTCCTCCTCCAGCGTCAGCATGGGCAGGCGATTGACCGCGCTGATGTAGGCGTCCAGATTGCCCAGCGGCGGCACCACCGCCCACGGATTGGACAGTGCCACGGCGTTGTTGCTGGTGCGGGGAGCCTTCTCGGTCATCGTTGAATGTCCTTTCATGTCTCTCGGGTATTTTAGCACTCCATTGGAGGGAGTGCTAAAGACAAAGTTCCGCCCCCGATGGCGCCCGGATGGGGGTTGGGCGGGTGCGACTGGCCGCGCCCGATACACTTGCCGCGCCGGCCAGCCCGGCCGCTCAGCCGCCCAGCGGGGGGCGCCATGCCGCCGCCTGCCAGCCGATCAACCCGAAGGATTCCGTTCATGCGTCTGCGTCTGTCCGCTCTTGTCGCCACGCTGCTGCTGGCCGGCACTGCCCAGGCCGCTGGCTACAACGGCCGTGTGCACGGCAGCTTTGCCGGCCAGGCCATCGATGTGCCGGTGGTCTGCGAAAGCCCCCGGCTGGCCGGCCAGAAGGGCAACTGGTTCTACGCCCAGTCCGACCCGCCGACGCACGAGTACGCACAGGACCGCAACGGCGACGGCGTGGCGGTGACGGTGTCGTTCAGCGGCCAGGAGGCCATGTTCATGCTCTTTTTGGGCGGACAGGACCACAACTTCGGCAATACGCGGCGCGAGCAGATCACCCTCACCGACAGCGGCTTTGTCCTCACCATGACCGCCTCGCGCTACGAGGGCCGCGGCACCAAGCGCCGCAAGGTGGGCGAAGACGAGATCCGCCTGGCCGTCGACTGCCCCCGCCGCTGAGGCGCGGTGGCCATGCGGCCCGCCGGCGCCCGATTCTTGATGGTCAAAACAGTTACAGCGCTTTGCTGTCCTGCGCCAGCAGCTATGAATTCAGGAGTTTTCAGAAACTGCCCAGGTGCTGCCCCGCCTGCGCGCGCAGCAGCGCCAGCGCGGCCTGCTGGGTGGCGCTGCCGGGGCGCAGCGCGCTGACGGCGGTGTACAGCGGGATGTGCAGCGGCTGGCCGTCCGGCGCCTGGATGGGGCGCAGGGCAAAGGCGCCCGGCCGCGCCACGCCGGCCAGCGCGTGGCGCGACAGGATGGCGCTGCCGGCCCCGCCTTCGACCAGCTCCAGGATGGTGGCCACGCCGTCGATCTCCAGCGCCACCCGCGGCGCGCAGCCGGCGGCGGCCATCACCGTTTCGACGTGCATGCGGATGGCGTTGGGCCGGCTGGGGATGACCAGCGGCAGGCGGGTGAGCTCGCGCAGCGCGATGGCGCTGGCCGGGCCTTCGGGCGCGGGGGCGCGCTGCACCAGCAGCAGTTCGTCGCGCGCCAGCGGGGCGATGTCCAGCCCCGGCACCGGCTGGGCGTTGTAGAGCACGGCGATGTCCAGCCGTCCGCTGGCCAGCTGCTCCTGCATGCTGGCCGACAGCGCCTCGGTGATCGACAGCCGGGCCTCGGGCAGCTGCTGGCCGAAGGCCTGCACCAGCGGCACCGCCAGCGCGCGCGCCACGCTGGGCGGCAGGCCCAGGGTCACGCGCCCGGCCAGGGCGCCGCGCAGGCGTGCCAGCTCGTCGCGCGCGTGCTCCACCTGGTGCAGGATGCCGCGGGCGTGCTCCAGCAGCACCTGGCCGGCCTCGGTGGGCGCGGCGCCGCGGCCGTGGCGCGCCAGCAGGCTCTGGCGCAGCTCCAGCTCCAGCAGGCGCACCTGGCGGCTCAGCGCGGGCTGGGCCACGTCCAGCGCCAGCGCGGCGCGGGTGAAGCTGCCCAGTTCGGCCACGCGGACGAAATATTCCAGCTGGCGCAGGTCCATGACCACCTCGATTCGACATGGCTGTTGGTGAGGTATGCCATTTTGCTCTAGCTGATAGTGCTTGCGGCCGGTAGTCAGGCGCGGCGCCGGTGCGCACAATGGCATCGCGTTTGAAGAGGAGCGCCATGAGCCAGCAACACCCCCTGATCATCGACTGCCACGGCCACTACACCACCGCGCCCAAGGCGCTGGAGCAATGGCGCAACCGGCAGATCGCCGGCATCGCCGATCCGGCGCAAATGCCCAAGGCCAGCGAGCTGAAGATCAGCGACGACGAGCTGCGCGAATCCATCGAGACCAACCAGCTGCGCCTGATGCGCGAGCGCGGCAGCGACCTGACCATCTTCAGCCCGCGCGCCAGCTTCATGGCGCACCACATCGGCGACTTTCAGGTGTCCAGCACCTGGGCGGCGCTGTGCAACGAGCAGTGCCACCGCGTGGCCCAGCTGTTTCCCGATCACTTCATCGGCGTGGCCATGCTGCCGCAGTCGCCCGGCGTCGATCCGGCCACCTGCATTCCCGAGCTGGAAAAGTGCGTCAACGAATATGGCTTCGTCGGCATCAACCTGAACCCCGACCCCTCCGGCGGCCATTGGAGCAGCCCGCCGCTGACCGACCGCCACTGGTACCCGATCTACGAGAAGATGGTCGAGCTGGACATCCCGGCCATGATCCACGTCAGCACCTCGTGCAACGCCTGCTTTCACACCACCGGCGCGCACTACATCAACGCCGACACCACGGCGGTGATGCAGCTGATCCAGGGCGATCTGTTCAAGGACTTCCCGACGCTGAAGTTCATCATCCCGCACGGTGGCGGCGCCGCGCCCTACCATTGGGGCCGCTACCGCGGCCTGGCGCAGGAGCTGAAAAAGCCCCTGCTGCAAGACCACCTGCTGAACAACGTGTTCTTCGACACCTGCGTCTACCACCAGCCGGGCATCGACCTGCTGACCAAGGTGATCCCGGTCGACAACATCCTGTTTGCCAGCGAGATGATCGGCGCCGTGCGCGGCATCGACCCCGAGACCGGGCACTACTACGACGACACCAAGCGCTACGTGCAGGCCACCGCCAATCTGAGCGAGGCCGACCGCTACAAAATCTACGAAGGCAACGCGCGACGCGTGTTTCCGCGGCTGGACGCCGCATTGAAGGCGCAGGGGCGCTGAGCGTTGAGCGTTGAGCGTTGAGCGTTGAGCGTTGAGCGTTGAGCGTTGAGCGTTGAGCGTTGAGCGTTGAGCGTTGAGCGGGTTGGAGATGTGGCGGTTTTTTGGAAGTTCACGCTGAACGCTCAACACCGAACGCTGAACGCTGAACCTGACAGTTAACGCTGAACCTCTTCGTGAGCGCCGACCCTCGATCGAACCTGGAGAAATGACATGCACGAGTTAGGTGTGGTTTATCGCAACATCCAGCGCGCCGATGCGGCGGTCGCCGATGCGCTGGCGCGCTTTGGCAGCGCCACCGTGCACGAGGCCATGGGCCGCGTGGGCCTGCTCAAGCCCTACATGCGGCCCATCTACCCCGGCGCGCAGGTCAGCGGCACGGCCGTCACCGTGCTGCTGCAGCCGGGCGACAACTGGATGCTGCACGTGGCGGCCGAACAGATCCGTCCCGGCGACATCGTGGTGGCGGCAGTCACCAGCGAATGCACCGACGGCTATTTCGGCGACCTGCTGGCCACCAGCTTCAAGGCCCGCGGCGCGCGCGCCCTCATCATCGACGCCGGCGTGCGCGACGTGCGCACGCTGCACGAGATGGGCTTCCCGGTCTGGAGCAAGGCGATCAGCGCCAAGGGCTGCATCAAGGCCACGCTGGGCTCGGTCAACATCCCCATCGTCTGCGCCGGCATGCAGGTCACGCCGGGCGACGTGGTCGTGGCCGACGACGACGGCGTGGTCTGCGTGCCCGCCGCGCGCGCCGCGCAAACCCTGGCCGCGGCGCAAAAGCGCGAAGCCAACGAAGGCGACAAGCGCGACATCTTCGCCGGCGGCACGCTGGGGCTGGACTACTACAAGATGCGCGAGGGCCTGGCCAAGGCGGGGCTGCGCTACATCGATTGACAACGGTTCTGTATTTTTCAAACGCACGCTTGAACGCAGAGGATGCAGAGATTTCGCAGAAATCGCGGAAAAATTTGTAGGCATTCTTCTGCGTCTTTCGCGAAATCTCTGCGTCCTCTGCGTTCGACATTCAAGCCCATCGCACCACATGAACAAACCCACCACAGGCGATTTCAACAAGACGGCAGGCTGGCTGGACTGGTACGACGGCCCCAGCGCGCCGCGTTTCAGACTGCCGCCGGGCAGCGTCGACGCGCACTGCCACGTGTTCGGCCCGGGCGCCGAGTTTCCCTACGCGCCCGAGCGCAAGTACACGCCTTGCGACGCATCCAAGGCCCAGCTTTTCGCGCTGCGCGACCACCTGGGCTTTGCGCGCAACGTCATCGTGCAGGCCACCTGCCACGGCGCCGACAACCGGGCGCTGGTCGATGCGTTGCAGGCTTCGGGCGGGCTGGCGCGGGGCGTGGCCACGGTCAAGCGCAGCGTCAGCGATGCCGAATTGCAGGCCCTGCACGCCGCCGGTGTGCGCGGCGTGCGCTTCAACTTTGTCAAGCGTCTGGTCGACTTCACGCCCAAGGACGAGCTGATGGAGATCGCCGGGCGCATCGCCCGGCTGGGCTGGCACGTGGTCATCTACTTCGAGGCGGTGGATCTGCCCGAACTGTGGGACTTCTTCACCGCGCTGCCGACCACGGTGGTGGTCGATCACATGGGGCGCCCCGATGTCAGCCAGGGCGTGGACAGCGCGGAATTCGCGCTGTTCCTGAAGTTCATGCGCGAGCACAGCAACGTCTGGAGCAAGGTGAGCTGCCCCGAGCGCCTGAGCGTGAGTGGCCCGCCCGCCTTGAATGGCGAGGGCAGCGCCTACCGCGACGTGGTGCCCTTTGCTCGCCGTGTGGTCGAGCAGTTTCCCGACCGCGTGCTGTGGGGCACCGACTGGCCGCACCCCAACCTGAAGCACCACATGCCCGACGACGGCCTGCTGGTGGACTTCATCCCGCACATCGCGCCCACGGCCCAATTGCAGCAGAAATTGCTGATCGACAACCCGATGCGCCTGTACTGGCCCGAAGAAGCATGACTCCCCCTGAGTCGCTTCGCGCCTTCCCCCTGAGGGGGACGCCGCCGGCGGCCGGTGCACGCCCGTCCGCGGCGGCCGCTGGGCTGGCCTGCTCCGCGGCCTTTGGTCCTTGATCGCGCTGAATGCGCAGGAGTGATTGAAATGTCTCTCGACAAACCCTACCTCGACGTCCCCGGCACCACCATCTTCGACGCCGACCAGAGCCGCAAGGGCTACTGGCTCAACCAGTTCTGCATGAGCCTGATGAAGGCCGAAAACCGCGCGCGCTTCAAGGCGGACGAAGACGCCTATCTGGCCGAATGGCCGATGACCGACGAGCAGAAGGCGGCGGTGCGCGCGCGCGATTTGAACTGGGCGATGAAGACCGGCGGCAACATCTAC
>WBZM01000935.1_pt1 | contig 33270 bp, 26 predicted proteins | sample 5204271 | NCBI WGS metagenome assembly WBZM01 (sample SAMN12344346, study PRJNA552823) | activated sludge metagenome | biome: Activated sludge suspended growth; feature: Nitrification reactor; material: Wastewater; isolation source: activated sludge from nitrification reactor of wastewater... | reverse complement strand
CGAAGGACGGATCAGGCCTCCCCTTCGTTCTGGAACTCGTCGAGGAGCTTGGTCTCGGCCAGCTCGTACATGGACGCGTCGCGGAAGGCGATTTCACCGTCGCCCTGCCGGCGGCGCACAACGCGCCGACCGGCGGAACGCACAATCTCGCCATCCCCGCAGACGCCGTGCATCTCTTCGACCGGAAGACCGGCGCGCGCATGTGATCCGCAAGTTGGCGCTCGGCGCGCTCGCCGCCGCGTTTATCGCAGCCGTCTGGTTTCGCATCGACAAGGCGATCCGCGTCGTGCCGAATTTCACGGCCCAGACGCTTTGCCTCGAAACCTTCGTCAGCAACCGCGATCCCGCGCTGGCCTTCGCGCAGATACCCGCGAAGACGCCGGGCATGAAGCATCTTGCCCAGGTCACGACATGGAGCGTTGACCGGCAGAAGCGCGAAGCGCGCGCGACGCTTGCCGGCGTTCTTGCCGCGCGCGCAGCTTATGTCGAAGGATACGGCTGCATTCTCGACCACGGCCAGCCCATGCCCGTGGCTCTGCAGCAGGCGCCCGCGCAGCCCGCCGCGGCCACGCGCGAGACGCCGCCCGTCGTCGCGCCGCCGACGGGCTCGCCGCTCGCGCGCGCGCTCGATCATGTCTTTGCGCCTTTCGACGACGGCCGACCGCGCGGTACGCAGGCCGTCGTCATCCTGAAGAATGGCGCGATCGTTGCAGAGCGTTACGCAGACGACGCCACGCCGCAGACGTTGATGTCGGGCGTGTCGATGACCAAGTCCCTCACTGCGGCGCTCGCCGGCGTGCTCGTGCGCGACGGCGCGCTGGACGCGAAGGCGCCCGGCCAGATCGCCGCATGGAGCCGGCCCGAAGATCCGCGTCGCGTCGTCACAATTGAAAATCTTCTGCGCATGGAGAGCGGCCTCGACTTCGACGAGACCAATTCCGGCTTCGACGCCAACACGCACATGCTCTATCTCGAAGACGACATGGCCGCGCACGCGCTCGCCGCCGCGCGCGTCGCCGCACCGGGCGAACGGTGGTTCTATTCGAGCTCCGGCATCATGGTCGTTGACGCGCTATTGCGCGAGAAGGTCGGCGGCCCGGCCGAGCTTGCGCGCTACGCGCGTGAAAAATTGTTCGCGCCCGCGGGTATCGACAGCATGATTCTCGGCTTCGACGCGAAGGGAACATTCGTCGGCTCGACCTATTCGGCGGCGACCGCGCGAGACTGGGCGCGTTTCGGCGAGCTGTTTCGAAATGACGGCGCCGTGGCCGGCAAACATATCCTGCCTCCGGGCTGGAGCGACTTCGTCGCTTCGCCGACGCGCGCGGCCGCTATCGGCTACGGCGCCGGCTTCTGGACCAACCGGGGCGACAGTTTCGGCGCCCGCGCCCGCGTGGGCTTCGGCTTTCCGCCCGATTCCTATTTCGCGTCGGGCAGCATGGGCCAGCGCGTCGTTGTCATTCCGTCGGAAGGCGTCGTCATTGCGCGGCTCGGCCGCACGGCGGACTGGCCCGATTTCGACATCAGAGGCACGGGCCGTCTGGCGCAGGAGGCGCTTGCGGCGTTGCGCGAAGACAGCCGCCCAAGGCCTGCAAAGGAACAATAATCGCCGCGCGCGGTTGCCATTGCTCCGGTGAGGCATAGCTACGCCTTTCACGGCCAAGCTCGGGCCGGCCGCAGCGAGGCAATCCGATGTCGCCTGTTCTCGACCGCAAGAGAGCCAGTAACGATTCCCATGAGCAGCTTCATCGGCGCCTGACGCGCACGCGTCGCGCCTCCAGGGATCTTGCGGCGCCGCTTACGCCGGAAGACCAGTGCGCGCAGGCGATGGATGACGCGAGCCCGACGAAATGGCATCTCGCGCACACCACATGGTTTTTCGAAACCTTCGTGCTGGAGCCTTACCTGCCGGGTTATCGGGCGTTCGATCCGGCGTTCCGATATTGTTTCAACTCCTATTACGAGAGCGTGGGCGCGCGCCAGCCGCGCCCGCGCCGCGGACTTCTCACGCGCCCGACCGGCGAGGAAGTCGCCGCCTATCGCGCCCATGTCGACACGCGCCTCGAAGAAATGTTCGCGCTCGATCTGCCCGGCGACGACGAGATCGCCGCGCGCATCGAACTCGGCGTGCATCACGAGGAGCAGCATCAGGAACTGCTGCTCACCGACATTCTCGCGCTGTTTGCGGCGAACCCGCTGAAACCCGCCTATCGCGCGAGCGCGCCCCGCGCCGCCATCCCCGCCGCAGCGCCGGGCTGGCGCCGATACGATGGCGGCCTCGTCGAAATCGGCGCGCGCGGCGAGACCTTCGCCTTCGACAACGAATATCCGCGTCACAAGGCGTGGCTCGAGCCTTTCGCGCTCGCCGACCGCCTCGTCACCGCCGGCGAATGGCTCGAATTCATGGCCGATGGCGGCTATGCGACGCCGGCGCTCTGGCTTGCCGACGGCTGGGCCGCAGTCTGTCGCGAGGGCTGGCGCGCGCCGCTCTATTGGGAAGAGCGCGACGGACGCTGGCTGCGCATGACGCTGGAAGGGATGCGCGCGGTCGATCCGCACGAGCCCGTCGCGCATGTGTCCTTCTTCGAGGCCGAAGCCTTCGCGCAATGGGCCGGCAAGCGCCTGCCGACCGAAGTGGAATGGGAGACGGCGGCCTGTGCGTGCGATCCGCCGGCCGATCTGTTCGGCGTCGTCTGGCAGCATACGCGCAGCGCCTATGCGCCCTATCCCGGCTTCAGGGCCGCGACCGGCGCGCTCGGCGAATACAACGGCAAGTTCATGTGCGCGCAGCAGATATTGCGCGGGTCGTCCTTTGCGACGCCGCCGGACCATTCGCGCGCGACATATCGAAACTTCTTCTATCCGCACCAGCGCTGGCAGTTCACGGGATTGCGACTCGCCGACTGATCCGCGGCAACGTGGCCGCGACGAAGGAAAAAGCGACATGGTTCGATTTCCCGGTCTCGCGCTCGATCCGGCCCTCGGCGAATTTGCCGAGGATGTCGTCGCCGGGCTGTCCGCGCGGCCGCGCACGCTGCCGTGCAAATATTTCTACGACGCGCGCGGCTCGGCGCTGTTCGAAGAGATCACCGAACTGCCTGAATATTACCCGACGCGCACGGAGATCGGCATTCTGCGCGCGCGGGCGGCGGACATTTGCGCGCGGCTGAGGCCGGGCGCCGTTCTGGTCGAATACGGCTCCGGATCGAGTCTCAAGACCGAGATCCTGTTGGCCGCAGGCGAATTTGCAGCCTATGCGCCGATCGACATTTCGGCGTCGGCGCTCGCTGGCGCCGCGCGACGCCTGCGCAAGACGTTCCCAAGACTGCGTGTCGAGCCCGTGATCGGCGATTTCGTCGGCGCGGTCGACTTGCCTCCTTCGCTCGGTGGCTGGCCGCTTGTGGGCTTTTTCCCCGGTTCAACGATCGGGAATTTCAGCCCGCCTGAGGCGCGCGCCCTGCTGCGGCGCATGGCGCGGCGGCTCGGGCGCGGCGCGCAGCTCGTCATCGGCGTCGATCTGCGCAAGTCGGTGGAGATTCTCGAGCCCGCCTATGACGACGCGCAGGGCGTGACCGCGGCCTTCAATCTCAACCTGCTCGTTCGCCTGAAAGACGAACTCGGCGCCCGCCTCGATCTCGACGGCTTCGCGCATCGGGCGATCTGGAACGATCGGGAAAGCCGCATCGAAATGCATCTCGCCGCCCTGCGTCCGCAGACCGTCGTCGTTGCCGGCCGCTCCTTCGCCTTTGTCGAAGGCGAGACGATTCATACCGAGAATTCCTACAAATACGGCATCGCGGACTTCGACGAGCTTGCGCGCAGCGCCGGCTGGCGGCCGGTCGAGACATTCGTGGACGCCGACCGACTGTTCAGCGTCCGCCTGCTCGAAGCGGCCTTATAGGCGCCGCCGCTTGCGTCGACGCGCCGCCGCCCCCATCTTCGGCGCTGGAATTGCCGGACCTCGCGCATGTGGATTCAGATTTTCAGAGCCGCTTACGACGCCGTGAACCAGATGTTCACGCCGCCTTTCCGCACGACCTTGTGGAAGGTGCTGGCGCTGACGCTCGCGCTGCTGGCGCTGATGTGGGTCGGCGTCGACAAATTCCTGGTCGGCTATCTGCTGGACCCCGCCTGGTTCCCCTATCCCTGGATCACGACCGCGATTTCGGTGGCGCTCGGCGTCGGCCTCGTCGTCGGCCTCGCCTTCCTCGTCGCGCCCGTGTCCATGCTGATCGCCGGCCTCTTCCTCGACGACCTCGCCGAACTCGCGGAACGCGAGATCTATCCCGACGGCGGCCGCGGCCGCGCGCTGCCGGCGGGCCAGGCGGCGTGGCTGGCGAGCAAGTTCGCCGCCGTCTCGCTGGCGGTGAACCTGTTCGCGCTGATCCTGTTCCTGCTGCCCGGCGTCAATGCGATCGTCTTCTTCGTCGCCAACGCCTATCTGTTCGGTCGCGAATATTTCGAGCTGGCCGCGCTGCGCTTTCGTCCGCTGGAGGAAGTGCGGGAACTTCGCCGCCGTCACGCGGCGACGCTGTTTCTCGCGGGCCTGTTCGTCGCCGCCTTCGTCGCCGTGCCGATCGTCAATCTGCTGACGCCGCTGTTCGGCGTCGCCTTCATGGCGCGCGTGCACCAGATTCTCGCGCCGCAGGCGGTAACGCCCCTGCCGAACCCGGTTCCCCCGCCGTCGCTTCGCGCGCAGGGCTGACCGGACGAGGGGCGATCAGGCCAGCTTGCGCGAATCGTACTGGCCTGTCGCGCGATAGCGCCACAGGTAGGTCGGCGCGATGGCGCGGAAGGATTCCGGTTCCACGCCCAGCCCCTCCAGCGTGCGGCCCTCGGCCTTCGCCGCATCCGAGACGACATTGTCCGTGCGCAGCATCTCGACCTGGTCGCGCGTCGTCGTCAGCATGGCCGGGAACAGGCCGAGCGACGCCCTGGACGCGATTTCGGTGGCCAGCGCCATGACGCGGCCCGGACCGAAAGGCAGGGGCGCCAGCAGGCGCTTGCGGCCGGCCTGCTCGCAGGCGTAGGCGACAAGATCGCGGAAGGCGGCGACTTCCGGGCCGCCGAGCTCATAGGTCGTGCCCGCCTTCGCCTTGCCGTCGAGCGCATCGGCAATGGCCGTGGCGACGTCGCCGACGAAGACCGGCTGGAATTTCGTATCCGCGCCGACGAGCGGCAGGACCGGCATGATGCGCGCCATGGCGGCGAAACGATTGAAGAAGCTGTCTTCCGGCCCGAAGATCACCGACGGGCGGAAAATGATCGTGGCCGGCGCGGCCTCGCGGATCGCCGCCTCGCCGCGCGCCTTGGAGCGCGCATAGGCCGCGTCCGATTCGGCGCTGGCCCCGATCGCCGAGACATGCACGACGTTGCCGATGCCGGCCGCGGCGGCGGCCTTGCCGATGGTTGCGGCGCCGAAGCCGTGCACCGCCTCGAAACTCTGGCGTCCGCCCTCGGCCAGCACCCCGACGAGATTGACCACGGCGTCTGCGCCCTGGAGCGCGCCGGCGACCGAATCGGGGACGCGGACATTGGCCTGGACGGCCACGACCTGGCCGACGCGGCCGAGCGGCTGCAGGAAAAAGGCGAGATCGGGCCGCCGGCAGGCGACGCGCACGCGCCAGCCTCTGTTGGCCAGTTCGCGCACGACATGGCGCCCCACGAAGCCGGAGCCGCCGAATACCGTGACCAGCCGATCCTTGACCGCCAAACCGTTCGCCATGGGGAGCCTCGTCGAGCCCGAACCGAAATCCGCATCGGCCTATACAGCCTGCGCGCGCCGAACTCCATACGCACGTTCGTCGCGGGTCGCGGCCCCGGCGCGGCGAAAGGCGATCAGGAACGCCAGCCTGCGTTGACAGGCGCCGACCCGCCGCTTAAGAGACGCGCCGGGCCCAGGTGGCGGAATTGGTAGACGCGCTGGTTTCAGGTACCAGTGGTGCAAGCCGTGGAGGTTCGAGTCCTCTCCTGGGCACCATTATCGCGAGAAGCGGTAATGGTTTCCGCTCGCTCATTCGAGCGACCGATTTGAATCCCATTTTAGCCCCCGACCGCGCCCGCGGGTGAAACCGGCTTTGGCGCTCGCCATTGTTGGCCGCATGCACGCGGGCTACGGGTCGCCATCCTGAGACTTCATGGCGCGACGTTCATCCGTGTGCTGGTCGCAAGGCGCCAGAAGCGGACGGCTATCGCGGAAGTTTTCAGGGCCGTCTGAACCGGAAGTCGAAACTGTCGCCCAAGGTCCTTATGTACCCGGCCGTAGGATGCGGGAAATGGACGGGCAGCACGACCGTGTCCGTATCCGCCACGCTACCGAGAAAAGTGCGCCGCGATCTTTCCGACTGCTTCTGATCCCAGTCGACCCTCGCCGACCAATGGACCTCGCGGCACTGGATGGCGTGATGGATCAGATCGCCGGAGACGATCGCGCGCCGCCCGCGTGAATGGATATTGACGCAGCAATGGCAGGGCGAATGTCCGGGCGTCGGCGTCAGCGTGACCGTGTCGTCGAGCGCATAGGTTTCGTCGACGAGAAGCGCCTGCCCGGCCTCCACGACGGGCAGGCAATTGTGCCGGAACACGGAGCCCGGCGGATCGTTTCCCTTCGCGCTCTCGGTCGCCCAGGCCTCGTATTCCTTCTTGTGGAAGACATATTTCGCGTTCGGGAAGGTCGGAACCCATCGCCCGTCGCGCAGCGTCGTGTTCCAGCCGGTATGGTCGATATGGAGATGCGTGCAGAACACATAGTCGATCCGGTCGAAGCTCAGCCCCAGCGCAAGAAACTCGCGTCTCCAGCGCTCCTTGCCGGGAAAGTCGAAGGGCGGCGGATGGCCCTTCTCCTCGCCGGTGCAGGTGTCGATGAGGATGGTGTGGCGCGGCGTTCGCACCACGAAGGTCTGGTAGGTGAAAGGCATCAGGCCCGTGGCGACGTCGAAGAATTCGGGCTCCATCGATTGCAGGTGTCGCCTGAACACGCCCTCGTCGAAGGCGGGAAAGAAATCGGCGGGACGCCGCCACGGGCCCTCGCGCTCGATGATCGCGTCGATCGTCACGTCGCCTATCCGCAACTGCCTCATCGAACGCCTCTGCCTGCTTTCATTCGGCCGCCGGCAGCATCTCGTCCGGACGGCGCTCGTATTGCTTCTGTTCGTCCGCATCGAGCAGCCTGACGCCGCGCCATTCGCCGGATTTCACCAATCGCGTCGCCGTATCCTGAATCTCGCGCGCGACCGCGGACGCGGCCGGCGACAGCAGGTTGGCCGAGATCGAGTGCAGATAGTTGCGGCGCGTGATGCGCGCGTCCGAGATCGACAGCGCCCGCCATCGCCTGCCGCGGGCGCCTTCGAGCTGGAGGGCGGACATGGGCTTGATCGTCGCGCCGATGCCGTCGTGCACGCAATTCATGAGCAGCGAAAGCGAGTCGATCTCGGCGACCACATGCGGCTTGAGATCGCGACGCTCGAATTCCGCCACGACCCGCCTGCGAAGCCCATGCGTGCTGGTCGGCAAGATCAGCGGAAGTTTCGCGACTTCCGAGACCGTCATGCTCGTGCGGCCGGGCGAGGCATAGGGGCTCGATTCGGGAAAGAGCACGAACAGCTCCTCTTCCAGCAGCGCGGTCGCGTCGAGCTTCGAGGAGACGTCGTTGGAGAACAAGATTGCGAGGTCGAGCTGCCCCAGTCGCATCATCTGCGCGATATGGCCGCTCATTCCTTCGACCACATTCAGCAATATGCCCGGATATTGCTGCCGGATCGCGTTCATCAGGGGCAGGCCGATCGCCAGCACGGTCGTCGCCGGCAGGCCCACCGACACCATGCCCTGGATCGCGCCGGCGTCCTGCCGCGCGATCGACAGCGCCTGGTCGATCTGCCTCAGCACGAAAAGAGCATGGTGATAGAGGGCAAGCCCATTCTCGGTCGGCGTCACGCCCCGTGAAGATCGTTGCAGCAACGGCTTGCCGACCTCGTCCTCGAGCTTCGCGATCTGCTGGCTGAGCGCGGGCTGCGCGATGAAGAGACAGCGCGACGCCTTCGACAGGCTGCCGCTTTCCACGATCTGGGCGAAATAGCGCAGTTGTCGCAGGTCCATGCCGGCAACCCTCCCTGCGACGGCTATATGCGGCGCTTATGGCCGCCAATCCAATTCCCTATTTTTGCTTATGTCAAACGGGCGCTAATGATCGAAACAACAAGAAGCGAAGAGGGAGGCCGTGTATGGCGCAGGACGCCGCGCAGCGTTCGCCGGTGCAGGAATGGCGGTCGGCAGGACTGCTGATCGCCGGCGCGTGGGCGGACGGCGTGCGCGCGGTCGACATCCCCGACAAGTTTAGCCTGGCGCCCTTCATGACGGCGCAACTGCCGTCGCGCGAGCAGGTGAGCCGCTGCGTGGCGGCGGCCGGCGCGGCTTTTGCCGCGAGCAAGCTGGGGCCGCACGAACGCGGCGCCATTCTTGACCGCGCCGCCGAACGTATCGAGAAGCGCGCCGACGAAATCGTCGATATTCTCGTCCGTGAGGCCGGCTTCCCGCGCCGTGACGCGATGGGCGAACTGCAGCGCTGCGCCGTCACGTTCCGGTTGTCGGCGGAAGAGGCGCGCCGCTTCGCGGGCGAAGTCGTGCCGATCGAGGGCGCGGCAGGGCAGAAGGGACGTCTCGGCTTCACGCTGCGCGTGCCGCTCGGAATCGTCTGCGCCATCACGCCGTTCAACGCGCCGCTCAATACGGTCGCCCACAAGGTCGGTCCCGCGCTCGCCGCCGGCAACGCGGTCATTCTCAAGCCGTCGCTGCACACGCCGATGAGCTCCTGCATCATGGCGGAATGCCTGATCGAGGCGGGGCTTCCGCGCGGGCTCATCTCGGTGCTGCATGGCGACGCCGAAGTCGCGCAATGGCTGCTCGAGGAGCCGGCGGTCAATTTCTACGCCTTCACCGGATCCACCCAGGTCGGCCGCGTCATCCAGAACAGCGCCGGCCTGCGGCGCACGCAGATGGAGCTGGGCTCGATCTCCCATTGCATCCTCTGCGAGGACGCCGACCTGGACGTCGCCCTGCCCAAGGTCGTGAACGCCAGCTATCGCAAGGCAGGGCAGGTCTGCACCTCGATCCAGGTGCTGCTCGTGCAGCGGCCCTTGGTCGGCGAGGCCGAGCGGCGGCTGGCCGAACTCGCCGCGGCATTGCCCTGCGGCGATCCGGCCGATGATCGAACCATCGTTGGACCCGTGATCAGCCTCCAGTCGGCCGAACGAATCGAGAGCTGGATCGAAGACGCCGTCAGGCGCGGCGCACGCAAGCTCGCAGGCGGCCCGCGCAAGGGCGCCGTGGTGCCGCCGACGCTGCTGGCCGATGTCGACGCTTCCACGCCGCTCGGCTGCCAGGAAGTGTTCGGCCCCGTGCTGTGCATCACGCCGTTCGATACGGTCGACGAAGCCATCGCGCGGGTGAACGGGACGCCCTACGGGCTCGCGACAGGGATATTCACCCGGCGCATCGACGTCGCGCTGCGCGCGGCGCATGAGCTTCAAGTCGGCGGCGTCCATATCAACGAAACGCCGAGCTCGCGCGTGGACGTGATGCCCTACGGCGGCTCGAAGGACAGTGGCTTCGGCCGCGAGGGGCCGCATTATGCGATCCGCGAGATGAGCGAAGAACGGATGATCACCATCCTGGCATGACGGCCGGATGGAACGGAGGCGAACGAGTCGCGATGGCGAGGATGAAGGGCGGCGAACTGATCGCCGAATATCTGGTCAAGCAGAAGACGCCGTTCGTCTTCGGCGTCTGCGGCCATGGCAACGTCGGCATTCTCGATGCGCTCTACCAGGTGCGCGACAAGGTCGCGCTGATTTCGCCGCGTCACGAACAGGCGGCGGGCCATATGGCGGACGCCTATTTCCGCGTGAAGCATTCACCCGTCGCCACGCTCACCTCCACGGGGCCGGGCTCGGCGAACATCGTCATGCCCTGCGTGACGGCGATTTCCGATTCGTCCGCCTTTCTCGCGATCACCGCGAATGTGCCGACGTCGCAGGCCAACCGTGCGCCCTTCCAGGAACTCTACGCGCACAATCAGGCCGACTTCGCGCAGGTGCTGCGCCCGGTCGTGAAACGCTCGTTCCAGCCGAGCCGCGTCGAGATGCTGCCGCTGGCGCTGCGGCAGGCCTATGACACGATGCTGACGGGACGGCCGGGACCCGTGAATCTCGACATTCCCTACAACGTCTTCCAGGAAGAGGCCGACGTCGAAATTCCCGCGCCTTCGAACACGCATGGCTCGCATCGCCCGAGCGCGAGCGAGGCTGATCTGAACGCCGCGGTGGAGCTTCTTGCGCAGGCCAGGCGCCCCGTCTTCTTCATCGGGCAGGGCACGACGCTGTCGGAGGCGGGTCCCGAGATCACGGAACTGCAGCGGCGCTGGGGCATTCCCGTCATCACCTCGCCGAACGGCATGGGCCTCGTGCCGCCCGACGATCCGCTGACGCTCGGCTTCATCGGCCGCAACGGCGCCTATCCCGCCAACCAGGCAGGCCGCTTCGCCGATCTTGTGCTCTGCATCGGCACGCGTTTCGACGACCGCTCCTCGTCGAGCTGGCATCAGGGCTATTCCTGGAACTTCCCGCACACCAGGCTGCTGCAGGTCGATATCGACCCGCTCGAACTCGGCCGCAATTATCCGCCGACGCTCGGCGTGATCGCCGACGCCAAGACCTTCGCCGCGCAACTGATCGCCGCTCTCTCGCAACGCGGCGATGTCACGCGCGACAACTTCGCCGGTTGGCGCGCGGAAATCGCGAAATGGCAGGCCGAATGGGAGAAGTTCATCAGGCCGAACTTTTCCGCCGTAACGACGCCCATCAGGCCCGAATATGTCGTGGGCGCGCTGATCGACATGCTGCCGCGCGACGTCATCCTGTCGCTGGATTCCGGCGTGCACCACAACTGGTTCATGCAGTTCTGGAAGCCGCAGCACGCCCAGAGCATGCTCAATAGCTGGGGCTATTCCTCCATGGGCTTCGGCGTCTGCGGCGTGCTCGGCGCACAGCTTGCCGCGCCCGAGCGCACTTGCGTGGCGGTTGTGGGCGACGGCGGCTTCATGATGGCGCCACATGTCGTCGCCACCGCGGTCGAATACAATCTGCCCTGCATCTGGATCGTCTGGAACAATTTCGCCTGGGGCGCCATCCGCGACATCCAGTACGGCATGTTCGAGGGCCGCGAATATGGCACCGCCTTCTACAAGGGCAACCAGGGGCCGGGCGGCGAACGCTACAACCCCGACTTCGCGGCATGGGCGCGCGCCTGCGGCGCGGACGGCGTGACCGTCACGCGCAGCGAGGATCTGCGCGGCGCAGTCGAGACGGCGGTAAAGAACCGTCGGCCCTGCGTGATCGACCTTCACGTCGACGCCGAAGTGCGGCCGCCGTCCACGGGCACATGGGAGCTGCCGCCCATTCCCTTCAAGGAGCCCGCGTTCGGCAAGCCTTATCGCGCAAGTTGAAAAGACGAAACACAAGGGAGGAGTGCGTCATGAACAAGTTCGCAAGCACCAAAAGAATGATGCTGGGCGGCGTAGCGAGCGCGGTCATGCTCGCCGCCGCATCGTTGGCGACCGGCGCCTCGGCGCAGGAAGCGGGACCGGTGAAGATCGGCTTGATCTATTCCAAGCAGGGTCCCGGCGCCTCGATCGGCCAATTCCTTCAGCGCGGCAGCGAACTCGCGGCGGAGCAGGCCGGCATGAAGGCGCTCGGCCGTCCGATCGAGCTGATCTGGCTCGACGAGAACGGCCCGGAAGGCGCGCAGCAGAACATGCAGAGGCTGATCGACGAGAACAAGGTCGTGGCGGTCGTCGGCGGCAATTACTCGAATTCCGCGCTCGCAATGATGAGCGTCGCCAACCGCGCCAAGATCCCGCTGATCCTGCCCGGCGCCGCGGCGCGCGAGATCACCGGCAAGGATTGCAGCCGCTACACGTTCCGTACGCAGGCCACCGTGCCGGTGCAGATCAACGGCCTGATGCCCTACGTGCAGCAGGTCGGCAAGAAGGTCTACTTCATCACGCCGTCCTACGCTTTCGGACAGGACATCGTGAAATCCGCGCGCGCCGGCCTGCCCGCGATCGGCGCCACGGAAATCGGCAGCGACGAGGTGCCGATCAACACCGCCGATTATTCTTCGTTCATCCTGAAAATCCGGCAGGCCAAGCCCGACGTGGTGATCGGCGGCCTTGTCGGCGGCGACCTCTCGAACTTCCTGAAGCAGTGGAACGAAATGGGGATGAAGGACAAGGCGCCCTACGCCGCTGTCGCCGTCACCGACACGGACTTCTGGGACGTCGGCCCGCAGGCCTCCACCGGCATCTTCATCAAGCCCTGGTACTACGCGAACCCGAAGAACACGGCGGCCGAAAAGAAGATGATCGCGGACTTCCAGAAGAAGTACGGCCAGCCGCCGTCCGACAAGACGTGGTCGGGCTGGATCGCCATGCGCGCCCTGCTCGAATCCATCGAGGCGGCAAAATCGACCAAGCCGCAGGACATCGTGACCTCGCTGGAGAAGTGGAAGAACGCCGAGGGCGATTTCCCCTTCTATTTCCGCGAATGGGACCATCAGCTCGTGCGTCCCGCGGTCATCGTGAAGGTGAAGGCGAACATCACCGACAAGTGGGACTTCATGGACTTCCTCAAATACACGTCCGACTCTCCCGAGAGCACCGAGAAGGCGTTCGGCACGAAGGAGGAAGTCGGCTGCAAGATGCCGGCGCTGTGATCGAGGCCTGAGCGCGAGGCCGACGGCGGAACAAAGACATGCTCGACATACTGGTCTCCCAGACCGCCAACGGCCTCGTGCTGGGGTTCATCTACGTCCTGATCGCGGTCGGCCTCTCGATCACCTTCGGCCTTCTGGGCGTCATCAACTTCGCGCATGGCGCGTTCTTCGCGCTGGGCGCCTATTTCGGCTGGCAATTGTTCCGCTGGTTCGGCTGGAGCGCGGTCGTTCTTGCGCCGCCTCTGGTCGGACTGGTCGGCATGGCCCTGGAGGCGACGCTGATCCGTCGTCTCTATGGCAAGGAGCCTCTGCTCAGTCTCGTCGTCACCTTCGCGCTCGCGCTGCTGATCGAGGCGCTGATCCGCGTGATCTGGGGCGCCGACGGCAAGCCCTTCAACCCGCCGCCATTCCTGGCGGGCATCATCGAAGTCGGCCCCCTGCTCATCACGAAATATCGCGCGGCCGTGCTGGGCGTCACCGTCGCCACGCTGCTCGGCCTGTGGGCCTTCCTGGCCTGGACGCCCTACGGGCGCGTGCTGCGCGCCGGCAGCCGCGATCCTGAAATGGTGGAACTGCTCGGCATCAACCTGCCGCGCGTTCTCAACGCCGTCTTCGGTCTCGGCTGCGCGCTGGCGGCCATCGCAGGCGTGCTCGCCGCGCCGCTCTGGACCGTTTCGCCCTCGATGTCCGCCAACGCCGTCATGCCGGCCTTCGTGGTCGTGGCCATCGGCGGCCTCGGCTCGTTCCTCGGCGCCGTCGTCGCGGGCCTCGCGGTCGGCGTCGTCACGGCGCTCACCATCCAGTTCTGGCCGGAAGCCTCGGCCGGCGCCATGTACGCGCTGATGTTCGCGATCATGCTGCTGCGCCCGCGCGGCCTGTTCGGCGAGAAGTGGGAGCGCTTCGAATGAGCGCTTCCAGCCCCTCCATGCTCGCGCGCCTCTGGGCCAATCCGATCGTCGTCATGACGGTCGTGCTTGTGGCCGTTTCCGGGATTGCGCTGGCGACCGGCATGCCGATCCACCGCGTCACGCAGATCGCAATCTACACGCTCTACAGCGCCGGCGTGAACTTCCTCATCGGCTATCTCGGCCTCGTGCCGTTCGGCGCCTCGTTTTTCTTCGGCTGCGCCGCCTACGCGGTCGCCATCAGCGCCGGCTACATGTCCGGCGGCAGCGAGATTTCCGGCCTCGCCATCGCCTTTGTCTTCTCCGTTCTTCTTGCGGTCGTTGTCGGCGCGGTCATCCTGCGCCGGCGCGGTCTCTACTTCTCGCTGCTGACGCTCGCCTGCTCGCAGATCGCTTTCGAGATCGCCTTCAAATGGACGAGCTTCACGGGCGGCGAGAACGGGTTGCAGAGCGTCGAGCGGCCGCTCTTTACCTCCGCGATCCCGTTTCATCTGTTTTCGTTGGCCGTCATCCTCGGCGCGCTCTGGCTGCTGTGGCGGATCGCGCATTCGCCATTCGGCCGCGTGATGCAGGCGCTGCGCGACAACGAGCAGCGCGTGGCGAGCCTCGGCTTCGACGCTTACCTGACAAAGCTCGTCGGCGTGGTGATCGCCGGCGGCGCAATCGGCGTCGCGGGCGGACTGATGGCGCTGCTGCTGCAGGGCGCCTACGCCAACGCCCTGAGCTGGCAGCGCGCCGGCGATCCGGTGCTGATGGCGGCGCTGGGCGGCGTGCATCATTTCCTCGGCCCGCTGTGGGGCGCCATCGTCTTCATCGTGCTGGAAGACCGTCTCAGCGCCATCACCGAGAATTGGTGGCTGATCTTTGCGCCGATCATCATCGCCTTCGCGCTCCTGTCCTTCGAAGGCATTCAGGGCGTGTTCCAGCGCATGATCGGCCGCGACAGGTGGATGCTGACGCGTTGGGGCATCCCCGATCGGCCGGCCTCGATCACGCCCTATGTCCCCGCGTCGATCACGTCCGGCGCCGACACGACCGGCCCGATCCTGTCGGTGCGCAACCTCTCCAAGAGTTTCGGCTCGATCGTGACGCAGAATGGCGTGTCGCTCGATGTGGCGCACGCCGGCCTGCACAGCCTGATCGGACCGAACGGCGCGGGAAAGACGACCTTCTTCAACCTGCTGACAGGCGTTCACAAGCCCGACGGCGGCGAGATCGACTTCGAGGGCCGCTCGATCGCGCGCCTGTCGCCACATCAGCGCGCGCGGCTCGGAATCTCGCGCTCGTTCCAGATCCTCAGCGTCTTTCCCAATCTCACCGCCTTCGAGAACGTGCGCGTCGCCGTGCAGGCGGCAAACCGCAACTGGTTTTCGCTCTGGCGCGACGCCTATGCGGACGAGGCGTCCAACATGCGGGTCTGGTCGCTGCTCGACGCCGTCGGCCTCGCCGACCGGGCGGCGGAATTGTGCTCGGCCCTGTCGCATGGCGAGAAGCGCCTGCTCGAGATCGCCGTTTCGCTGGCGACCGACGCCCGCCTGCTCCTGCTCGACGAGCCGCTGGCCGGCCTGGCGGAATCGGACCGTGAGGTCGTGGGCGCTCTCATCCGGCGTCTGGCGACGACGCATTCGGTATTCCTGATCGAACACGACATCGACCGTGTGCTCGCGCTCTCGGATCGCATCACGGTGCTGCATCAGGGGCGCATCATCGCGGATGGCAAGCCTGCCGCGGTCGCGCGCAATCGCGATGTCGTCACCGCCTACCTCGGCGACGCCGAGGCCGCGGCGCCCGTGAACGTCGCGCGGCTGAGGCCGAACAGGCAGGCGCAGGCGGAGGCGACGCCGCTCCTGCGCCTCGAGGGCGTGCGCTCCGGCTATGGCGGCGGCATCGTCCTCGACGGCGTCGACATGATCGTCCGGCCGGGAGAAGTCGTCGCCTTGCTTGGCCGCAACGGCGTCGGAAAGACCACGGCCATGCGCACGATCACCGGCGTGCTGCCGGCGAGCGGCGGGCGCATCGAATTCGATGGCGCCGAGATCGCCGCGTTGCGCGCCGATGAAATCAACCGGCGCGGCGTCTCGCTCGTGCCGGAAGGACGGCGGCTGTTCCCGAACCTGACCGTGGTGGAGAACCTCAAGCTCGCCATGCGCCCGGGCGGCGCCACGCAGGAGGAAATCTTCGATCTCTTCCCCCGCCTCGCCGAGCGTGCGCGGTCCCGTGGCGAGACCCTGTCGGGCGGTGAACGCCAGATGGTCGCCATCGCACGCGCGCTCATGGCGCCGAGCAAGCTGATCCTGCTCGACGAGCCCTTCGAGGGGTTGGCGCCGGCTGTCGTCCACGAAGTGCGCGAAGCTGTCATGAAGCTCACCTCGCGCGCCAGCCTCGTCATCGTCGAACATCACGCCGAGAGCGTGCTGGCGATGGCCGATCGCGCCTATGTGCTCGTCAACGGCCGTATCGCCTACGGCGGCTCCGCGGCCGAACTGGCCTCGGACAAGGCCTTGCAGGAGCGGCTGCTCGGCGTTGTGCACGGCGCCGACGCCCATCCGCAGGCGGCGGGCGCATCGGCATGAGGGAGATTGCGGTCAACACCTACGGCTATATCTGGTCGACGCCGGCCGCCGATTGCGTGCGGCGGCTGGCGGACCTCGGCTATCGCAATTTCGAGCTCATGATCCATCCGCCGCACCTGCCGCTCGACGGCATGTCGCCGGCCGCGCGCAATGGCCTGCGCAGGGCGGTGGAACAGTCGGGAGCGCGGGTCACGTCGGTCAACATGCCGAGCCTCGACCAGAATCTGGCAAGTTCCTTCTCGCGTGTCCGCGAGGCGTCCGTCGCGATGTTCCTTGATGCGATCGACCTCGTGGCCGACATCGGTTCGCCGAACCTGGTGACGGTGCCGGGCCGCATGAGCCCGCTGTTTCCGCCGCCGCGCGCGGATCGCATTGCCTGGATGACGGAGGCCATGGAAAAACTTCTGCCGCGCGCCGAAGCGCGCGGCGTGCGCCTCTGCGTGGAGAACGTGCCCTTCGCCTCCTTTCCCGAGGCGGCGGCGCTCGGCGATTTCGTGCGCGGTTTCCGCTCGCCGGCCATCGGCGTCTGCTACGACGCGGCGAATGCGCATTTCATCGGCGAGGATGTCGCGCAGGGCGTCGCCGGACTTGCCGATCTGCTGAAGGTCGTCCACCTCTCGGACACGACGCGCCAGGTCTGGCGGCACGACCGCATCGGCCTCGGCGACGTGCCGGCCGAGGCCTTCGCAAGGGCTCTCGATGAAGCGGGATTTGCCGGGCCCTGCACGCTGGAGATCATCGACGCCGATACGGAAGGCGCGCTCGCCGACTCCTGCCGCGCGCTCGCCGATTTCGGCTTCGCCCAACCGCAGGCGAGGGCGCGCGCATGAGCGCCGTTCTCGTCACCGGCGCGGCCGGGCTGCTCGGTCGTTTCGTCGTGCGCGAACTTCTCGCGAACGGCTATAGCGTGCGCGGCCTCGACAGGCGTGCAGGCGAGACGGACATCGAATGGCATGTCGGCGATGTCACGGATCCCGCGCTGGTCGCCGGCGCCATGAACGGGACGGACGCAGTTCTCCACATCGCCGCCGTTCCGAACATCTGGTCCGGCGACGGCCAGACGATCATGCGCGTCAATCTGCTGGGAACCTATACGGTCTTCGAAGCCGCCGAAGCGGCGGGCGTCAGGCGCGCGGTCTTCTGCTCGAGCGATTCCGTCGCCGGCTACACCGTGCGCGAAGGCCGGATGCTGCATCCGCGCTATGCGCCGCTCGATCTCGACCATCCGCTACTGGCGACCGACCCCTATGCGGTGAGCAAGGTCATGGGCGAGGATCTGGCGCGCGCCTATGCGCTGCGCGGCATGTCGGTCGTGGCGCTGCGCACCGTCTTCGTCGCCTATCCGGAGATGGCGGCCGAGATCGTCGCCCGCGCGAAGAATCCGGACGCTTACAAGGGGCCGATGGCGGGAGGCCCTTCGTCCGCCGGCGGCGGCCCGCTGCATCACCACATCGATCCCCGCGATCTCGCGCGCGCCTTCCGGCTCGCGCTCGAACTTCCCATGCAGCCCGGCGCGTTCGAGCGCTTCTATCTGTCGGCTGAGGTGACGCTATCGCCGGAGCCGACAGTGCGGCGTCTGCGCCGCCTGCACGGGGACGCGATCGAGATCCGCAATCCCGAACTCTACGACCGGCAGCCCTTCGCGCCGCTTTATGATCTTTCCCACGCGGCCGAGCGTCTCGGCTTCGTCGCGGAATACGATCAGCGCAATCTGCTTGCCGGCCTGCCGGGCTTTTCAGGAGAAACCAGATGACCTTCGTCTCCCCGCCGCTCGACGCCTTCGCCGACGCCGCGAAGAAGAAATACGCCGCCACGCGCAATCTCGGCGAATTGATGTGGACGCAATATCCCGGACACTTCAATCAGGCGCTGTCCAAGGCGATCGTGACGCCGGCGACCGTCGGCAGCCGCTTCTTCGACTACCGCATCTCGTCGTATGAGCCGGGCGCGCATGTGGAGAGCCACGTTCATGCCGTGCAGGAGCAGATCTATCACGTGCTGTCGGGCGAAGGCGTCTTGATCCTCGACGGCGAACGCCGTCTCGTGCGCGCCAGCGACGTCACCTACATTCCGCCGGGCGTGACGCACGAATTCCACTGCACCGGAAACGATCCGCTGCTGTTCCTCGTCATCACCAGCCCGCCGAACGACGAAGAGCCGCAGCCGCGCTGAGCGAGACAATGCCCAAGAAAATCCTCGTCACCGGCGGCTGCGGCTGGCTGGGTTCGGCAATCGTCCGCGCCTTGCTCGCGCGCGGCGACAGCGTGACCGCGGCCGATCTCTCCGTGTCCCAGCCGCTCGCGGCGCTTGCGGCGCGCGAACCGCGCCTCGCCGTGGAAGCCGCCGATCTCGACGAATGGGGCCAGGTCGTCGACATCTTCCGGAAGCATTCTCCAGACGCTGTCGTCCATACGGCGGCGATCGTCGGCGTCGCGCCGGCGGCGGGCATTCCGCTGAAAGCGCTGCGCGTGAATGTCGAGGGTTCGATCAATCTTTTCGAGGCCATGCGGCTCAATGGCGTCCGCCGCGTCGTGCATATCAGCACCGAAGAGACGTATGGCGATTTCCTGTCGCCCGTTATCGACGAGGAGCATCCGCAGAAGCCCACCAGCGTCTACGGCCTCACGAAGCTCGCAACCGAGCATTATGGCCGCGTCTACACGCGTGACCACGGGCTGGAATGCGTCAATGTCCGCACATGCTGGGTCTATGGGCCGCATCTGCCGCGGTTGCGCATGCCGCGCACCTTCGTCGAAGCCGCGTTGCGCGGCGAGCCTTTCCATCAGCCTGATGGCGGCGACTTCGCCGTCGACCAGGTCTATATCGACGACACCGTGCAGGGCGTCCTGCTCGCGCTGGACAAGGAACGCCACCGCTACGAGGCCTACAATATCGCGACTGGCGTGGCGCCGACCCTTCGCGATACGGCAAACGCCGTGAATCGCGCGATCCCGGGCGCGCGCGTCACCGTCGGCGACAGCGGCCCATACAGGCACGGCGGAACGGTGCTGAGCGCCATTAAGGGCGCGCTCGACATTTCCCGCGCACGCGAAGAACTCGGATACGAGCCGCGCTTCGATCTGCAAAAGGGCATCGAGGCCACGATCGTCGCCACGCGCGCCGGACCGCCGCACTAAGTCAGGGACAAATCCATGAGCACACCATCCGTTCTCATTTTCGGCGGTTCGCGCGGCATCGGCGCGGCCTGTGTCGAGGCCTTCATGAAGGCCGGCTGGCAGGTCGGCTGCACGTTCGCCACGCAGAAGACGCCGCGTCCCGACGTGCGCGGCTGGCAGGTCGACATCCGCGATCCGGCGGCCGTCGCGCGCGTGTTCGACGAGGCGGCCGCCGCCTTCGGCGGCGCGCCGCGCGCGGTCGTGGCGAACGCCGGCGTCAACGTGCCCGGCAAGCCGGTCGGCGACTTCAGCCCGGACGATTTCCGTCTCCTGATGGATGTGAACCTGTTCGGCGCCTACAACGTGCTCGCCGAAGCCGCGCGGCGCACGCCGGAGGGCGGCGCGATCATCGGCGTCACAACCTCGCTCGTGCGGCATGTCGTGCCGGGCACGGGTCCCTATTCGGCCAGCAAGGCCGCCGTCGAGAGCCTTCTGCGCGCCATGTCGAAGGAACTCGCTCCCCGTCGCATTCGCGTCAACGGCGTGGCGCCGGGGCCGGTCGACACCGACCTGTTCAACGCCGGCAAGACCGAGGAGGTCAAACAGCGCATGGCGGCGTTCAGTCCGCTCAACCGCATCGGACGTCCCGAAGAGGTCGCCAATGTCGTGCGCTTCCTCGCCTCCGACGAGGCGTCCTGGATCACCGGCCAGATCGTGCAGCCCAACGGCGGAATGATATGACCGAAGGCGCCGCCGCCCTGCAGGACGAGTATGACGCAATCGTCGTTGGCGCGGGCGCCGGCGGCCTGACGGCTGCATGTACGGCAGCCATGAAGGGCTGCTCCGTCTTGTTGGCCGAACAGGCGGAGGTCGTCGGCGGGACGACTGCAATTTCCGGCGGCATGGTGTGGCTCCCGGCCAACCACAAGATGGCGGCGGCGCAACGGCCGGACAGCCTCGACGCCGCCCGCGCCTATCTGCAGGCCGCCGCGCCGGGCGCCGACCGGGTTCGGCTCGAGGCCTTTCTCGCCCATGGCGACGAAGCCTTGCGCGACCTCGAGGCGCACACGTCGCTGCGGCTGCAGCCGGTGCTGACCTATCCCGACTATTACCCGCAGCTTCCGGGCGCCACAGCCGGAGGCCGCGTGCTGGAGCCCGTGCCTTTCGATGCGCGCGCGCTCGGCAAGGCCTTTGCGCTGGTGCGCCCGCCGCTGCCGGAATTCATGCTGTTCGGCGGCATGATGATCAGCCGCGCCGATATTCCCCACCTGCGGCGCGCCACGAAATCCTTGCGCTCCGCCGCGCGCGCGGCGCAGCTCGTTCTGCAATACGCCTGGCAGCGGCTCGGGGCTCCTCGCGGCGCATCGCTCTATCTCGGAAATGCTCTGGTCGCGCGCCTGCTGAAGTCGGCGCTCGATCTGGGCGTCAGGATCGAAACCGGCGCCGCCGTCGAGGCGCTCGGCAGGGGCGAGCGCGGCGCTTTTGTGGTCGAACTGGCCACAAGGAGCGGGCGACGCCGACTGATTGCGCGACGCGGCGTCGTTCTGGCGACGGGCGGTCTCTCGCACGATCCGGAGCTGCGCCGGCGCTTCGTTCCTGGCGCGGCCGGCGATCTGACAGCGACCGTGAAGCCGGGCGCGGCGCCGCGCGGCGCCCGGCTCGCGGCAATGGCCGGCGCAGCGCTTTCCGCCCGGACGGAGGAAGGCGCCTTCTGGGCGCCGGTTTCCACATTCAAACGCGCGGACGGGACTGCCGCGCTGTTTCCCCACACGGTGACCGATCGCGCGAAACCCGGGCTGATCGCGGTCGACGCGAATGGACGCAGGTTCGTCAACGAGGCCGTCTCGTATCACGAGTTCGTGCGCGCGCAGCTTCGCAACGCCAACAGCGCCATCCCCGCCTGGCTGATCTGCGATCGCAGCTTTCTCTGGAAGTACGGCCTCGGCAAGGTGAAGCCCTTCGCAATGTCGGTCGAAGCCGATGTCGCGTCCGGCTATCTCAAGCGGGCAACGACGATTGCGGCTCTGGCGGGCGAGATCGGCGCGCCTGCGGAGGCTCTTTCCAGCACTGTCGCCGATTTCAACCGGCGCGCGGCGACAGGCGAGGATCCATCGTTCGGTCGCGGGGGCGACATCTATCAACGTTCCCTCGGCGATGCAGACCACAAGCCCAACCCGTGCGTCGCGGAGATAAGCGGCGCGCCCTTTTACGCCGTCGCGGTCATGCCTGCCGACCTCGGCATGTCCGCGGGCCTCAGGACGGATGCGGAAGCGCGCGTGCTGGACGGCGATGGCGCGCCCATTGCGGGCCTCTATGCCTGCGGAAACGACATGGCGTCCATCATGGAAGGCGCCTATCCGGGCCCGGGCATCACGCTCGGACCGGCGCTGGTGTTCGGCTGGCTTGCCGGCCGGCGGCTGGCGGCGGATGCGGCATGAAGAGAGCAATCGCGTGAGCGCAGCGCAACCAGACGTTCTCGTCATCGGCGGCGGCAATGCGGCGCTCTGTGCCGCGTTGATGGCGCGCGAGGCCGGCGCTTCCGTGTTGATGCTGGAGTCGGCGCCGCAGGAATGGCGCGGCGGCAATTCGATGCACGTGCGCAATCTTCGCTGCATGCATGACGAGCCGCAGGATGTGCTGGTCGACGCCTACCCGGAAGAAGAGTTCTGGCAGGACCTTCTGAAGGTCACCGGCGGATTGACGGACGAGAAGCTCGCAAGGCTCGCGATACGCCATTCGTCGCGTTGCCGCGCATGGATGGTCAAGCATGGCGTGCGCTTCCAGCCGCCGTTGTCGGGCGCGCTGCATGTCGCGCGCACCAACGCCTTCTTCATGGGCGGCGGCAAGGCGTTGGTGAACGCCTATTATCGCAGCGCCCAAAACCTCGGGGTGCGCGTTCGCTACGGCACGCCCGTCAAGAGCCTCGATCTTGACAATGGCCGCTTCGTCGCAGCGATCACCGAAGCAGGCGAACGCATCGAGGCCAGGACTTGCGTGCTCGCCTGCGGTGGATTCGAATCCAATCTCGAATGGCAGCGCAAAGCCTGGGGCCAGAACGAGCGCGGCGAATGGACAGCGGAAAATTTCCTGATCCGCGGCACGCGCTACAACCAGGGCGTGCTTCTGAAATTCATGATCGACGCTGGCGCCGACACGATCGGCGATCCGACGCAGGCGCATTGCGTCGCCATCGACGCGCGCGCGCCGCTCTACGACGGCGGCATCTGCACGCGTATCGACTGCGTGTCGCTCGGCGTCGTCGTCAACGCGCAAGCCTGCCGGTTCTACGACGAGGGCGAGGATTTCTGGCCCAAGCGTTACGCCATCTGGGGCCGCCTGGTCGCACAGCAGCCGGGGCAGACGGCCTGGTCCATCATTGACCGCAAGGCGATCGGCCGCTTCATGCCGCCGGTCTTCGAAGGCGCATACGCCGACACGCTCGAAGACCTCGCCGCGAAGATCGGCGTCGATGCGTCGACCTTTGTCCAGACGATGAAGACCTACAACGCCGCGTGCGTGCCGGGAACATTCGATCACACAGCGCTCGACGACTGCCGCACCGAAGGAATCGCGCCGCCCAAGACCCACTGGGCGCTGCCGATCGATGCGCCGCCCTTCGTCGCCTATCCGCTGAAGCCCGGCATCACCTTTACCTATCTCGGGATGAAGACGGACGAGACGACGGCCGTGCGCTTCAATCGCGCGGCGAGCCCGAACCTCTTCGCGGCTGGCGAGATGATGGCCGGCAACGTGCTGGGCAAGGGCTACACCGCCGGCATCGGAATGAGCATCGGCACGGCGTTCGGACGCATTGCGGGCGTGCGCGCCGCGGAAGCCGCAGGCCGGCGCCACGCAACATTCGAGGAGGAGTTCGCCCATGCCGCCGGCGGCTGACCGCGTGGAGGCGAGCACGCCTGCCGAACGCGAGATCGCGCGCATCCTGCAGATCTGCAACGCCTGTCGTTATTGCGAAGGCTTCTGCGCCGTCTTTCCGGCCATGACCCGGCGTCTCGAGTTCGGCAAGGCGGACGTCCATTACCTCGCAAACCTCTGCCACAATTGCGGCGCCTGCCTGCACGCTTGCCAATATGCTCCGCCGCACGAATTCGCGGTGAACGTCCCCAAGGCGATGGCGAAGGCGCGCGTGGAGACCTACAGCGAGTTTGCGTGGCCGCGCGCCTTCGGGCGCCTCTATGCCCACGCCGGGCTGACCGTCTCCCTCTCGCTGGCTGGCGGCCTGGCGTTGTTCCTCCTGCTGGCGTCAATCCTCAGCGGCGGGTTTTTCCGGAAAATCGAAGGCGGGAATTTCTACGCGATCTTTCCGCACAATCTGCTCGTCGCGCTGTTCGGCCCCGCATTTCTCTACGCCATCGTCGCGCTCTGCGCAGGGGCGGCGCGCTTCTGGCGGAATGTCTCTCCCGCGCGAGACGCGCGCGACGCCGCGCTCGTCGCGCAGGCGCGCGCGCCCGCGGCTCTCGAGGCGGCCGGAAACGTCGCGACGCTCAGATATCTCGATGGCGGCCACGGGCTCGGGTGCAACGAAGAGGATGACCGCTTCACGCTGGCGCGACGGCGGTTCCACCATATCGCCTTCTATGGCTTCATGCTCTGCTTCGCCTCGACCAGCGTGGCGACGCTCTACCATTACGTTCTGGGCTTGCCGGCGCCGTACGGGTGGACGAGCGCGCCCGTGATGCTCGGCGCTCTCGGCGGCGCCGGGCTGATTGTGGGACCTGCGGGCCTCCTGTGGTTGAACCTCAGGCGCGACCCGCAGCATGGCGACGGCGATCAACGCACGATGGACCGCGGCTTCATCGCGCTCCTGCTTCTCGTCAGCGCGACCGGCTTCGCCGTTCTGTTCCTGCGAGAGACCGAGCTCTTGCCCCTGACGCTCGCCCTGCATCTGGGAGCGGTGATGGCCCTGTTCGTGACGCTGCCCTACGGCAAGTTCGCGCATGGGGCTTATCGATCCGCCGCTCTGCTCAAATATGCGATCGAGAAAAGGCTGCCGAACCGGTTATCGGTCGGCGGCGACTAGCTGTGGGCTTTCCTTCGGTCGTTCATCCGGTCCTCCCGGGGCCGCTGAAGCTTCGACTGCCTCAGCTTCCCCGTTCGGGACCGGATGGACGACCTGATGAAAGCTCGTATCTAAGCGGCCAGGACGCCAATCTTGTCCCTGAGCGCCTCGGGCCCCGTCAGACCTTCTTCACTTCCGGAATCTTCCAGGATCCGTCGATGATCGTCGGCGCCTTCGGATTCGGCCAGTAATTGCGCATCATCAGAATGAACTTGCCCGCCGGCGCCGGCAGCCAGTTCGATTCCTTGTCGGCGCCCGGCGAGTCCTTCTGGATGTAAAGGTCGATGGACCCGTCCGGATTGGCCTTCAGGTTCTGGCGGGCGCTGATCGAGTAGCGGTTGATCGGATTGGCGACGAAGAAATAATTCTCGTCGTACATGGTGATCGACCAGAAGCCCTTCACCGGCGGAAGCTGACCCTTCGGGAAGCGCATCACGTACTTGTTCGCGCCGTCGTACTTGCGGGCGAGCAGGCCGCCGCCGGACTTCAGCGAGGTCGGGTAGACCGCGTCCTCGGGCCGGTTGGCGCCGAGGCCGATGGCGGTCACCAGCGCGCGCTGGATGTAGTCCGTCCCGTAGACGCCGGCCTTGGTGGTGAAGCGCCAGCCGTTGATGTTCTTCATCTCCGGGCCGGTCACGAAATGCAGCATGATGCGGTCGAAGGTAATCTTCGGCACGCGGTTCAGGATCGCCGGATCGGCGACGCTCGGGTCGAAATCCTTGCCCGGGACGATGCCGACCTGCGCAAGTTTCGGCAGGATGGCCGAGTCCGCGGCCGCCGGCGGGTTGGTCTTCATCAGCTCGGCCAGCAGCTTGAAATATTCGACGCCGCTCATGTCGTTGACCTGATCGCGCACCGGCTTCTTCATGTCGATGGCGGGATTGACGACGCCCGGCGGCGGCGTCCAGTCCTTGCCCCAGGCGCTCAGCGGCGTGATCTTGCAGGCGTCCTGCAGCGCATGCACGGCTGCGTAATCCTCAGGCGTGCCCGTGCAATAGATGCGGCCGAGAAGCCAGACCATCGAAGTGGGCGACTTGTACTCGACGACGCCGCTCGGCAGCGCGCCCTTCCAGCCGGGGCCGGTGATCGCATAGGTCTGCGCGCCTGTCCCCGTCGTGCGGGAGCCGGGAACCTGGAACACATTGGTCCAGCCGCTGAGCATCGGGAACAGGAAATAGCGGCCCTTCATGTCGGGGATGCTGAGGATCCATGGCTCCTTGCCGACATCGAGGAAGGTCGTCGTATAGAGCGTATCGGCGTTCGGCGCCGTGACGTCGCGGAAGCTGGCGTCCGGATACGCCCGCAGGCGAATGAACTGTCCCATCGGGCCTCGCGTGCCCTCCACCGAGGCGACGTTGGTGATGACACGACGCGTCATCTCCATCGTGACGAGCGGATAGCCGTAGATGTAGGCGTCCGATGCCGCGAGGAATTCGTCCTTCGCTCCCACCAGCCCGTCGATCAGGCCTTCCGCCTGGGAAGGCGAAGCGGCGGCGGCGCCGGCAAATCCAAGCGCGGCGGTTACTTCGCGTCGAGTCGCGCGCATTTCGTTCTCCTGAGATCGAAAGTGATCCGCGAGCATGATAGCCGGCGGGGACAACGACGACTTGGCTTCGGCTACCGCAAGATTGGCAATAAGAGACAAAAATCCGGGCAAGCCGTGCGCCAGGGCGCGCCGGCCGGATGGCGCGCGCCGGCGATTTTGTCGGATTTCAAGCGGTTAGATGAGGATTGCCGGATTTCTCTCCTGGGCCGACGCCTTGGTCGCCCACGTCGCCGTTCATTTCGGGCGAATCTCGTCGAACCGGAACGCCGCGCCATTTGTCACGGAGGCCGCAAAAGGCCATTTTTCCGGTTGGCGAACGCCTTCGCGACAAGACGGCGGCGGCCCGGGAGAGAGGAAACGTCGATGCTGCTGTCCGGCAAGGTTTGTGTCGTCACGGGCGCCGCTTCCGCGCGCGGGCTCGGCATGGCGACGGCGAAGCTCTTTGCCGCCCACGGCGCGAGGGTCGCCATCCTCGATCTCGATCCCGAGGGGTCGAAACGCGCGGCCGCCTCGATCGGCCCGGATCATCTCGGCCTTGCCTGCGACGTGACCGACAAGGCGGCCTGCAATGCCGCGATCGCCGCGACGCTTGCGAAATTCGGCGGCCTCGACGTGCTCGTGAACAATGCCGGCGTGACGCAGCCGATCAAGACGCTCGACATCACGCCGGCCGATTACGAGGCGGTGACGGATGTCAGCCTGCGCGGCGCGCTTTACATGAGCCAGGCGGCGCTGCCGGCGATGGTGAAACAGGGCGCGGGCTCCATTGTCTGCATTTCCTCGGTCTCGGCGCAGCGCGGCGGCGGCATCTTCGGCGGCCCGCACTACAGCGCGGCCAAGGGCGGCGTGCTGAGCCTCGCCCGCGCCATGGCGCGCGAATTCGGACCATCGGGCGTGCGCGTCAACAACGTGGCGCCCGGCCTGATCCAGACCGACATCACGGCGGGCAAGCTGACCGACGAGATGAAGACGGAAATCCTCAAGGGCATTCCGCTGAACCGCCTCGGCGATGCGACGGACGTGGCGAAGGTCTGCCTGTTCCTGGCGTCGGACCTTTCATCCTACGTCACCGGCGCGACGCTCGACGTCAACGGCGGCATGCTCATCCACTGACATCATGCGAGAGACGAAACGCCATGCCGGAACTCGGCCACAACGTCAGCCTGCGCGAACGCGCGCGTAGAATTCGCCGGCATGCGCTGCGCATGGGCGAAGTGCAGGGACAAGGCTACATCGCGCAAGCGCTCGGCGCCGCGGACCTCTTGTCCGTGTCGTACTTTCACGCGCTCAACTACAGGCCGGACGAGCCGGAATGGGAGGGGCGCGACCGCTTCTGCCTGTCGATCGGCCATTACGCGATCGCGCTGTATGCGGCGCTGATCGAGGCGGGGGTGATCCCCGAGGATGAGATCGAGTCTTACGGCGGCGACGATTCGCGCCTGCCGATGTCCGGCATGGCGGCCTACACGCCCGGCATGGAGATCACCGGCGGCTCGCTCGGGCATGGTTTGGGCGTAGCCGTCGGCATGGCGCTCGGCCTCAAGCGCAAGAAGTCGTCGAGCTTTGTCTACAATCTCTTCTCCGACGGCGAACTCGACGAAGGCTCGACATGGGAAGCGGCCATGTCCGCCGGCTCCTTCGGTCTCGACAATCTCATCGGCATTGTCGACGTCAACAATATGCAGGCCGACGGACCGTCGACGCAGCAGCTCAATTTCGAGCCCCTGAAGCCGAAGTTCCAGGCGTTCAACTGGTTTGCCCAGCGCGTCGACGGCAACGACATTGAGGCGCTTGTCGACGCCTTCGACAAGGCGCGCAATCATTCCGGCAGGCAGCCGCGCATCATCATCTGCGACACCAGGATGGGCTGCGGCGTGCCGTTTCTCGAGGCGCGCGAACGCAATCACTTCCTGCGCGTCGAGACCGACGAATGGCGGAAGGCCCTCGACATCATCGACGCGGAGCCCCGCCAATGAGACGCTCAAAATACATTCGCCCGGCGTGGCTCGACGATCCCGGCCTGGAGCGCCCGAACGCCAAGACGTCCGCGATGATCGCCTCGATCGCCGGGCCGGACCAGCGCACGGCGCCCGCGCCCTTCGGCAATGCGTTGGCGAAGCTCGCCGAGACGAGGCCCGACATCGTGGGGCTGTCCGCCGATCTCGCCAAATACACCGACCTGCATGTGTTCGCGCAGAAGCATCCCGACCGCTTCTACCAGATGGGCATGGCCGAGCAGTTGCTCATGATGGCCTCCGCCGGTCTTGCGCGCGAAGGCTTCCAGGCCTGGGCGACGACCTACGCCGTCTTTGCCTCGCGCCGCGCGTACGACTTCATCTGTCTGGCGATCGCGGAGGAGAATCTCGACGTCAAGATCTGCTGCGCCCTGCCGGGGCTGACCACCGGTTACGGACCAAGCCATCAGGCGACGGAAGATCTCGCGATCTTCCGTGGGATGCCGAACCTGACGATCGTCGATCCCTGCGACGCGCACGAGATCGAACAGGCTGTGCCCGCCATCGCCGCGCACAGGGGGCCGGTCTACATGCGGCTCCTGCGCGGAAACGTGCCGCTGGCGCTCGACGAGTACGGCTACACGTTCGCGCTCGGCAAGGCGAAGCTCATTCGCGACGGCGCCGACACGCTCATCATTTCATCGGGCCTCATGACCATGCGCGCGCTCGAGGCGGCGGAGCTTCTGAAGCAGGACAACATATCGGCCGCGGTGCTGCACGTGTCCACGATCAAGCCGCTCGACGAAGCGACGATCCTGAAGGAGGCTGGAAAGAGCGGGCGCCTGGTCGTCGTCGCTGAAAACCATACGGTCGTCGGCGGCCTGGGCGAGGCGGTTGCCGGCGCATTGCTGCGCGGCGGCGTCCATCCGGCCGGATTCAGACAGATTGCATTGCCGGACCAGTTCCTCGACGCTGGCGCGCTGCCGACGCTGCATGAAAGGTACGGCCTGTCCTCGAAGGCGGTCGCCGCCTCGATCAAGGCATGGCTGTAGCCGCAGGTAGAATCGTCATTGCGAGCGCAGCGAAGCAGTTCTGGAGTCGCAACCCGGCTCTGGATTGCTTCGCGGAGCCTGTCATCGGGCGCGCTTCGCGCGACCCGTGGCTCGCAATGACGGTGCGCGCGCTCGAAGGGGATATGCCTCGATCCAATCGTGCTAATCGGTGGCCAGCGGAACCGCGCCGCCGAAATGGCGGTCGCTGAATACGGCGACCTTTGGCCCGACCCGCTGGAACGTCAGGTTCTCGACGCGGCCTGCGACCTCCAGGCCGTTGATCGCCAGAAGGTCGACGCCGGCCGGAAGTTTCGGCCGGCGCACGCGCAGGCCGCGTCGATGGTCGATCGTGACGCCGAGGCAGGCCTGAAGCATCATGAACGCCGCGCCTGCGGCCCAGGCCTGCGGCATGCAGGCGACGGGATAGGCGACCGGCGCGTCGCCCGCGCCCTTGCGCTCGATGCCGCAGAACAATTCGGGAAGCCGCATGTCGAAACGCACGGCGGCCTCGAACATGCCCGACAGAAGACGCAGCACACCGTCGCGTTCGCCGTAACGCGCCATGCCGGCGCCGATCAGCGCCGTGTCGTGCGGCCACACCGATCCATTGTGATAGGAGAGCGGATTGAAGCGCGCCTCGTCGGTCGCGAGCGTGCGGATTCCCCAGCCGTTCATGAACGCGCCGGCGAGAAGCGCGTCGATCACGGCGCTCGCGCGTGTCTTCGACGGCACGCCGGCATAGAGCAAGTGTCCGGCGTTGGATCCCCGCACCGCGCAGAGCTGGTGGCGGCCGTCCAGCGCCATCGCATAGAAGCCCCTGTTGTCCATCCAGAAGCGCTGCTCGATCGCGGCCCGCATCCTGTCGGCTCGCCGCCGATAGGCCACGGCGCCGTCCTCGTCGCCGCGCATCTCGGAGATCTCGGCCATTTCGAGAAACGCCGCGAACACGTATCCCTGCACCTCGACCAGCGCGATTGGTCCGACGGGATCCGAACCATCGGCATGAAAGACGGAATCGTTGCTGTCCTTCCACCCTTGATTCGCGAGGCCGCTGCCGAGCGCGCGCGCATAGTCGACGAAGCCGTCTTGATCCGAGTCGCCGGCGCCTTCGATCCAGCCGACCGCGCGTTGCAGAGATGGCCAGATGCTGTCGATGAAAGAAAGGTCGCCCGTTCTGCGGGCGTAGGCGCCGGCAAGCATGACGAACAAGGGCGTGGAATCGACGCCGCCATAGTATTTCGCAAACGGCACTTCGCCGAGGTTGGCCATCTCGCCGCGTCGCGTCTCGTGAAGAATCTTGCCCGGCGCCGAATCCTGGAAGGCGGAGGTGTCCGTCGCCTGGTTGCGCGACAGGAAGGCCAGCACGCCGCGCGCGAGCGAGGGATCGAGCCAGAGGATCTGCATCGCGGTGATGATCCCGTCGCGCCCGAACGGCGTCGAGAACCAGGGAATGCCGGCGTAGGGATAGGGGCCGGTTTCCAGTTCGGTGCGCAGCAGCGCAAGGTCTGCGCGCGACTTGTGCAGCCACTCGTCGAAGACGGGGTTCGATGCGCGGATGCCGGCGCCTGCATGAAGCGTCCTGCGGATCGACCGGCGCGCGCGCGCGCTTGCCGTGCGCCATCGGCTCTCGGAAGGCTTGATCCCGGCGCCGGGGCCGACCTCGAGATGCAGCACCGTCTGCTGTCCGCGTTCGATGATCGTCTGGAAGCGAAGCGTATGGCCGTCGAAGGAGTCGATCGGGTCCGATACGAACAGGGCGGATCGCCTGATCACCCCGTCGAGGCCTTCGTAGGAGAAGGCGATAGAGTTTCCAACGGCGCGCGGCTCGCGCAGACGGCCGCGCCTGGCGCGCTTCATGCCGCGCACTTCGAACATGTCGACGAAATCGACGCCCACTTCCATTTCCAGCGGCAGAACCATGCTCGTCGAGGCGAAGCTGGTAATGGCGATGCGTTCGTGCATTCGCTCTTGCCAGAGCAAACGTTGACGCTCGATGTGCACGACGCCTTCGGGAAACGCCGTGCCGCCGATAGGCGGCAGGGGCCGGTTGGTCATGTGGCTGGCGAAGACGATGTTGTCGCCGCTTACGCGCGCCGACAGCAGCGAGGGCGCGCGGCCCGCCAGCCTGAGCCGGAAGCGCGACAATACCCGCGTGTCGTTGAGAAACAGTCCGTCGCCATCGCCGACCACGTCCCCGTGGGAATCGGCCACCATGAACAGGTTGCCGCTCTTGAGAGCGTACAGGGTGCGCGGCGTGCGGTTTTCGCCAGTCGACGACGCGGGCGCCTGCTGGTCGAGGCTGCCGGTCGCAGGGTTCGCCGGTTCGGAAATCTGCGCTGTCGAAGGGTGTGGGTCGGAAACGGCCACAAGCGCCTCCCTTGCGATGTCCGCGCGACTGTCCGTCGCAATGCTGGCTTTTGAGAGACGCGCGCGTCAGTTCGCCAGCGGCGCGCCGACATCGGAGGCTTGACCTTCCGCGATCTCATGTCCGCGCACGAGCGTGCGGTAAAGGCTTTCGTAGTTGCGCGCCATGCGGCGCGCGGAGAAGTCGCGCTCGAAAGCCCTCCGGACGCGCCGCCTGTCGAGTTTCAGCAATTCGGGAATGGCGGCGATCGCCTCATCCACCGAGCCGACGATCTTTCCGGAGACGCCATCCTCCACGATTTCCGGGACGGAGCCATTTCCAAAGGCAAGGATCGGCGTGCCGCACGCCATGGCCTCGATGAGCACAAGGCCGAACGGCTCCGGCCAGTCGATCGGGAAGAGGAGCGCGAGGGCATTGCCGAGAAACTCGGATTTGTGGCGCTCGTCGATTTCCCCGACAAACTCGACATTCTTGCCGCAAAGCAACGGTTCGATCGTGTCGCGCCAGTACCGGCGGTCGGCGCGGTCGACCTTCGCCGCAATCTTCAGCGGAACGCCCGCCGCCTCGGAAATCGCAATCGCGCGATCGGGACGCTTTTCCGGCGATATGCGGCCCAGAAACGCGAAATAGTCGCCGCGCGGCTCGTAATTGGGCCGATGCAGCGTTTCGGGAAGCCCGTGATGAATCGTCCTGATGAAATTCGCATGGCGCACGGGGGCCATCTGGCTGGCGGAAATGGAGACCAGCGGCATTTCCGGAAAGGCGAGGTAGAGCGCCTTCAGCTCCGCCATGTCCTGACGTCCGTGCAATGTCGTGACCGTCTTGGCGGCCTCGCCGCGAAACAGCGGAAAATGCAGCGCGTCGATATGAAAATGCAGCACGTCGAAGTCGCCGGCCATGCGCCGCACGCGATCCAGCATGACCATGTAATACGGCACCCAGTCGCGAATGTTCGGGTTGAGCCGCAAAGCCTCCGGCGCGCAGGAAATAAGCTCGGCCGAGGTGATCGAATCCGCGCTCGCGAACAGGGTAACGTCATGACCCAGCGCCGTAAGCTCCTCGCAGAGCCACGACACGACTCTTTCGGTGCCGCCATAGAGGCGCGGCGGCACGGCTTCCATCAGCGGCGCGATCTGCGCGATCTTCATGGCGTCCCCTGCTCGCGTCATGTTTCAGACAGAACGCCCGACGTTTCAGAGCGTTCCCGATGCGCGCGGGCCAAAACGCCGACACGCGACGGACGCGGCCGTTTTCGAATGAGCGAGATCGCGCCGCGCGGCGGAGGACGTCCTCGTTTCGCCGGTCAGCTCCCTACGTCTGCCCGCCGCGCGAGACATGAGGCGCGAGCGGCACAAATAATTTCGGGACTTCAACCAGTTTAATGCGACTGCGCTGAAGCGCTGCGACAATGATCGCGATGACCCGATATCTGAGCGAAGATCCGATTGTCTTTCCCTTCAAGGGATCGTGGAGCAACGAGGAGTTGCGCGTCGTGCAGGCGGCCTACGAGCTTGTCTTGCGACAAGAGATATCGCTGCGCGACGTATCGGAACTGGAGAAGGAGAGTTTGGCGCGAAAAATCATGGCGCTGGCCCAGCAGGGGCGCCTTGACGCCAGGGAGCTCGCCAGACGCTTCCTGGCCGATCGCGAGGGAACCGAGGCGCTGCTTCGTCCGTTGAGTTCATTGCCGCCGGCAAGGCGGCTGTTCACGGAAGACAATATGGAAAAGCGCATCGAGTTTAATGGCGCGTTTGCGCCGACAGCTCTTCGCGCTCTGACGCCGGGGTCATCCTACGTCGGGGTGCGATGCCGCAATTGCGAATTGCATGTCGGTCTGTTCGAAGACATCGCCGACAGCGATCAGGTATTTTTTGCCGGCGAAGTCAGTTTCGATTTCGAATGCCCCAATTGCGGAT
>WBZM01000934.1_pt1 | contig 33308 bp, 32 predicted proteins | sample 5204271 | NCBI WGS metagenome assembly WBZM01 (sample SAMN12344346, study PRJNA552823) | activated sludge metagenome | biome: Activated sludge suspended growth; feature: Nitrification reactor; material: Wastewater; isolation source: activated sludge from nitrification reactor of wastewater... | reverse complement strand
AAAATCAAGATTCAAAATCAAGATCAAAATATCAATATTTCAAAATACAATATGGTTAAAAAATTAGCTGGCCCAGGTATACTGCCAACTTGGCGAAAGTGGACCATCTATATTATGTCGGTAGCAACGTTCGGAAATACATAAATCTACAACGGTGTAAAAAAATGTTTTCGGATCGAATTTTCTGTGGCGCGTTTCTTTGGAACCAATAATATGATTTTTGTTGAATTTATTATTGAGATCAGGCAATATTGATGTGGGGTGTCTAACGCAAACTCGTCATCCTATTTTCCTTTCGCGGAAATTTTTAAGTTTGCAGTAGAGAGAAGTTGTCAGTACTTCTCTCTTTTTTTTCTTATACCAAATTTATTTTTTCATTCAACTCATTTTTTTTAACTTCCTTAACTGAACGGTATTCAGGTTGGACTCACTTCCGATTTAAGGCAAGCTAGCCCATGGAGTGCTGTGGTTCGCGGTCATCAATTGAGAAAAATGTCTGCCCTGTCTCCACTATCCCCGTTATTGAGCGGATATGTTCGACCTATTGAACTTTTAAGGATTATTTTTGGGATGGTAAAGTGGGGGCGAACAATAAAAGATTTGTCTTTAAGTGATTATTCCGAATGGGAAAAACTGGATAACCAATCAGCTTCTGAATTTTTCAAAGAAGAATTCGGAGTTAACTTTTTAGAATATTTCATAGAACCGCTTTTGCAGGGGTTTTATTATCAGTCACCAGAGGAAAGTTCAAAAGCACTGGGAATGATGCTTCTTTGTTTTTTTCTCCAAAAAGGGAGAGTCATGACTCTTTCAAAGGGAATAGGATCATTACCTGAAAAACTTGCGTCGATGTTGGATGTTCGTCTTAATTGTCCGGTAACTTCATTGGATCAGGATAGTATTGGAGTCAATGTAAGATTCAATGGAGAAACTAGGCACTATGATTATGTAATTCTTGCCGCCACGGCGTCCGTTGCCAAATCCCTTTTAAAGGGTGCGACCCCAATTGAAGAAAAGTTAATATCAACAAAATATAGTTCTACAATTAACATTGCAGTAGCAACCAAAACTAATTGGCGTTCAGACTCACTTCTTCGAAACATTTATGGGATAATGATTCCAAGACGGGAACGCGAGCATCTCGCATCAATTGGAATTGAGTCTCAAAAAGACATCGAGCGTGTAACTGGGAGAGGTGAACTACTTGACCTTATGTTGGATTCTAAATCAGCTCGATTATTTCTATCAGAGGATAATGATACTATTTTATCGGCCATTTTGCCAGAATCTGAACACTATTTCGCTGGTCTTTCCGAAGCGATACGGTTTTCACACATCATTCGTTGGTCTGAAGCAGAGCCTATGTCTCCAATTGGCAGAAGTAAGGACCTTGCTACGTATCGTAAAGAGTTGCCGGCAACAAGACGAATTTTGCTAGCTGGTGACTATATGGGGTTCCCCTATACTGATAGCGCCGCTTATACTGGCAAATGGGCCGCTCAAAAAATTTCTAACGACATTTTGTTCAGGGCATAATTGTATAAAGTGGGGCAGATTATTTATGACGTGACGGCTTATATTCAAAGCAGCTATTTTTATCGAACACCGATGGACAACCCCAGTCTCCTTGGGATTGGCTGATAACTGTGGCCCGAAAATGGGTCAAAAACCTCCAAGGGATGTCAGCTCGGCCAATCATGGCGCAGCCAATATAAAATGCGACGAATCCGGCGATCAGTTTTTTTAGTGGTTCCTCGAATCCCATTGAAAACTCCTTGTGTGATATTGTTTAAGTTGGTTATTGAAATTTGATCTATTTGGTCTTCTTATAATTTCTTTGTTGGCAGGTCTGCCGGACATAAGCTTCCGAAGCGCCTATGAGATCAGCAACGGACTGATAAGAGCCTAATTTGACATATAGAGCCATAAGTTCTTGCCGTGACAAGGACTTAGCTTCTGGGTAATCCTCTAAATCGAATATAAACAACGCGGAGGCTGAATTTGTGGCATTTGGGTGTTCGTCTACTTGTTCGACTTGCGCACCAATCTTCTTTTTCAGACATTTTGACCAAAACAGCGAAGGGCTTTTTCAGCTCATATCGCACGTTTACCCCCTCTAAAACTGGGTTCGAGAGTATCGAACTCAGGAACTCTTTGCGCTCTTGCCTAGTAAGTTACTCCGAACGAAGGACGTACTAATCCATTTTCAGCCGGGAGGCTGAATAAGGGGAAAGCAATTTAATTTTAAATTAACCTTTGTTGTTTTACTTTGCAGAACTAACGGTTTGCTCCTGAATAACTCCAGTAGCATCAACTGTTACTTTTCGTTTTACAATCATTTGATGATTCTCGTGATGAATATCCACACCCAATTTTTTTAGTTTTCTGACATAGGTTTCTATCTGTTTCTCGACAGGATCGCCACGCATATATCCTAAGTCTTTGTATTGAGTATATCCGCCAAGAACTTTATAAATCACTCTGGCTAGTCTATTAGCAATGGCCACTTTGGCTTTGCTGGTGCCAATTCTGGATTGAAGCTTTCGGTATTTAGATCTATAAAAGGACCCTTTTTTCTGTTTAGCTCCATTGGCAGCCTGTACTAGGATTTTTTTGAAGTGGGGATTTCCATGTCTACATTTTGCTCTTTTTTTTTACCAGCTGACTCATTATTTCCACTAGCTACACCGGCCCAAGCCGCAAACTTTCTTTCATCTGCAAAGCTGCTCATATCCGCAGTAGCCTCTGCTATGATAGACATCGCAAGGATTTTATCAATACCTGGAATTTTGTCTAATTCCTCTACAAGATGAGCATAGGGAAGTATTTTTTCCGTTAACTCATTTTCAACATCAAGAATTTGGGTCTGGATATTTCGATACTGTTTTAGTAATTCATTTAAAACAAAAATATGTTCTTTAGTAAAACAATTGGTTAAGGCTCTAACCGCGTCCTCCTTTCTTTTTATTTTAGTAGTCACACTTGCTGCTAATGTTTGCGCATTAGTAACACCATCTGCAATTAGATCTAAGATCTTCATGCCTGCTACCCCGAAGGTGTCTGATACTATCGAGCTCCATTTAATATTGCCATCTTGGAGAACCTTCTCAACTCGGTTTTTCACTCGTGAAAGATCATCAACCAAGTTAGTGCGATGACGGCTCAATAGTCTTAGCCGTTGGTAAATACCATCTGGAACGAGGGAGGCTCTGATTAAACCAAATCTATGAAGTTCGGCTATCCACTGGGAATCTTTGATGTCAGTTTTTCTGCCGGGTCACATTTTTAATGTGACTCGCATTTCCAACTATCACCTTTAATCCCATTGGTTCCAAAACATTATAAATTGGCTTCCAATATTGCCCTGTAGATTCCATGGCCACATCTTTAACTCCTCGTTGAAGAAGAATTAATCCCATAGCTTTTAAGTCATCTGTCATTGTAGAACACTCAAAATGTTCTGACTTTGGATCTTCATTGCCATCACCGATTAAAACAGTAATAGCCAGAATATCCTTATGGACATCAATGCCAGCAACGTAGGTTTTTAATGCTTTCATGGAACTCACCTTTGTTTAAGATAGTGTCTTTTAAAGGAAGAGGATGAGCGGCACCTATAAAATTTGCCTAGCGAAGCCATAGTATTAAAAATAATATTATCATTGCCCCATACGACGGTTCTTAAAAGCGCTCACCCGGCCACATTGAACTCCGACCTCAATCATTACTTCGCAAAAAATAATAACTCCAGCCAAACAAACACCGACCTTATTATCCTTTAAAAAACGATTCCTTTTTAAAAGAAGTTCAGATAAAGAAAATAAAAAAATGAATGTACGATTAAAATTTGAAAATATTTCTATTGAAAATGAATCTATGAAACTAAGACCACTTACACTCTAGACGGTGGGGCGAAGCTCTATAGGCATTGAATTTAAGGGAGAGCTGCTTTCAGATTAGGGATTCAATAATCCTAGGTCTTGATTCTGGATTTCCAGCGCTTGCGGAAATTGAAACTAAAGAGATTAGTTATAAAGTTAGTAATTTCATTAATAACTCCAATGTTTTGATCGAATAAACCTTCTCAGAAGAGAAGGTTTATTCGATGGCTTTAGTTTGTAAAGAGTGCAGTGCACTGAACTTTGTATTCGAAATCTTGGTCCACAACGATAGAGCCGACGTAGTTTGAACTTATGCCACTTGATATTAATTCACCCCACTGGTCCCCATCAGCACTACTAAACCGAATTTTATTTAAACTCGTTTTTATAATGACACCTCCTGATTGAACACCGCTTATTTTGGATTTTGAGCCAAAATAGATTTTTTCCTCTCCGAAGCCTTGAACTGGACCTATTAGTGTAATCTTCGATACACATTTCGATTTTACTTTACAAGGGTCAGTCGGAACGCAATTTACAGACAACAGACTGGCTCCGAAACTGAGCTGGGCGATCATTCCCAAAATAAGTATTAGCTTTTTCAATTTTCCTCCTAGTTTAAAGGTTTGATAAAAGGGTTGCCATATAGGTTTTCAAGGTAACATCCAGCTGCATTTGCTCGAACGTAGACAGTCGCCCGATACTTCGCTTTTTGCGTGCACAGTATGTCTACTTGGTATGACCGACTCATCTGGATCGCACGGACTTCGATTGCCGAACAATGGTTATAGCGTGTCGGGGAAGGTGTTAATTTTTCTGTGGCTGCTTTGGCAGCAATCCATTCGCATGAGTACGGCTTAATCATCATGTTCTGCCCGAAAGTCGTGATGCTCGTCAATACACAAAAGCTTAAAATTCTTAGAATGCGGTCCATTTGATCTCCTTTTCTTAAAATGAGACAGTTATTTGCCTCTTCTTTTATTTTGACGTAATGTAATATATAATTGACGTAACGTAAATAACTATGAGACCGTTTTGTAACTATTATAGAATCGACTAAAAGAAAGACACGGACTTGAAAACAAAAAATAAACCCAAAGCTAGTGATTTATTCGAGTTCGCTCCGACAAAAGCACAGGAGCAGCAGCTCAAAATTATTGAAGCAGCGATAGCCTCTTTTTCCATAAATGGGATTGAAAAAACGACCTACACGAATCTAGCAAAAACATGCGGAATTAGTCGGCCGCTAATAAATCATTATTTTCCGACATTGGATGATTTGTTTCTGCTTACAGCAAAGTATGTTCGCCGTAATCTTTTGAATTTGGCAATGGAAGAGCTTGAAAAAGTTAAATCTAAAAACCCTCAAGAACAAATTCAAGGCTACTTTAAAGGGTGTATCCGTTGGGTAAAAGAGCATCCACATCAATGTAGTTTTTGGTTCTTGTACTTTTATCAAGCGAGCCGAAATAAAAAAAATCGTATCGAAAATACGAAGCTGGTAGAGGCAGGACATAAAAGGCTTCAAGACATCCTGGAGTTCGGAAATGAAAGTGGGTTTTGGAAAATCGAAAATTCAATGATGGTTGCTAAATTGGTGCAAGTCACCATCACTGGCGCTATGGTATCGTGCATGAGTGAAGATGGATATCTAACTCCCAATAAAGCCGAAGATATGATTGGTCAATTTCTTACCCAATTGAAATTAACGTTTTAGCCGATGAAGTTTAAAATTGAATAGCTATTTTATTATTCCTAACCAGCTATCAGCGAGGCGACGGAAAAAAGATTTCTGAAAGGCCTCTTGTTCAGGTTCATCAAAGTGCCGAAACATCTCATTTAACTCTGAATCACTCATTTTCAAACGAAGACGAGTCTTAAGAGTCTTTGTTAGGGCAGTTCCATCACTCATTAACACATTCCAGTTTTCAGTTGTAGGAGTGCCTTCCTTAAGCTGATCCGGGGTAATTTTTTCGTGGAGGCCGATGCCTAACATTTGGTAAAAGCGATCAGATGAGCTTCCTTCGCTGGCATAAGTTCCAACACGTGTTGTTGTTCCAAGCGCTCCGGCCTCTTGTCGCACGAGTCTGGCCATATGAAAATAAAGTGCCGGAGAAGCTACCCCCCGGAGATGAAGCGGCAGATAGCGATCAGGGATCACTGCGAAGTTTCCGGGTTCGACAAAAAGTCCGATTTCATTGTCTTTTAGTGAAATATGAGTACTGTCTGCGAGTCTCTCTTTAACGTACGATCGCTCAAGAACTTGCTCGAAAGGGGCCTTGATTGAAAGCAATCCATTTTCATTTATATGTACGGGAGCCGATCTAACATCAGCCGAAGGGATATCTACTAGGTCTTTATCAAAGATACTTTTCCAAACTTCAGACTTCCAATGGGGTATGTTATAACTAAACGACACCGGCGTAGTGTTTTGGGTATGAAGTTTAAAGCCAGGTAAGTAATTTGTTTCAGCCGCTAACAACGATTTTGCTAATTCCCCTATTCTTGAATCAGGTATCTCAGCGTGGAGCAGTGAAGGTCGAACTGAATAAGGAGTACTGATTAAACGAATACTTCCAAGAATTTTTCCCGGCTGGTTGGTTTTTCCTTTTTCGCGGACGACCACGTAGGTGGAATGAGAAGCGTAGTTAAAAGCGATGTAAAATAATTTTCGTAAAAAAGAGGGAGGCCATTCTTTTTCTGTAATGTAGCGATCAAAAACGAAATTCAACTGTTCTAAAATAATTTGAATTAGGTCGCCACGGCCTTTGCCAATCGATAGATCACTATCTTTTTTTGAGCCATGCAATTCTTCTTTTTGCCTTAGAATTTTGTCCCATTGTGGATTATTGGGCGATAGGTCTGTATTCACCGTTTTTGTTCTCATTATCGGGCGGATGATTTCAACCTCGAAGTGTCCATAATCATAGCGGGACCTACTGTACCCTTTTACGGCCATTGTTTCCGAAATAAACATGGATTTGGCCCCGTGAGCCTGTGACATGAAATGACTTGTACGAACTGAAACAGGGTACTCATCAATTTGTTTGTGCTTTGGATTCATCAACAATCGCAAAACTTGGCGATTAGTAAGTGCCGGGGTTTCCTTTTCTTTATAAAATGAACGACAATCAGACGCCAGCGAGACGGCTGAAAAAAACGCCAAAAATAAAAATGCCCATTTTCGGCAAACAGATGTCGCTAAAATACCAATCAAATGCACACTAGGCTCCTTATAACTCTAGATTTCATCATTGCAAGCAAAAGGCCTGAAGCAGATCGGGCGAAATACGACGACGTACTTCGTATTGACTCCGCCAACGGTAGCCTCTCTAACAAATCATGGGGTTAGGTTACATGCCAAAACCACTTATTGGTGTTAATATTTTTAGAGTTAAGTAGTCCACAGCGTTGTAAGATCTTGTTTTGGAAGGACATTTCATTAGTGTAAGTATAGCCGACGCGTTTGAGTACTTTAATTTTGTTATTTATTCCTTCTGAGACCGCTGTGGTTAGGTGAGATTTAATGTAAACCTCTATTCTTTCTTTATATTTCTTTACTGTTTTTTAAAAATCTATAAATGATGTGAGACCTGCCTCTACAACAAGATCCTCCCAAAGCTTTAATCCTTTTCTAAACTCTTCTACCTTTTTCTTATCTAAAATCTTATGAAAATATTCTACCAAAAGCATAGCAGAGTTAATGTTTTGGTTTAACTTTCTCAGCTTTTCTAAATGACTCTGGTTTTCTTTTGAAAGATCCCTTGATCTTTCAATTAAAATAAATCTTTTCGATGGCATCAATATTTGTCTTTGAAAATTATCTTTATTTTGCTTTGCTTGTTCAAACTCTTGTTTTCTAACCTCATCAAAAGCTTTATTCAAGGCTTCTGCAACATGGAACCGATCCACCGCCACTTTGGCATTTGGACAATGCTTTTCTGCAGCCTCGATAAATCCATCGTGCATATCTACAGCTAAAAAATTAATCTGCCTACATAACTCGGGTCCCAATTGGCTTAAACAAGACTGTAAGGATCTACCACTGCGACCCTTGGCATTGGTTATCACCTTAGATAAATCATAACTGACTAAATTAGTTATAAATTTCTTCTCCCATAATAATTTCTCGCTTCGCTGTTCTTGAGGTCGTAGTGTCATCATGTGAACCTCATCGGCACTTGCTAAACTGATAGGTAAATCATTGGGAAATTTAAAGTTATCTTTCATCTTTTTCATTCTCCACTGATCTAATCGCCATAAACTCATTGAAGAACAGCCTGTCATTAGCTCAACAGCCGCACAGGTTGTCTCTTCCATCCATCTTCCTGCTAGCTCGGCAAAGGCCGTCGTCATTCGTCTTAAGTGCAGGTGCATAAAAAGGTCCCATATATTTACGACCTCTTTGAAGGATTTGTTTTTATTCACTTTTTAACAAAATCCAGAACGGTCTAGACGATTACTGCACGGAACTAATATTTATAGATCGCTTTTTGATCAGGAATAGAATGATCTTTTTAAAACTCCTGCTTGCTGGGGCCTCGCCCGCAGAATTTTTCTGGCAGATAGGGAGCACTAAAAAAATGTGAGCCCGACATGACTTTAGTCTTCATTTTTGGAACTAGGACAGGCCAAAATTTGCAAGTAACAGCAATTTTTAATAGCATATAAAATCCAGAGTTTTTTGAGGTAAATATGAAGATTATTTTTGTGTTTTTAATAGTGATTGTTACTACTTTTACACATGAAGTTCAAGCAAGTAAAAATTGTCAGTGGGGGTGTGGAATTGCTGATGGATGTCCTGCAGAATGTGACAGCAAATATGTACCAGATGGTAGGGAGGGTGATTTGTATCAACGCTGTCTATGTCAAAAAGACGAAGCTCTCATTAAGGAGAATAAACGTGATACAGCAATTTTTCTGTGCTTAAGAAATAATATGTATAAAAGTGAGCGGAAACATCCGCGATTGGGCCTAAAACAGGAATTTTGCGAGAATCTCCAAATTTTAGGTGCCCAAGGTAAAATTAATCTTCATCTTGAGTGGCGAGACGGGGAGGGGAGAACAGCATTTCTTAAGCTTGTTTCACATGCTCAAATCGATAAAGCCTCTACGTTAGTTCGTCTTGGGGCAAATCCTAAGGCTATTGATAATGGAGGATTAAATGCAGCTCAAATATATGCCATTACTACAAAATGTGATCTTGGCGACCTCAAAAAACTTTCGTCATGGGGAGTACCACTAGATCAACCGCATCCCATGCTAGGTCCAATTACTCGAATTTGCCCGCCAGCTACAGTTGACCAAGTCCGCTTTTATAAAGAAAAACACCTCCCTTTTCGATTTGATCAATTTCCATTTTCGGTACTTTGGTGGGCAATTATTCAATCAAATGCCGAAGTGGCGGCAGAGTTATTAAAAACTGAAACTGGTTTAGAAAATGCGGGTCCATCGGGAGGAGACATTTTGGAAGCGGCCCTAGCAAATTGCCAAAATGTCAGTTGGATTGACAAAAAAAAACAAGATGCTGCAAGGAAGATAGTTGAAATGTTACTTAACCACAACATTAAACCGCAAGCAAAACATGAAAAGCTTATGATCGGTTGTGGAATTAAAAATGGAAGTTTACACCGATGAACCTTTTCATTGCCTAAATTTCTAAATAGGATTTAGGCATGTGTAAGTTAATGTCAAAAGATTACTAGTAACAAACTGTAGCCTCTTTTAAAATTTTAATAGTATCTAACGCTCTACTTTGAGAAGATAAACACTCGGTAGCAGTACGGCCATTAATTTCTACAGAGTACTTGTAACCAAAAGGGTTATTGTCACAAGTTGATGAATTGTAGACAATTTTACAGCTACCAGCTGGGCGATTTGAATTACACATTCCCGCATTTTTCAAACTTTTAAGTGAGTCGATAGATCTTGAAAGGCTAGAAAGGCATTCAGTCATAGCTTTACCATCCGACTCGATGGAATATTTATAACCAAAAGGGTTATTTTCACAACTAGATCCATTGTAACCGATAGAGCATGAGTCATTTGGATAAACAGGATGTCCAGGAAATGGGTGAGTATTTTCTGATTCAAGATGGCGAAGTCGAACCTCTAAGTTTCTTAACGTTAGATTCTGTCTTTCAACAACTCTTTCAAGGCGTTGCACTCGTTGTGAAAGATCAACTTGCTGTCCTAAGGACATAAGTGGCGAACCTAATAGACATAGCGTAAGAACAATTTTATTAAGTGGTTTCATTTTTCCTCCGTTGTTTTGTGATTACAAAATTAGTGCCAAGAAGAGTAGGCAGTTTGACACTATCCCGATGTTCTTTATCAGTTTAAAAAGACCAAAGAGCCTGGCGTAGAGATCTGTGGAAAAAAAAATAAGTTAAAAATTATCTTTACTCTGGGCTAAAGTTTTATCAAAGACCTCTTAATTTTACATGTGACATGATAAATCTCCCGTTTCGAAATAATACTGCTTTAAAATTTTGATGGTTTCGAAGTGAGAACTGGATCCTACTTGAGACGAAGTTATTTCACCTTCTTTCAAGGGCGAAGTGACGGGACGATTAGGAAATTTCAGTAAAAGAGCTGAGGGCAGGCTCTCGGGTGGAATGGGGTTTGTCGTGGCAATGGCGTGAACCTGGTCAAAATCGGGGCACGTCGTGATGAAATGGGCCAAAAATAATTCTTTCCCCTTTCCAAATAGAAGATACCAAAGAGTGTTTGGTTTTTGAACATTGGGATTAAATTTCTGAAAAAAGATAATTTTCTTAATATTCACTAGGACATTTTTAATAATTGGAACCCCGCCTCTTTCAAAGTGTCCGCGGAATAGGGTGGCAAAAAAAGGTTTCCTATTTCCCACAACATCTGGAAGGACAAATGCTTGATTTGGCACTATGGTATAAATTCTCTCGCCTGTTTTCACTCGGTCCAGGGCATAAACAGCTTGTGGATTAATTCCTGTTGCCGCAAGATTAACCTCAAGAATAACTTGATAATCATGAGGACGGTGGAACATAGGTAGATGGGAAAGATAAACCGTTTCATTGCCAACTATTAACATCCCGTGAATTGCAGGTGGGTCATTGATGCTGGCACCAAAAGATAAGTCTGGGGCTAATAAACCCATGGCGACAAAAAAGAATGATGCTGCAGTCGTTTTAGATCTAAGTGATTTTAAAAATATTTTCTTCATAGATAACCTCATAAAATACCCGCTTGGAAAAGTGGCTGCCAAGATAAGTGTGGCTCCAATGTAAAATTGTGAACTCAAAGTTTCATTCCAAGCTATAATCGACACCATTGATGAAATGACTGGTTCAAGGATTAAAACAAGGCTCGCGACGAATGCCGAAACATATTGGCTTGCCCGGTAAAAAAGAAGATTGGGCATAACACCCAGAAAGAGAGCATAGGCAGTCATTATAGGCAGATTATTATTGTGACTTAGCCAAGCGGTTAGACTGTCGATAGCAACACCCTCTTTCTGTTGAAGAGAAAATAAAAGAAGAGCTGCGAATGAAAATGCGTCATGGTAAAATGAAATAGCCCATATGCTGCATCCATTCTTTTTTAAAAAATTTGAAAGACAAATCCAAAGCGCCATAAACAGAGAGGCCAGAAGGGGGTAAATAATGGAGGCACTCAAGTTCAATTTGCTAAGTCCATTTCCAACGATTAAAAAAATTCCTATCAACGACAACAAGACTTTAGCAATAGAATGAATAGTGATCGTCTCTTGGTTAATGAGGGAGCTAAATAAAAGAACCCACGCCGGATATGAAAAAAGAAGAAAGGTAACCGTTCCGACTGGTAATCCTAAGTCCAACCCTTTGAGCTCAGTGATCTGAAGAGCTGCTCCAAGGATACCTAGTCCCGCTAAAGAAAAAAGCTGTGCCTTTGATAGACTTCGGTGAAAACCATAAAGAAAAGCTCCAGGCAATTGTAGGAAGAAGCGAAATCCTGAATACAACACGCAGAAATGAAGAAGGTTGAGTCCGGTTCCCAATATAAACTTACTACCTGGATGGACAAAGCCAAATAACAAAACAGCAATGAATAATGGTTTCATTTAAGTCCTCTCAAAAAAATTTCACCTTGAATGGTTACAGTATCTCTGGTTTTTTGTTTCCAGAGGAAGAATTGTAAAGATTTTTATACTATAAGTAAAATTACTTGTTTTAATAATGCTATTAGAATACCTAAAATGCCTCTAAGAATAGTCAAAGAATTCAAGATGTGGCCGGTGGATGTTGTATTACATTACCATATGCAGTTAGTTTACACAAAACCTAACCTGGTGATTATTAATCAACTGACAGCTCAGTGCCAAGCACAGCTTCCTTAGGCGGTTTAATGGTTCTTCCTTCCGTCGAACTTTGAAATGCTAATTCAATAATTTCGGTGACTCTCAAGGCTTCTTGGGGTGATGCCTCAAATAGAGTGTTACCGTTTTTACTTGTAGAGGTATAAAGTCTAATTACAGAATAAAGTGTCCCTAAATAAAAAATGTAGATTTATGACAAGGGGCATATCTCGTCAGGCTTTATCTTGGCCATTATCCACTTTGTTCGTTAATCTTATCTCCTATGAAAAAAAACAAATGGGCACTTATTACCGGGGCATCTTCAGGAATTGGATGGGCAACAGCAAAGGCCTTAGCGGTCCAAGGCTATAATCTTTACCTTCTAGGGCGTCGGGAATCACGTCTTCAAGATTTGCAAAAAGAATTGCAAAAAATTAATTCGGTGGAATCCCGACTGGGGGCATTTGATATTAACGATGAGGAGGCCAGAAGTTCTTTCTTTAAAAAAGAAGCGGAAAGTTTAATGAATATGGATCTTCTCGTCAATAATGCGGGTCTTGCGAAGGGAACAGAAAAACTTCAGGATGGCCGCATTGAAGATTGGGATTTGATGATTGATACAAACGTCAAGAGTTTGCTTAGATTAACTAGAGCTGTTTTGCCAGGGATGATTGAACGCCGCTCTGGACATGTTGTAAATATTGGCTCGGTGGCGGGACGTTGGACCTATCCAGGTGGTGCAGTTTATAGTGCTACCAAATTTGCGGTTCGAGCTTTGACTGAAGGACTTCGAATGGATTTGCAAGGTACCGGAGTGCGGGTCACTAACATCGAGCCGGGAATGGTTCAGACAGAATTTTCTCGCGTGCGCTTTGCAAGTCAGCCTGATCCTGACAGAGTGGCCGAGGCGGTTTATCATGGGATGACCCCGCTTTCAGCTGCGGACGTTGCTGAGACCCTTCTTTGGTGTGTTACTCGCCCACCTCATGTTAATATTCAAGAATTAGTTGTTTTTCCAACGGACCAATCCGCCGTTGGACCAACATATGTGCATCGGAGATGAAGTTTAAATATCCCGGCATTAGGCCATTTCATATTCTGAATTTTTGCCCTTTCCAAAGCGCCGAATCTTGTTATCTTTTAACATTTTATTAAGGGTTCTCAACATCTTTGCTTTGCTGAAGTCAGCTGCACTTTGAAGCTGCTGCCTATGGCAGGGTCCGTGCAGTTGAAGTTGAAAGATTATTTTTTCCTGTCCATTGGAAGTGGAGACCTTCGTGCCACTTTTTTTAAGAGTTGGAGAAAGGATTTTTCGCCAAAGGGCTCGATTGAATTCAGCTCTAACTTCCGTTTCAAGGGATTGAAATTGACTCTTGTCAATTTGGAAGTTGATTATTTGGCGTCGAATGCTAAAGAAAAAGGCCCCCGAGCTTATTGTTTTCATTCGAGACAGGATATTATAGATATTTCGATAATGGACAGACTCATCGTAACTTGAAATTCCAAAGACCGAATTCATAAATTCATCACTATTGATAGCTGAAAGTTCTGACCTTTGGATAAAAAATAGAAAACCCAGAGCAAGCCCTTCGCTACAGAGCCATTTTTTTTGCTTGTGATCCCAAACTCTGCAATGGGCGAGATCTATGATAATCTTTGAAAAATCAAAGCTATGAGTTCCTAAGAAATTAATGTTTAGTCCTGGCAAATATTTTCTGATTTTCGATTTGTGAAGAGGGCTTATCTGGCGAAAAAATGCAATCCTGCGATATTCTTTTTTTTTCCCTACGAGGGGTTCGCTAAGTAGGACCGAGGTGAGGTCATCGATAAAATCTCTTTCTAATCGCAAGAATGGATGGGAATTATATTGGATTGGGCCAAGGCGATTAATAAAGTGCAAAGCTTGTTTTCGAGTAGAGGGATCAAATAAAGAAATAAGTAAAATACAGTGGCATAGCATAATCTTATCTTCGGCGGTGAAGGTATTTGAAATTTCTTCTGCACGCAAATCTTCGAGAATTTGTAAGATTGAACCTATAGGAATCTTGCATGGATTCACAATCGAAGTCCAGGTCCAAAGATACAGTCGATCGATCCAATGATTGATGGGTGGCGATTTTAAATCTTCAGGCGGATAGCGAAAGAGAATGGTATTACAAATAAAAGAATAGAAGGCTTGAGACTTATTCATGCTGAGTTTCAAATTACTCGGTTTTAAACCAAGTTGAGGCAGATGTTTCAGCCATGCTAAATAGAGCAGATTAGAACTTTGAAATTGTGCTATTTTGTCAATTTGCCCCAGCCTGAAATAAAGCCGCAAAGAGAGGGCGTGATATTCGCTATAGATCTTTGGATTAAGTTTTCTTTTTGACAGTTTCGAAATGGCATGACCAATTTTTTCCAGCTTATGAGAAACTTCAAAACCCAAGGATTCTTGGCAGATAACGGCATTGATCTCCGACGAAATAGAACTATTGGCATCAAATGACAATGTCGTTGCAGCCAAGGCTTCTGCTAGAGCCAAAGCGTATTGACGCCGACGTATAAAGATACCTGAAAGTTCATAACGAAAAAGAAAGCTATTGGAAAGATTTAGATTCGAGTGACTAAGTTTCAGATTTAAAAAAGTTCTAAAGCGTTCTTCGAGATTTTGTTCTAAGTCTATGGCCAGTGAGATGAGAAGTTGATGGTGAACAAGATCCCAAGGATGAATTTTTTGATTCTGAGTTGCGGTTTCAAACTGCCGACACCGTTGAAACATCAATTTCATATTTTGTCGCAATCGAGATTGGATTGCTTTGATTAAAAGTGGGTGGTAGGGGAGTGGATTATCCACAGTCATTTTTTTTCTTTCGCCTCACTTTTCGTTGCAATAATAAAAAATATCAATTGAAAGTCAAACTTATTCTCTTATCCTTTTCTTGGTTTGCGTTTTAGCACATGAATAAAACTTTGAGCTCTTAGGAGGAAATGTGTTTCATCGACTTTACAGCTATCTTTTTGAAAAGGTCATATTCCGACGGCAGTTTGAGAAATTTTATTTGGTATTTGGCGGGCATATTTTTTTTCAGACACTGCGAACGGCGGTTCAGCTCAAGCTGTTTGATCTTCTTAAGGAAAACGGTTCTCTGAAATTAAAGGACATTGCTGCCAAACTCCAGCTTGAACCTCAACCAGTAAGAATTCTGCTTCTTGGTTTAACTGCAGTTGGATTTTTGAAAAAGCGAGGCTCTTATTTTTCGAATTCTTATCTTGCAAATATTCTATTTGTGCATTCAAGTCCTCGGAAGGTAGTTGCCTATATAGAATTGCAGCATCGAGTAATGTACAAAGGACTCTATTGGTTACTGGAATCGGTCAAAGAAAATACTAATGTTGGTCTTAATGAAATTCCAGGAACAGAAGCTACTCTCTATGAACGCCTTAGTCATGATAAAGAGCTTGAGCAAATTTTTCAGGACGCCATGCAAGAGCTGTCTCTTCACGCTAATGAAGAGCTTTCGCAAAACCTCAATCTGAATGGTGTTCGAAAATTAGTGGATGTTGGTGGAGGCGATGGAACCAATGCCATTGCCTTGGCTAGAAGATGGCCAGATCTCAAAACCGTGATATTTGATTCAGTGACAGTCTGCGCGATAGCTGATAGCAACATTAAATCGCATAATATGAGCAGTCAGGTATCAACCTACGTAGGGCATGCTTTTTTAAGTCCTTTTCCCGAAGATATCGATGCATTGATGTTTTGCCATTTTTTTACTATCTGGGGAGAGGCGAAGGGAAAGGAACTTCTTAGAAAATGTTATGAAGCTCTTCCTAAGGGGGGGCGAGTGATTCTGTTCAATATGATTCAGCATGATGATGAAAAGGGTCCATTGAGTGCGGCTGTCGGCTCCCCTTATTTCTTAGGTATTGCTACAGGTTTAGGTATGCTTTATACAGCAAAAGAGTATAAGGAATGGTTTGCTGCGGCTGGATTTCACTCAATTAAACACACGAAATTAGCTCGAGATCACGGCATTATCGTTGGGATCAAATAAGAAGTATGTCAGCAGCTTCCCCCATTGGCTATGAAGTTCTCTTTTCAAGGAATCTAGGAATTGTTTCCAAGGACGAACAACTCATCTTGAAAAAATCAAAGATTGGAATTGCCGGCGTCGGCGGCGTTGGTGGGGCTCATGCAGTTACTTTGGCGAGAATGGGTATTGGTCATTTCCATTTAGCAGATCCAGATTTTTTCGAAGCAGCTAATATGAATCGGCAGTTTGGAGCTACATTCCAATCCTTGGGTCGAAGTAAGGCCATAGTTCTTAAAGAGATGATCCAATCGATCAATCCAGAGGCCGAAGTTACAATTTTTACCGAGGGAATAAATTCGCAAAATAGAAAAATGTTCTTACAAGGCGTGGATTTGGTATTGGACGGAATCGATGCCTTTTCAATTTCTGATCGCAGAATTCTTTATGAATCTTGTCTAGGTCAAAACATTTTCGTTATTGCATCAGGTCCGGTTGGTTTGACATCAACATTACATGTTTTTGGTCCAGGTTCTATGAGTTTTGAAGACTATTTTGATTTCAGCAGCTGTCAATCAAAGGAGGAAATGTTCGTTGCATTCATAGTTGGGACCTGTCCTTCGTTCCTTCATTGGGGGCAAATCGATTCTACTTATGTAGATATTGGTAATCAGCGTGGACCGTCCTTAGCTCCTGCAATTAACTTATGTGCTTCATTGGCTTGCAGTGAAGCTCTGCAAATACTTTTGCATCGTAAGAGCAGCATGCTCGCTCCTAGATACTTGCAATTTGATTTGAAAAACAAAAAGCTTTCAAAGAAGTATCTTTTTTGGGGTAATCGGAATCCTTTGCAAAGGCTAAAAAGGCGTTTTGCGCTTCATGTCCTGCAAAGAAAGTAAAGAAATCTTCCACAGGTTTTGTATCAATATTGGATATCTTCTTGAGAAAGTTTGGATTTTGCTTCATCTGATTCTGCATCTAGGTTAAGATTCATATCAATTTAAGACGAATATATCCCTTAAGGCATCTAAAAAAGTAACCATATGACTAAAAAAAATGGAGTCATAGCCGAACAGCATAGATTTTTTTATTTAATCAAAAGCTATTGATGGTAGTATTGTACCTAAGGTGTCTTTTGGGGGGGGAATGGATATGGGTTTTAATCGGTTAGTATTTTTTTCTATTATCATTTTATGCATAACTTTTTTGTCTCAAAACTGTGGAAGGGTGACTATGGACGAATTGGCTTCTTTAGCTCCTTCAGTTTTAGATGTAACTTCTGAAACACTAAATGATGATGATTCAACTCCAGTTCCAGGGCATCCAACGCTTCCTTCAAATACTAAAGTGATCGAGTACGATATAAACAAGCACCCAAATGGATTTTCCTTTTCTTTAGGTAATCAAGAAGAGATGGCAGTTATAAAAGGAATTAAGTTAAATGAATTAGGAGATCTTACGGTAAAAACAAGTTTTAATAATGAACTATCAATTGATCCAGATTCTTTGGTTTTTTTGTATAAACCTAAAATAGGATATTTAGGTTACGATCAGAAGGACATTATTCTTAGTACTATAGATGATATGAAAATTGGATTTAGTTTAATTTTCATGGTTCGATCTATGGTTCTAATCGATGAGACCAATGCTTTGGTTTATGGAGACGACAGTGAAGATCAAATGGCCCTTCAAAAAAAACTAAATAATGAAAAACCAGTTGGAATAGGGGATATCTTTTACAAATGGGAACGATTGGCGGCAAATCAATTATTTTCTCCTACAAATTTAGCTAGCTCACTTTTTATTGAAAAATCAGGGAGGGATGCTTTTTGTTTTGCCGACAATATTGTTGTCAATGAAACAACGGGAAAGTACGATCCTATTTTTCTTCCAATAGTTACTAATCCTCCTTGTATGCTTGTCAAAGATGCGCAGGGGAAAAACGTGTTATCAACCACAAAAACTGATCCAGGTGGTCATTGCGTCTGTGTTGCGAATGCAACTTTTCAAGCGCAATCTTGGAATCTCTTAACTAACCCGGCAAGAATATTAAGTTTAGTAAATTCAAGCCGATTAACAGGCTTTGTCAGCCCGCTATTTTTTGAGAATTATGGTCATAGCGCAGTTCTTCAGTCAACAAATGGGGACGATGATCTAGTTGCCATGGTCATTGCTCAAAAAAGAATATTGGAAGATTCAGGGGTTAGTAAAAACTTTACATTAGCAGCCATCAGAGCCCAAGGTGGTATTAGCTTTCCGGGAAGAATTTCATCTGATCCACCAATCAATTGGGCAATTGCCTATTTTGAGGATGGAGCTCCAATAAAAATAATTGCTTCTAAGGAAATTGGAATTTCATACAAAAATCCATCATCTGGACCCAGAAGTTTGGCTTTAAAAAATGATGGATGGAATGGAAAATCATCAATGGTAAAAGTGGTTCGAAATAAAAATTTAATACAAGTTTGGACAAGTGATTGGGCACTTAGCGGGGCACCATATCCAGAAGATGTAATCGATGACTCATTACTGTCTGTAGACTTAGGAACCTTGCCCCTGTTAGAAAAGTTTATCGGTCCCCAAAAGTTTGGGTATGGGTCCCTTAGTCAAATGTGGTCAAGTTTTAATAATGTTAAGTTTGATTCAGGAGTATCTGATAAATATGTTTATGATTTGAAAAAAAATGAAGTATATGAATTACAAAATGATGGGAAGTACATTCGTAGGCAAGATATAAATCCTTATATTTTATTAGGATCTCCAAGAATTATAGGAAACCCAGAAACTTTCAAACGATACAGGTTAAAAGAAGATCAATCATTTATATTATGCAAAGATGAATCTTGTTTAACTTAAACGAACGAAATAACTTTAAAAGTCGTAGGCCGTACCCACACTATTTAGATTCAGGGATAAATCGATATTGTTTTTTGACGAAGAAATGGAATTAGTTTGATAGAAAAAACTTATTCGTCCATTTAAAAAAGAAGGATAAATTTTAAATCTTAATATTTTTTCAGAGAAAGTTCCATCTGAAGTGGTATTTGAGTATTGTAAATCTAAAGAGTAAATCGATTTTTGAAGCGAATATTGAGCATTCCCACCTATGAATGGCGCCGCATAAGTTGAAATGACACCAATGCCAGCTAAACTTAAAGAGTGAAATAGGTAACCTATTTCCGAAGAAAACTGAAAATTCTTTTTTTTCCACCTGTACCCACTAGCTATTTCGTACGAGCTGATTGAGACATCTCTATCATTTAATTTTCTTAAAGTAGTTAATGGAAGATAACCATTAAAGACAAAATAAATTTTGGTTTTCGCAGGCAAGAGCTCCGCATGGAGGGGAAGTCTGAGCTCTGTGAATGATCCTTCTACCAAAGCTGCTTTTGAAGCAAACCCTGATTTATACTCTAAGCCTACGCCAAATTTTAAAAGGCGATTTTCTGTCGGAACAACATTCTGATTTTGCTTGAAACTTAGTCGGACCGTATTTTTTTGATCTGATTGTCCCCATGATAAATCCCAGTGGTCTTGAGATGTTACCTCCGAGCCGATAAAAACCTTCCATCGTTCACCTTTTCCTTCAGAAATAGGAATAGTTGATCCCAACCAGTTCGCATCTGAAGTAGATGAAAAAACAACTGAAATGATTTCAAAGTTCTTTACAGTGCAAGATAAATATCCTGGGTAAATACTCGCTTTAGGACCAGACATTTTGTAGCTCACCTTTAATTTATCACAGTTTTTGTCCAAAGTTAAAATCGGTGCTTGACCGATTAAACTAAATTCGTACAAGTCTGATTGATCATTAGTTTCAAACAGAATTTTTCCAGCACTTTTTGTTATTAAAAGTTGAGGAATATCCGCAATTTCCTTTGAAACGTCCACTTTTTGAGGCGAATCATTATCGTCTATATATGTAGCATTCTGAAAGGCGGTTGGTGGCTTAGTTAGAATAAAGATAGCTCTTTTCCCATTTTCCTCAGCAATGCTGAGTTTTCCTGTTGTTGTCGTAAGAGTTCCTTGACTGGATTTCCATTGGATCGAGTATGTGTTGGCGGTAGCTATACTAGGATTCAATTTAAAAAAGAATAAAATTAAACTTATTAGGAGTGTCTTCATTGTAAGACCTGAATCTTCCCTTTTTCATCAATAGTAAATGGAATTGATTTTGGGATGCCTACATTTTTTATTTGAAATTCTTCACTTTTGAATATATCAGATTGGGAAAAAATCGTTAGTTTAACTTTTGCTGGATGAGTGTTCCCATTTTTGTTGAAAAGAATAATTCGAGCTATATACTTTCCTGGTTTGTAATTTTCAGCTTTCCACATTTCGATACCTGGTCCGAAACGACTGTCGATTTCAAATTTTCCAGGAAATCCATTTATTATTCTTTTTTTGAAATTAAAGACGCTACTTTTATCATAAATGATTTCTAAATCTAAATCATGTTTTTCTGTATCCCAAGTTAGCAATGTGGTAACGTAATTTTGCTGATGTATTTGTTTTTCCATAAGTTCGGCATTCTCTTTTTTTACTTGTTCTAGCTCATTTTTTAACTCTTCAGAAATATTCGTTGTAGTTACTTCAGAGACTTTTGCCAGTTGTCTATCTTTCTTAATTTTTTCAGAAGTCAACAACGTGATTTTTTTATTTAGTGCTTCGATTTGTTCTTGCTGCGCTTTTGAAACTATTTTTTGATCATTAATTTGCTCTTCTAGCTTGTCTTTTTCTTCGCTTATTTTTTCAATTTGAGTTTTCAATTCTATTTTTTCTGTTTCAATCTTCTCCATTTCGACTTTTTCAGTTGTAAGTTGCGGAGGCGAGATTACTTCATTTTTTATTGCTGAAGAAATGGGGTCTTGATAAGAAAAAAATTTATTAGAGATTGCTCTCATGGTTTCATCAGCATCTTTTGTTTTATCAGATTTTAAAACATAAAGAAGCACAAATAATCCAAAAAGTAAGGTCATCATATCTGCATAACTAACAAGCCATCCCATCTCTGTTCCAGAATGACTATCGCTAGAATGGTCATCTTTAACTAATTTTTGATGTTTAGCGACAAACTCATCCGCTGTGGTTTCTTTTTGTTTTTTCATAGGTGGCCTAGGAAGCATTTTTCTTCTGGCTATTTTTTTTGCCATTTACGGATCTACTTAATATTTTTGATATTTCGTATTGATCAAGCATTGATAATTTGTTGCGGCAATTAGTAATGACCTTTTTGTGGGAGTAGCCATTTTTCATTTGGATACAAGTTTCGATAATAATATCTCGTAGGAACAAGTCATCTTCTGCTGCTTTTGTAGAATTATCTGCTAGCGGTAGAAATACAAAATTATTAAGCCCTACTCCCCAGAGAGTGGCTGTCAAGGCTACCGCCATGGAGGCACCTATACTTTCAATTCCAACTTTTCCAAGACCCGACATCATTCCAATCATTCCAGAAGCAGCACCTAGAAGACCTAAATGGGGAGGGTACTTGGCAATATTATTCAAAATTTTTGCATCTTCAACATAGAGTCTTTTAACTGCATTGCGACGATCAACAAGTATTTCTTGCAAGGTATTTACATCATATTCTGAATTTTCAAAAAGATTCATTGCATCTTTCAAAAAAGGATGAACATCACCTTTTGGTGAAAATCTTGGAATTATCTCATAATGTGCATCTATCATTGCAAATATATCATGAATCACAGAGCTTTCATTTTTTTTCGTTTTAAAAAGAAAACCAAACAAAATAAAGTTATAAACTTGATTTAATCTTTTTGCTGAATAAGTTAAATAAGCGATTCCAATAGTCCCACCTAAAACTAATATAAGAGCGTGGGAGTTAAGTAAGATGGCTGGATTCCCAGCGGAATGAACGACTCCAAAATAGATAACCAACCCACAAATTAAAATGCCAGTCCAGGTGCTTTTCATAAAAGGTTTATCGGAAATAAGTTTTAATGATTAAGTCCAGAATTTGAATCTTTAAAAAACATTGGAAAGTGCCTTGAATAATCTAGACCATTTCCAAAGCAAATTTTTCAGCCTTTGATCGAAAAAATGGTATTAAACGATTTTATATGCGTTCCATCATTGAAGCTAGGAAAACAATATTGTAAGGGTTGCACAATGGATGCCTGACTAATAAATGGACAAATTTCACTGATGACTTAAAAAGACCATTCTGTCGTTTCATGCCATGGGCAAGGTGCAGAATCTGTTATAGATGATCCCAGAAGGATATGTTTAGCCTCACCAAATGGAGGAACTGGCGGAAGTTCAGGGTGGTGTGCACCCTTTGGAAAGGATTATAATCATGGTGGTAAGGGTGGTTCTGGTTTGGTTGAAGTGAGCTGGTAGCCCTCCCCTCAGACCTCGTTTTTAGGCTTTGATTTTTTCGATAATCCTTGCTTTGATGATTTCATGATCAAAGATCACTTCAGTGTTTTATCTTCGTTTCTAAAAGCCTTGATAGCCTTAACTGATATAAAGATATTAATTCGAATTTTATTGCCAGTTTTTATAACTATGATTCTGGCAGGTTTTATTTTAGTTTATAACTGGAATACGGGGATGTTGTTTTTCACGGAATTATTTAAAGGACTAGGCTGGTTTAGTTCCTTTGTTTTAAAATTGGAACAGTGGTTTGAACTTAATATTTTTGCTTTTATGGCGGCCCTTGTATTTTTGTTGTTTGTCTTAGTCTTTTTCTATTTTACAGTTTTAATCTTAACATCTATTTTATTAGTGCCATTGATTATTCCCGTCGTCGAAGAAAAATTCTTTCCTGAACTGAAGGTTAAAGTTAAAAATAAAAATACTCTGCCTTTTTATAAAAGTATTTTGAATTCGCTGAAATATGGTTTTATTTATATTTTTTTCTTAATGATTTCCATGCCATTTTTTTTAATTCCCGGGGTAAACATTGCCCTTTCTTTTTTTCTAAACTCTTATCTGGTAAAATCTATTTTCCCAATGGATTGCCTGATGGATTATGTCTCAACTGACGAGTATCTAGTTTTTCTAAAGAAGCAAAATCCCTACCTATGGCAACTATCTTTTCTTAATAACAGTCTACTTTATTTTCCATTTGTCAATTTAGTAGCACCACCAGTAATGGCGCTATCTTTTTCAATTTATTGTCTTGGTAACATAAAAAAATGATAGGTGCTCATAAAGCTCACGAAGTAAACCTAGCGTGAGTTTTATGGTTTCATTACAGCAACGGAAACAGAGTTGTCAGGCATCCCTCTTGCTTGAATTATTTTAACAAATTTCAATGGTTTTTTTTCTGTATATCCTTCGTAGGTGAGCCTAAAATCAAAGCAGTTGGGGCAGCGATAGACGGCAATTTGTTCTACTTTGACTAAGTGAGCGGTAATTTTGTTTGGAAAAGAGGATTCAATTTCTGTAACGGCGGGGTGAGATAAGACATAGCCAAATAAGCTTGCAGGGGCCGACATTGCTGATATTGAAATAAAAATGATCGAGATCAAGTAAGCAAGTGAAAATCTATTGATTGATTGGTTCATGAAAATCCCCCTGTTCTTAGTTTCCTAAAAAATACAGGATGGACTTCTCTCTGGGTAGAGATAATCATCATAACGCTGAGTCCGAAAAAATATTTCAAATAAGTGCCAAAAAAGGTCAGACTATAAATCCTAAAAGATCTTCAAACACACTCTAAGCAAGATGTTTTAAAAGCTGTTGAGCGTGAGCCATGCTTGTTTTGGTTATTTTCTCACCGCTGATAAGCCTGGCGATCTCACGAATGCGGTCTTTGGCATTTAATTCATCCACCGTCATTTGAATTGCATCGTGCTGTAAGGATTTTTGAATTAAAAAATGATGATCACCAAACGCAGCTACTTGAGGTAAATGGGTAACACAAATAACTTGTTGACCTTGAGCAATGGAGTTTAGTTTTCTTCCCACCTTTTCTGCTGTTTCACCAGAAACTCCGGTGTCGACCTCATCAAAAAGATAGGTTCTTGGATAATCCGATTTACCAACAACTTTCTTTAAGGAGAGCAAAATGCGTGATAATTCTCCTCCAGAAGAATACTTGGCTAAAGGTTTGGCTATGTCCTTAGCAGAAGTTTGACTCATAAACTCGACATGATTCAGGCCAAGTGAATTAAAGTGATCTTTCAACTGAATTTGCACAGAAAAGATAACCCCTTTCATATTGAGGTCTTCTAACTCCTCATTCACCAAATCTTGAAGAGTCAAAGCGCCTTGCGATCTTTTTTTGTGAAGATCCATCGCAATTTTATTCATCTCTTTTTTCGTCTCATCTCTTTGCTTTTCTAGGTCGGCCTTTCTTTTTTCGGAATTTTGTAAGAGAGAAATTTCATCTTCAATTTTTACCAAGGACTGCAGAATATCTCCTAAGCTTGGGCCATATTTTTTTTGTAATTTTCGCAGGTCGTTAAGCTTAGCTTCTTGCTTTTCGAGATTTTCTGCATCGGCATCCATTTTGTTAATGTGTGTGCGTAAAGAAAATAAAACGTCCTCAATCAGCTCTTTGGCGCTTTCCAACTGAAAAAGCTTAGTGCCCATTTCGGGATCAAGAATCGAAATCTCATTACCTTTTCTGAGTAGAGATTTAATTCTTGAAAGAGCAGAGTCATCATCTTGGTCCAAAGCGGATTCAGCAGAAGAAACAAATTGAATGATACGATTCATATTTTTTAATTTTTTGATTTGTGCTTCAAGGGCTTCGTCTTCTCCGGGCTGCAAATCCAAAGAAGAAATTTCGTCTCTTTGATATTCTAGGTAGTCGAGGCGCTGGGCGTGGTTGCGGCTATTTTCGTTCAACTCTTCCAATTTAGATTCGATATCCTTAAAGTTTGAATAGAAGGAAATAAATTGATTTCGTAATTCCCAAACACCAGAGTACCGGTCGAGCAAATCCAAATGATAGGCTGAAGAAAGCAAGTTTTTATTCTCATGCTGTCCCGTGAGCTCTATTAAGGGCGAGGCAGGGCCAGTGACTTCAACCAAAGGAGACACTAAATCCCGCAAGCTATTTAAAGATGACATTTGACCGTTCAGATACACCTTTGACTTATCCGCAGAAATGACTCTGCGAACAACTAAAAGATCTTCATCGGTTTCAATACCAAAGGATTCCATTTTTTCTTTGATGTCAGGTCTGGAAGAAATATCAAATGAACCTTCGACGGTTGCTTGGCTATGGCCAGTTCTGATAATATCTGAGGTCCCTTTATTTCCCATAAGCAGAGATAAGCTCTTTAATAACACCGATTTTCCGGAACCCGTTTCCCCAGAGATCACATTGAATCCATCTTTAAAAAGTAAATGAAGATTTTCAATGATAGCAAAATGATTCACTTTAATTTCAATTAACATATAGTTCCTTTATGTTTACCTTTAGGCACGCTCGCCAAATTTTAATTTTTCTCTAAGCAAGTGAAAAAAATTATGAGATGGAGACCTGATAATCCAATGTTGATGAGCGCTTTTTTCAATACTGATCTCATCGGCATTGGAAATTTCCATTTTCTTCTGACCATCCACTATGAAATAAGCTTTTGGTGTTGAGTCTTCCAATTTAAAATTTAACTTTCTGTCATCTGGAAGGATTAAAGGCCTCGAATTTAAGCTATGGGGAGCGATTGGGGTGAGAACAATGCAGTGAGAATCTGGATAAATCAAAGGCCCACCTGCGGCCAAGTTATAGGCCGTGGATCCGGTGGGCGTGGCAATAATCAAACCATCCGCTTTTATTTGAGAGACGTAATAATTTTCGCTGTAAATCGATGTATTAATAAGCTGAGAAAAACTTCCTCGTTCGATGACAATATCATTGATAGCTAAAAAAGATGAAATTTTCTTTTTCTTTCTTATAATGTGGGCTTCAAGAATAGTTCTTGATTGGAATTCCATTTTTCCTGAAAGAGTATTTTCAAGAATTGGAAAAATTTGATCCGCAGAAAAGTTAGTTAGAAATCCTAGGGAGCCCATATTAAAACCTAACAAAGGAATTTTTCTACCTTCAATTTGACAGGCGGCTCTTAAATAAGTGCCATCTCCACCCAGTACAATGACCAGATTCAACTTTTTTAATGTTTGAGAAGAGGATATCAATTGGGTACCCGGTATAGTTTTTTGATCTGGCAGAGTGTAACACGAAATTTTTCTTTCCTTAAGCCACAAAGCAATTTCTGTAGCCGACAAAATAGCTTTCTCTGTTTGTTCACGATACATGATTCCTACATGTTGAACCCGAGGATTAAAATAATTTTTTTTAATTTCAGTTTTTTTAGTTTGAATCATTAAATTAAACCATCTCTTCTTAACAAGGCGTCTGGATCGGGTTCGCGACCTCGAAATCTTTTGTAAATTTCCATGGGGTCTTCAGTGCCACCGCTGGATAGAATATTTTCTCGAAATGAAGTGGCCACCTCAGAATTAAAAATCCCCTTTTCTTTAAAAAACTCAAAAGCATCTGCATCTAGCACTTCGGCCCATTTGTAAGAATAATAACCTGCAGAATATCCTCCTGCAAAGATATGACTAAAACTACAAGCTGAATTCGTGCCAGCAATTTTTGGAAGAATTCGTGATTCGGCAGTAGCTTGAGTTTCAAACTCGTCAACATTTTTGATGGATTGAGGATCTGCTAAATGAAACGTCATATCTAACAAGGCATATTGAATTTGGCGAAGACTCGACCAACCGGCCAAATATTTTTGAGACCGGACTAGCTTTTCAACAAGTACCTTTGGAATTAACTGATGAGACTCATAATGATTTGCAAATACATCTAAGCCTTCCTTTTCATGGACCCAGTTTTCCATAATTTGACTGGGCAACTCAACGAAATCCCAAAATACGTTAGTTCCAGAAAGGGATCGGTAGGAACAGTTGGATAAAATCCCATGAAGAGCATGACCAAACTCGTGAAACAAAGTTCGAACTTCATCATAGGTTAAGAGAGAAGGCTTAGTGGCTGTAGGTTTAGTAAAATTACACACAATACTCACATGAGGTCTTCGATTTTGATTTTCAAAAAGACCTTGCTCTCTAAAAGTAGTCATCCAGGCGCCATTTTTTTTGGTTTCGCGAGGGAAAAAATCAGTATAAAAAAGTCCAGCATAAACTTTCCCACTTTCAGAATAAATTTCATAAACCTTTACATCAGGGTGATAAGTTGGCAAAGTTGAATTAGCTTTAAATTCGAGTCCATAAAGCTTTCTGGCATGCTCAAAAATCCCTTGAACTGCGTTTTCTAATTTGAAATAAGGTTTCAAATCTTCTTCGTGGAAAGCGTATTTATGTTCTTTTAGTTTTTCAGAATAATAGGGGAAGTCCCACGGTTTAAAATCTTTAAGTTGATCTTGCTCTAAGGCATAATTGGCAACTTCCTCATAATCTTTGAGAGCTGCAGATTTGGATTTGTCTAAGAGTCGCCTTAAAAAAGAAATGACGGTATTAGGATTTTTAGCCATTCGTTCTTCAAGGACAAAATCAGCATGGGTTTTGTAACCTAAGATTTTGGCTCTTTGACTTCTTAAATGTAAAATTTTGAGAATATTGTTTTGATTGTCAAACTCGTCATTGAAAGACTTCGAATTATAGGCTTTGAAAATTTTCTCGCGTAAGTCTCGTCTTTGTGAATAAGTGATAAAAGGAACATAACTTGGAATTTGCAAATTCACTAAATATTTTTCAGAAAGTCCTTTTTTGAGGGCCATTTCATGGGCCGCTTCCATAGCACTTTCAGGAAGTCCTAATAAATCTTCTTTATTTAAAATCATTTCAAACTTATTCGTTGCTTTTAAGACATTTTCAGAAAATTGCGGACTCAGTAAAGAAAGCTCTTGATCAATGGCCCGTAGTTTTTCTTTTTCCTGAGAAGAGAGTAACGCGCCATTTCGAACAAAAGATTTATAAGTTTTTTCTAAAAGACGTGCCTGTTCTTTGGTTAGCTTCATCGAAGCCTTGTGATCATAGACAAACTTTACTTTTTTAAACAACTCATAGTTGTGGGAAACGTCAGAAGAAAATGCCGCCGATTTAGGATAAATTTCTTTGGCCAGTAGATGCATTTCTTCTGTTCCATTGGAAATTTCAAGATTGCCAAAACAAGAGAGAATCCATTCCATTTTTTCGCTACAAGTTTCAAGCTTTAAAATGGTATTATCAAAGCTGGGGGATTCTGGATTATTTACTAATTGACTTAGATGATCTTTGGCTAAGGCGATTGCCGCATCTAAAGCAGGAACAAAATGATGATTTTGAATTTTATCAAAAGGAACAGCGTTATCAAATAACGAGTGACTTAAGAAAAACGGATTATCAGTGATATTTTCCATTGGATTCCTTTCGCGCGAGCCCACAAAGATAATAAAATTTTGTGGGCTAAATGACAAAGGAATTATTGCTGGGGGAGTTTATTGACACTCTAAAGAAACCCCTTTTAAAGATTCTTTATCTAAAATAATAGAGTTAAATGGAATACTTTCTAATAAATTTTTAGATTCACCGGTAACAGAGTGCTTTTGCACTTTAAACACAAGTTTATAACCTTTGGTAAACTTCTCAACTGCGTTAAGTTTTTCCTCAGCCTTGTCAGAGGTCACTGCTTTATCAGCTTTTTCAGAAGTTTTGACCAATTCCTTTGTCTTTTCATTGGAGGCAGGGTTTTCATTTGGAATTTCAGTTTCTTTTTCATAGACCTCAATCACGTCAATCAATTCCTCTTTTTTAATTAGTACCTTCACTTTTTTTGTGGAGAGTTTTGTAGATGTAGCTACGGCGTTGTCATGGTTAGTACCATAATTATAATTCCCAAGAAAAGCCGTTTCATAAAACTTAACAGTAACTTTGTCTACTTTATCTTCTTTGGGATCTAGCTTTGAGGGTTTGTAAATCGAATAATAAAGATGATAGTTTTCTACAGGGCGAAAACGGCAATTCACAATTGATGTCACTGTTGTTTCTGATTGTTTTTCTAATTCATTGACTTCGGCGGAATGCCAGTCGGAATAGGATTTTTCATCATTTTTGTTTCCTTTTTGACAAGAAATCAAAGTGGCAAAGCAGAAACCAATAAAACCTAGGGTGATGTTCAAATATTTTTTTTCAATCATTTTCTACCTCTGAAGAAAAAGTTAAATTATTTTAAAATACATTCTATTTAATTACTGACGTGTGCAAATTCCTAACCTTGATCCGCCTGCTGTAGCTCTACAAATGTAACCAGTTCCACAATTATTCGCCTGATCGGTGAAACATGAAATAGCTACCTGTTGAAAGCAATTAACCTGATTGCCAATGGTGGTAACGGTATTGGACGTTTGTGTGAAGTTAACCCACTGGTAATTGTTAGGTGTCAATGAATAGTAATAAGCTCCTACAGCAATAGGGTTAAAATATTGGAGGGCAACGCAACCCATGCCGATACTTCCATTATAAACGGGTCGATAATTAGCGGGGCAATCACAGAGTGGCATGTAGGAATAATTAGCTCCATAGTTGTAGTTGTAATTGGTATAAGGATAAGGCGCAAAGCCATATTGAGTGTAGTCATTATACAATTGCGGAGAACATGTTCCGGCGCCATAAGCGCTGACGTAACCAGGATTATTATAGTTGTAGCCATAGCCGTAGTTATAACCACCGGAGTAATAACCATTATTATATCCCATATTGGGATTGTTATAGTTCAAAGTATTTTGATTCAAAAGGCACTGATTTGATGGGGGAGCGGGAGGAATGGCTACTTCATTTGAAGAGTTTTTATTATTACAGGCTACAAAGGCCAACAATAACAAAGAGCTTAGTATAATTTTATTTTTCATTTGTCCCTCATCTGTTTTTTATCAATTAGGAATACAACAAGATGGGATCCAAAACCTATGCCGACCTCTTGTCGAAATAAATGACAATTTAGAATAAGAGCGTTGTCTATCTGCTAACGAAGTGACTTTAATTGTTACTTTGTTGTCGCAGTAAACATCTTAAAAGCTTCTACCAAAAAACCTCGAGGGAGATTTGGAATATTTCTTGGGGCAACAGGAAAAGGCCAACGGGCAGGGACGACTTCCCCGGTCTGTTTAACGACGGCGTTCCAATGAAAAGCTTCCATGAATTTTTCTGGCTCGTCGGTACCAAAACGCCAAGGAGCCCCCATGTTTTCCAGAAATTGAAGCTGTTTTTTCATATAAGGTGCTTCAAGCAAAGTGCGACTCAAAATATCAAAGAGCATCACATCGTTGACCGAGGCCAAAGAGTTCATTCTATCAAACAAGATCCTAACTTGTGATTCTTCCAAATACATTAACAAACCTTCAATCAACCATAAGGTCGGCTCTGATCGTTTCCATCCAGCTTGTTGTAATTTCCCTTGCCACTCCTCGCGTAGATCAACAATAAGGGCGTGACGTTCGCACTGGAGCGGAACCTTGGTCAGCTTCATTTGTTTGTAATCTAGAACTTCTTTTCGATCCAATTCAAAAAGCTGAGTTTTTTTTGGAAAAGAAAGTCGAAATGCCCTAGTATCCATTCCCGCTGCTAACATGACAATTTGTCGAATCCCCTTATTTAGAGCTTCAGTAATTTTTTGGTCTATAAAGTAAGTTCGCACTGCAATGGCAGGCTGGTCACCGGATTCCGCGATGGCCCTTCGTAAGAGGTCCATGCCCTCGTCCCCGGCTAAGATTTCAGCATAAGGATCAGAGAACAATCTTCCTTCCTTGTCGCTACGTTTGGTTTCCATTGCGCGCATGGCGGCTGTTAACAATGATGTTTTAGCTATGGCATCCATATGACCTTTCATAAAAAAGTATATTAACCCTAAAATTTATACTCTCAAATATTAAGGGAGAAAATTCTCCTGAGTCCAAACTTTTTTGTTAGCAATTAATAAATTTTTAAAAGCTTTTGATAAATTGCCAGTGGTTGGTGCCCATTTGACTTCAATAGCCCCATCTTTTGCTGAAACAAAATCTACCTCTCCATTTTGATCTGAGTAATATCCAATACGTTTTGTCCTTCGTTCTAGGGCTAATAAGCGTTTATCCTCAGGCCATCAATTTGAATTTTTCAAAACAAATTAATAAGTTACGATAGCTTCTTGCTTTTGAGGTGTAGACTTCTTATTTTTGAGAAGCAGACTTCTGAAAAAATTTAACAACATGAGTATGAAAATTTTTATAGTTGTTAGTCTTCAGAGTGATACTTTATATGTTGTTACTAAAGGTTCATAAAACAACGCGGAGGACTCATGATCGATTTAAAAGAATGGGAAATATTGTTTGAAAATAAAATTGCAACTGTTGCAACATTAGATGATCCATCCCATGATTTGCTTCATTTTAAACGTGTTGTAAATACAGCAAAAAAACTGTGTGAGATTGAAAATGGAAAATTTGAAGTTGTCGTGCCAGCGGCGTGGTTCCATGATTTTGTGATAGTTCCTAAGGACAGTCCCCTTCGTAACAAAGCTTCAAAACTATCTGCAGATGAAGCCGTCAAGTATTTAAAATCAGTAAATTATCCTGGCAAATATTTTTCCGAAATTGCTCATGGGATTGAAGGTCATAGTTTTAGTGCTAATATTGAAGTTGAAACCATAGAGGCACAAATTATCCAAGATGCAGATCGATTAGATGGACTTGGGGCAATTGGAATTGCCAGATGTTTTGCAACGGCTGGTCTATTGAAAAGATCGTTCTATTCATGCGACGATCCTTTCTGCAGTAAGCGAACCCCAGATGATTCAACTTATACGATTGATCATTTTTATAAAAAACTTTTTAAGACCGCTGGAACTCTAAAAACAAAATCGGGTCAATTAGAAGGTCAAAGAAGACTAGAGACTATGAAAAAATATTTAGAAGACTTTAATTTTGAAATTTCAACGTGACCGGCTCAAGTGATATAGCCAATTAAATCCTATGGTATTATTTTTTCAATTTTATAAAAAAGTTTTGGGTTAATAAAATCTTAAACATTGAGTAAAATACCCGTTTGGATTTTGTGAAAATCGAACGTATTTACTTGAAATTCTTGCAATGAATGGAGCAAACATAAGATCAAGATGTCCATTTCTTTTGGAATGAAAGAACTCCATATTGGGATTGCTTTTTTGCATCTCATCAAAATCTCGTTTAATTAATTCAGGATTTGCTAGCTGATCTTTTCCGCCGACCACAACGAAAGTTGGAACTGTTATCGGAGCCATTGTCCCCATATCTTTTTGATTTCTGAATTTCATATTCTTCAAAGAATTCACTATATCAGTATGTGGATTAGAATGATTAGTGGCCAACATCGCGCCAAGGTTACTTTTATATTCTCCAAACTCATCTAAATTCCCTACCGCACTGATGAATGGCTTTATAAAATTGTCGGGGATGAATGGGCTTAGTTTGTCAAATGCACTTCTTAAAATAGTTTTAATTCCATTAATAGGTGAAAAAGTGCTTCCTCCCAAGCCAATCGGTAAAAAACCATTAAAAATCGGTGATTTAGAGCCCAGAATTTTTGATATTATTTTTACCAGTTCTTCTACGGCAGGCCCAAGGCCCTCTAGTGAGTTTGGAGGTGAACCAACAAAGACATTTCCATTAATCATTTTTTGCCTTTTTCTTCCTGTATCCGCATCATAGACATGATTTCCTAAACTATTAATCTCTATGAGACCTTTTTCCCAATCCTTTAGAGTCATACCTCCCATTGAAAACCCCATAACCATTAACTTGCTAGGAGATTCTTTTATTCCTTGGTCGAAATTTTCTTGCTTCTTCATTTCTAAAATAGCAGGGATAGTTATATCGTAAGAACGAACAATATTTACAAAACTATAATCACCAATTTTATAAGGTGTGGTTTTAGACTCTTCTCCAGGATTGCCAGAGCCTAGGTGGTTACTCATAAAAACATCGAAACCCTGGTGGTAAAAAAAACGTCCAGCAAATTCCATCATGGAATAACTATTAGAGCCGGTCTCATAAATACCTCAACATGATTTTGATGCTGGCGAGTTGAACCATTCCTAGATAATTTTCAGAATTGTATTCGTATCTAGTTTTTACTCGTCGAAATGACTGAAGCCAGGAAAAG
>WBZM01000932.1_pt1 | contig 33365 bp, 29 predicted proteins | sample 5204271 | NCBI WGS metagenome assembly WBZM01 (sample SAMN12344346, study PRJNA552823) | activated sludge metagenome | biome: Activated sludge suspended growth; feature: Nitrification reactor; material: Wastewater; isolation source: activated sludge from nitrification reactor of wastewater... | reverse complement strand
TCGAGCGCGACGATGACCACTGGCACTGGACGCGAAGCAACACGGGCTTTCGCGCGATTCTGCGCCTGAGCCAGGGTCTCGCCTGGGCCGATGGCCGGCAGGCGACGCCGGAGGAGATCGACCGATTGCCGTTGGGTGCCTACCTGTTTCTCGACCTGCTGCACTTCGCCACGACGAACGTCGATGTCAGCGATGCGTCGCGACTCAGCGTGTCCTGCCCTGACTGCGGCGGTGTGTTTCTGCCGGTGATGCCGACGGACGCGTAGCGCGGCGTTTGCATCGGCTTCCCCGACCGCCCCCCAGGGTTGGCGGTTGCCGAGGTGGGTCGTTGATGGACCCGTGGGCGATTGGCGGGCAGCAATACTGCCTCGGCGGACAAGGCGAGGGAATCAACCGCGACCTGCCGCTTGGCGCCCGATCAGGCATGAACTCGCCGCACAATCAGTTGGGCATTGATTCAATGCGCCTGCTATAGTATTCCACGTCCAGTGTGCGGAAAAAGCCGTGCGGAATGCCTCAACGGCTGCTGACGCCACGACCCGCGGCAAGAGCAACTGAAGACCCACCGGGGCCATGAGAACGTGGCGCCAGAGCGGGCAATTCCAAGAGACTTCTCGATCAGATTGCTTTGCATCATGATTGCCGAGGCTATCAAATTCCTGCGGGGTCGCCTGAACGCCACCTTGCCTCGAGAATCCTCCGGCGGACCGGTCGAAGATCTACCCTGGCCTCAGTTTCGCCGAGCCCTTGAGCGCCTGAGTGAGTCGGACCCCGACCTTGAGGTGCGTGCCAAGGCCGCCGAGCGCCTCGTGGCCTCATGATGGCTTGGCCGGGAGATCTCGGAAGTAGGCAGCCCTGAAGCATGACCCTCAAGAACCAGTCGTAGCAAGGCTTGGCGGCGATCGCCAGCCCTGACGCATGACCCTGCCGAATCGGAGCCGATCGCCGGAAGCACTCGTTTTGACCACTGCACAGACAAGACAGCAACAGCGGGGTCAAGTCTAAAGCGCAACAGCGGGGTCAAGTCCAACATTCCAACACCCAAAGGATCGCGGGCTCAGGCTTTGCCTTTCGCATCAATCCGAGCAAGAACATCCCGCGCCGAGACGATGGAGATGCGCCGATAGCTGCCGATACTGAGCAAGTCGCCGTCGCCCGAGACGATCAAGGTTGCGCTGCCGGCTACCGCCGCGGCAATGACATGATCGTCATCCGCGTCGCCGAGCACCACGCGCGGCACGTCTGTGGGCACGACCCATTCGACAGCCTCAACGTAATCGGCCAGCACCTCCTGCACCGTCATGCCGATAATCGCCAGCCGCTTCGCTGCGACCGGCCGCCTAAGCACGTCGGATAGTTCCTCCAGCAGTGTGGGGCTGCTGACGAGCTGCAAATCGCCGCGCTGGCGAAGGGCCTGCAGCAACCGATATGGCGTGCCGCGCTACAGCAGTCGCTCCGGAGCAGCGCTTTCCGGCGGTCGTCGAGGGGCGACTGGCGCTGGAGATGGCGGCGCTGATCGACACCATCGACGGCGAGGTGCCTGCCGAGGAGCAGGCGCAGGCCATCGTCGCCTCGCCGGCGGCGCTGGCGGCGGTCTGCCAGGCGCGCAACGCCTTCTACGATGCCCTGGTCGCCAGCGGCCGGGTTCTCGCCGCTTGTCCGCATTGTTCGGCAGGCGAGGTGGAACTCGATCTGCTGTTCTACTGGCTGACGCTGCGCCTGCCGCCCTATCGGCTGTTCGACGAGGGTGTGCTCATGGGGCACCCGGCGCTCGCCGATCCCTTGCCCGGCGGCAGCCGCCCGGCGGGCCTGAACCTGGCACGGGCGATCGGCTTCTCCTATCCGGCAGAGCAGCCATTGCGCGGCTGGCTCCGGCCACTCGTCGGGCGCGACGGCCTGGCGAGGGAGGAGTCCGCCTGGCAGGACGTGGCCGCGATCGAGCGCGACGACGACCATTGGCACTGGACGCGAAGCAACACGGGCTTTCGCGCGATTCTGCGCCTGAGCCAGGGTCTCGCCTGGGCCGATGGCCGGCAGGCGACGCCGGAGGAGATCGACCGATTGCCGTTGGGTGCGTACCCGTTTTTCGACCTGCTGCACTTCGCCACGACGAACGTCGATGCCAGCGATGCGTCGCGACTCAGCGTGTCCTGCCCTGACTGCGGCGGTGTGTTTCTGCCGGTGATGCCGACGGACGCGTAGCGCGGCGTTTGCACCAGGTCGTCGGACGCCCTCACGGGCCATGGCGGGAAAGCACCCATGACGCATCGGAAATCATATGGGTGCGGGCGGTACTTCGTGTACTGCATGCTTGCTTCGTCGTCCGATGGCCGGGATCGGTCGGCTTGACAGCCGCTGGGCTGCTCACCATCGCAGCAGCGCTGCGCGCCGATCGCTGATCCGCATGCAGGCTCCCCGGGGGACTTCCTGCCTTTGCTGTGGGAAGCAGCAATTAAGTATACTGTCACCTATTTGCGTCGCACCCCATTTGCGTGGACGGGTTCGGCCCATGCGCGTCGACCGCAGTCCAGCCGATCGCCGAATCAACCGCTTGCAATGCGGCTGTCGACCGGAATCTGCCGCCGCGGCGGTCCGCGCCGCGGCAACGGGCGACGGACGAGCGCCATCTCAACGCGCTACGGCGCCCCAGGTGGCGGCCGCGGGCTGCGCGTCAGGGGCCTGCAGCGGCAGCTCGAGGATGAAGGTGGTTCCCGTGCCGCGTGTGCTGCGCGCCTCGATGCGGCCGCCGAGTGCGCGGGTGACGATGCGGTAGACGATGTGCAGGCCGAGGCCGCTGCCGCCCTGGCCGAGGCGGGTGGTGAAGAACGGATCGAAGATGCGCGGCAGGTGTTCGGCGGCAATGCCGCAGCCGTTGTCGCTGACCGTCATGGTGATGCGTCCGTCGCGGGGCGGGCTCACCGCGATCTCGATGAGGCCTGCTGCGGCCTGCGCGAAGCCATGCACGAGGGCGTTGGTCGCCAGGTTGGTGATGGCTTGGCCGAGGGGCCCGGGGAAGCTGTCCATGACGATGCCGTCCGGGATGTCGACCCGCAGGCGATGCGGCGTCGTCCGGTATTGCGGTTGCAGGGTGGCGACGATCTCGGCGACCGTCGCCGCGAGGTCGAAGCGCCGATGCTGCGCGCTGGTCTGGTCGACGGCGACCTGCTTGAAGTGTCCGATCAGGTCGTTCACCTGCAGGAGGCTGCGCTCGAGCAGGCCGGTGGCCTGCAGGGCAACGGCGACGAAGGCCCGCAGCGCCGTGCGCGACAGGCTGTCGCCCTCCGCCAGTTGCGAGAACCTGCGCGTCTTCTCGGAGAGGGTGGTGGCCACCAGCAGGCTGTTGCCCAGGGGTGTTCCCATCTCGTGCGCCACGCCGGCCACCAGCGAACCCAGCGAGGCCAGCTTCTCGCTGCGGATAAGTTCGTCCTGCGCACGCCGCAAGGTGTCCAGCGCTTCCCGCAACTGTGCGTTGGAGGTGGCGAGTTCCTCGGTCCGCAGCCGGACGCGCTCGTCGAGTTCCTCGTTCGCCCGCCGGAGGGCCTCCTCGGCCTGCTTGCGGGCGGTGATCTCGAGGGTGGCACCGACCGTGCGCAGTGGCCTGCGCGCGTCGCCGTCGCCGGCGAAAGACGTTTGCCCCATCGCCAGTACCCAGCGGACGATGCCGGAGCGGCCGACGATGCGGTACTCGACCGCGTACTGACCGTCGCCATCCGCGTCGTGGGTGCGCTGCATGGCCGCAAGAACGGGCTCACGGTCGTCGGGATGAATGACCTCGATGAACGAATCGACGCTGCGCGGCTCGTCGGCTCCCCAGCCGAACATCGCGCGCAACTCGGGCGACCAGTAGATCGTGTCGGCGCGGTGATCGCGGTCGAAGATGCCGATCCCGGAGACGCGGATCGCCTGCAGCAGGCGTTGCTCGCTCTGGCGCACCGCTTCTTCGGCACGCCTGCGCTCGGAGACGTCGCGCACGAAGGCGAAGCCGTAGACCCGTCCGCCGAAAGCGATGACTCGCGACGATACTTCAACTGGGAAGCTGCTGCCGTCCTTGCGCCGGTGCCGCGTGCCCTCGCGCAGCGAGCCCGCCAGTCCGGAGCCGGGCGCCGATGCGCGCCAGTCCGCTTCGCTGCTGTCCACAGCGACATCCCAGAGGTGCAGCCGCAGCAGTTCTTCGCGCGTGTAGCCGAGCGAGCGGCAGGCCTGCTCGTTGGCATGGACGAAGTGGCCGTCCCGGTCCAGCCAGAAGATGGCGTCGGACGCGTGCTCGACCGAGAGGCTGGTCAGCTCGAGCATCTCCTCCGACTGCTTGCGGCGGCTGATGTCGGCGTGCGTGCCGAGCAGCCTGCGCGGCCGCCCCTGCGCGTCACAGGCGACCACCCTGCCGACCGAATGAATCCACCGCCATTCGCCCGACTTGGTCTGCAGCCGGTACTCCAGCTGATATTCGCTGCGCGTGCCGGCGATGCACTCGTGCAGGGTGCGCCCGGCGAGGTCGCGGTCGTCCGGGTGCACGAGCTCGAGCCAGTCCGCCGCATTCAACTCCAGTTCGCCCGTGGCGTAGCCCAGCATGCCGGCATACTCGGCGCTGACCACCGCCTCGCCGGTGCAGAGATCGAGGTCATAGAAGCCGAGGTTCCCCGCGACCAGGGCGAGGCGCAGTCGTTCCTCGTTGCTCCGCAATGCCGCTTCGGCGTCGCGACGTCTCCTGTTTTCGCGCACCGCCTCGGTGAGACTCGCGCAGTGGTTCAGGAAGGGTGCGAGCTGGGTCGCCAGTTGCTCACCGTAGCCGCCCTGGCGGTCGGCGACGGCGACCATTCCCACGAGTTCGTCGCCGCGGAAGAAGGGCAGTCCCATGAACGCGTCCAGCGGCGGATGGCCGGGCGGACAGCCGTGTCGCCGGGGATCGTTTTCGGGATCGTTGGCGATCACCGGTCTTGCGGTGGTCATGACGGCGGCGAAGAGTGTGTCCAGGTTGCGGAACTCCAGCTCCTGTGGCGCCTGCGTCGCGCAGCACGCCCGCGTCGCGTCGTTCCAGGCGATGGGGCTGATCGCCAGCGTGCGCAGGCAGGGCGATCCGTCTTCGTTGCGGCATAGCTCGCCGATGAAACCGTACGTGCTTTCGCTCATTGCCAGCAGTGAGGACAGCATGCGTTCGAAGACTTCGCCGGCATCCGCGCCAGCGATGTACAGGGCCTGCGTCTCGCTGATGGCATTGATCAGGTTGTTGGAGGCGAGCAGGGATCTCTCGGCGCCCCGGCGCCAGCGGATGTTGTTGACCAGCAGGAGAACCGCCAGGATCAAGGCGAGGAGGACGCCCGCCGTCATCCAGACGGTGCCGCGATACTGGTCGTAGAGCGTCGGCGGCTTGCCGACGACGACGCTTCCTGCGGGAAGTTGAGACTCGTCGATGCCGTGGCGCTGCATCTGGCCGTGGTTGAAGACGTAAGCGAGCGGCGCCCGTTGCACGGGAATGCTGCGCGCGTCCTCGCCCGCGAGGGTGCGCACCGCCATCCGTCCCGCGAGGCGACCGACGTCGTCGCCGTCCTCGACCTTGCCGCCGAGGGTCAGGCCGGCGCGGACGCGATGGCTCGTGATGTCGAACAGCGGCGCCGGCGAGGCGGCGCACACCCGTGCGATGACTTCCGTGGGACCGTGTCGCTTGCCCGCGGCGTCATGGGCGGAGGCGAGGACGAAGACGATGTCCGCCGCCGACAGCGCAGCGGCGCTGGCGACGATCTCCTCGAGTTCGAGATCGTGGCGGATGCGGATCGGTATGTTCGTCTGCAGTGTGCCGAGGCGTCGCGGGCATGGTCGAAACCCGTACCGGTATCGGCACGGTTCGCGTACACCACGATTTGCGCGGCCGTGGGTCGCAGCTGCTGTGCCACCTGCAGCGTCGACGGGATGTCGATCCGTTCCAGCACCCCGGTGATCGCGATCTCCGGCGGCACGGCGGTCGCGGCGAAGGCCGCCGCATCGCTGAAGACGACCGGCGTGCCGGCGAACAGCGACGGCTGGTGCCGGGCGAGGAAGGAAACGGCTGCGTCATCGGTGGCGATGACCAGGTCGAAGCGCTGCGCGCGGTAGCGGCGCGCGAGATGGTCGGCGAAGCCGCGCTCGTCGTAGGGGGCCGGCAGTCGCAGGACATCCAGGTACTCCAGGAAGATCTCCGGACGCAGGCGGCTCTCCCCGAGCACCGACGTGATCCCCTCGACTTGGGGATCGGTCCACGCGAAAGCCGCGTGGTACCAACTCAGCACGAGAACGGCCTGACGATCGGGAGCCGCCTGGACGTCGCCGGTCGCGCTCAGCAAGCTCGCCAGGATCGCTGCCCAGCCGAGCATCCGGATGCCGTTCAGGACGCGCATGGCAGCCGCCAGCATCCGTGCCAGATGCTGTGCGGCAGGACGAAATCGGTCGGCGGCGGCACCGCGCTGCGGCCTCATGCAGTCCATCCGGATCGTCGCGGAGCCGCTCGGCGATCGAGGCTCGTTGCCTGCAGCCCCGACACTGGCGCCGGCGATGCGGGCTGGTCGAGCCTTCAGCGGGCGGCCGAGAGCACGTGGGCCATTGCTGCGATCTCGCGAATCCCAGGCACGAAGAGTCTCCATGTCCCTGAACTTCAATGGCGCTGGCGTGTTCCGGGAGGGAGCCGACGACCCGCTGGCGGCCGCGATCGACGCATTGCTCGCAGCTCGGCAGGAAGTGGCGAACAGGATCGGCTGGTTCTCAGAATCTCGCTCACCGTCCCTCTGGGCCGCCCGATCGCGACCGCGCTGATGCCCGCGTGGGGCGAGTCGGGCGGCAGCCACTTCGCGCAATCATCGCTCCCCCGGCATGACGACGACTCACTGCTTGCTGCCGAAGTGGACGCTCGGTGCCACCGGGAAGGCCGAGAGTCTGACGACGCGTGGCGCCGACGGGGTGTCGTCGGCAGGTCCGGGTGGTGTCGGCGGCATGCTCTGGCGGCCCCACCAGGCGTCGAGGAAAGCGCCGAGCGCCTGCGAGTCGCGCAGCAGCTGGTCGAGCTTGCGCTCGAAGAAGAGCAGGGTCGAAGTGCCCCTGCCACCGATCTCGTGGATCGAGCCCGGTGCCACCTGCTGCAGCGGTGGCCGGTTGCGGGCGCGCCAGAGATAGGCGCCGGATTCGCCTGCCGGTGACGGGGGGTCGATGTCGACGATCAGGTTCCAGCGCTCGCTGCTGGCGAGCTTGAGTTCGATTCGTGCCGGTAGCGAGTGCAGCGGGATGGTCGCCGGCTTCGTCTCGAGTGCTGCGACATCGACGCTGGCAAGCGGCTCCGCGAGCCCACGGAGGGCACCGCTGGCGCGCAGCACCGGCATCAGGGCGCCGACGAGGAAGAGCGCGAGGATGCCGGCGCAGATCGTCAGCCGCTGGCCGTCGGCGGCCGCTTCGCGGGCGCAGGGAACACGGGCGTCGATCCAGGCGTAGGCGCCGGCGAGGCCGAAGCAGATCGGTAGCCACCAGATCCAGACCTGCGAACAGACGCTGCCGCTGATGCCATGGAAGAGGCCGGTGGCGAGGGTGACGCAGACGAGGCCGGCAGCGGCGCCGACGATGCTGGCGAAGCAGCCGCCAACGAGACGCCGGCAGCTGCCGAGCGCGCCGTCCGCGGCGATGGTGCCGGCGCGGATGGCGCCAGCGGCGATCGGTGGCAGCAGGAGCAGCATGCCGGCAATGACCCAGTCTTCCGGGTCGGCGAGGGCGCCCCTGGCGTTGTCGAGGAGGATTGCGGCGACGCAGATGATGCCGGGCGCAGCCGTATGCAGACACGCCCAGGCGATTTCCGCCAGCGCGCCACTGGTTCGTCGAGGATGCAGGCGGGACGGCGTCGTTCGCCAGGTGCCGAAGGCGATCAGCGGGCCGGCGATGAACAGCAGGCTGGCAACCAGCGGGCCGACGACGTCGTGCTCGCTGCGCAGGCTGATTTCGGCCAGCCACTGCAGGTAGGCGAGCGCGGCGAGGACGCCGAGGAGGGCGGTGAAGAGTCCCGGCACCATTGCGCGGACGGAGCGTGACCACCAGCCGGCCGTACCGCGTGCCTGACGGAAGAGCGACAGCGCGAGGTGCAGCCAAGGCAGTGTGGCCGGCAGCGGCGGCAGGATTGCGCCCTGCGCCTGCAGGCGGCCGATCAGCGCATAGGCTGGCGGCGCCTGCTCGGGGCTGCCGAGCGTCGCCGCCATCGCCGGCCCGAGATTCGCCGGCGACTGTCGGCAAAGCGTCGCCAGCTCGGCTTCGGCGGTGCTGCGCACGCCCGCGTCGCCGTCGCTGATGGCGAGCTGCAGCAGTTTTTGCAGTGCCGTGTCGTCGGCGATGGTGGCGAGCGCGACGGCGGCATTGCGCCGCGCCTGCGCGCTGCTGTCTTCCGCCTGCAGGAATTCGTCGATGATCTGATGGGCGGGATGAGGGCTCATTGCATCACCTGCTGGGTCCAGTGGCGCACGTCGGCATGCTCCTCGGCGGTGGCGCGCAGGAGTTCGCTGCGCAGGATCGCCAGCCGCTCGGCGGGGGTGAAGGCTTGTCGGTCACGGTTGGCATTGATCTGTTGCAGCTCGGGGCGCGAGAGAAAGCCCGGTCCGGCAGCGCTGCCGGCGAGGCGCTGGCGGATGGTGCCGAGGTCGGCGATCGCGGCGAGGCCGCTGGCGGCGTCGAGCCAGTAACGCAGGGTCGCCCGCTGCTCGCTGCCACTGCCGTGGCAGAGCCAGGCGCGCAGCATCTGCTCGACCGCCCAGCCGTTCCATTGCACGCGCTGCCGGTTGCGGTCGAGGACGGCGAACTCGGCGCGGTTGATCACCGAGTCGGTGGCCGAGGCAGCGGGATCGCGCTGGCTCTCTGCCAGGGCACGCAGCGCGACGCGAAACTGCTGATACTCGACGTTGCCGTAGAGATATTTCTGCAGGGCCTCCTGGATCGCCGGGATGAGGAATTCGTGCGTGATCTCGATGAACTGGCCGCCGAGGCGTGGCTCGATGCGCACCAGCGTGCGGTTGACCAGCTTGTCGAGCAGGGCCGTCCGTCGCGTCGGGTCGCGGAACGGAAACTGGATCAGTTGCCGACGTTCGACGATGTTGCGCGTGCCGCTGCCGGTGATCAGCGGTTCGATCAGCTCGAGTGCCTCTCGCCGCTCGTCGTCGTCGGCCAGGGCGACGAGGAAGTCGTGCAGGAAGTCGCGCAGGATTCCGCGCGCGCCGTGCAGGCGTTCGGCGTACGTGGCGAGCGGCACGGTCGGCAGCTCAGCGGCGGCAGCCGCGGCAGCGCGACTGACGAGTTGGCGGCCGGATTCGAGCCAGAGCTTCTCGCACACCAGCGACAGGTGCGCCGGTTCGATGTAGCGCTCTTCCTTCAACAGGTCGGCGAGGATCTGGTTGAAGCACTCTTCTTCGTAGGTATAGCCGTAGAGCACCGCCGGCTCCTCGATCGCCTGGCGTGCGCTGGCCTGTGTCAGCAGTTCGAGCTGGCAGGCCGAGCGATCGAGTTCGGGAACGAACTCGCGGATCGGCCGCAGCTGGGCGATGTACTCGCTGCGCATCGAGAGCAGGAAGCGGACCGGCAGTGGCGACCGCCGACCACGACGACGGCGCCCGTCCTCTGCCGGTGGCTCGCGGCAGAGCGTGCGCAGTTCGTCGATGAACTCGACGCGCAGGCGCCAGTCGGGCATGTCGTGGCTGCCGGGGGCGTGCAGCGAGCCGGCGTCGACGAAGCGCGTGAACAGCTCCTCGAACTGGTCGAAGAGCAGGACGAGGCAGAAACCAGGCCGCACCGAGCCGTAGATGCACAGCAGGTTGTCGATGAAGGGGCGCAGCTCGCGTACCGGCAGGTCGAGGTAGTCCAGCGTCGTCGCGTAGGCCGCCCGACAGGCGGGAGCATCGAGGGACTGCAGCAGCTGCCGCACGCGCGTGTCGCCGCGCACCGGCTGCCAGGACTCGCTGCCGGTACCACAGGCGGTGGCGATCGCCGCCAGATGGTCGGCGACGCTTGCCAGATCGAGGCTGGAGCGCAGCAGGCGGCAGACGTAGGGCGTCACCTTGCCGCCATCGAGCGCCGGGTAACGGGCAGCGAGTTCATCGAGCGGCACGGGAGCGATGAGGCAGCGTTTGCGCGGGTCGCGTAGCGGCAGGATGTCCGCATCGTCGTAGCGGGCGAGCAGCTCGTCGAGCGTCGGATCGTCGGCAGCGCTGAAGAGGCCGTCGAGCGCACGCCGCAGGGCAAGCGCCTCGGCTTCCGGCGGCGGCACGACGTACTGCAGGCAGGCAATTCGCGTTGCCCGGACCGGGTCGTTCTGCGGCAGGATGCGCACCGGTGTCCAGCCACGCTGCTCGAGCTGCGGGATCAGCAGCGCGTTGAGCAGCGAGGTCTTGCCGGCGCCCGACTGGGCGTGCAGCAGGCTCATCTGCGCCGAGAGGACGTGCGCGACGATCTGTTCGGCCATTTCCCGGCGGCCGAAGAAGAAGGCCGCGTCCTCGACCTGGTAGCTTTCCGGGCCCTTGTACGGCTTGTACTGCTCGAGCGTCGGCGTCGTCACGGCGAATCCCCGCGCAGTTGCCTGAGGAAGACTTCGCTGGGCATGTCGAGCATCTCGACGCCGTAACGCGTCGTCGCCCAGTTCGCCAGCCGGCTCCAGGCACGCAGCCCCATCTGGTGGCTGCAGTCGCGCTGGTCGCCGAGGTCGCGGGGATGTACGGCGAAGCGCCGGATCTGTCCGCGGCGGACGTCGAGGCACTCGCGCAGCAGGTAATAGCTGAGGCGGAAATCCGGGTCGAGAATGCGGCTGCCGAGGCAGACGATCGGCGTGTTGGAGAGAATCTGTCCGATCTGCTCCGGTACCGCCTTGTGCGACGGCGAGCGCGACACGGCCTCGTAGTACTGTTCGGTCGAGAGGGTGAAGCTGTCGCGAACGTCGAGCGAACCGTGCAGCTTGTAGAGGATCGGTTCGCGCAGATCGGCGAAGATGGTCGCCAGTTGTGTGGCATCGGGCGAGCCGGCGCCGGCCTGCTCGAGGCTGACACTGCGGGCGTCGCATTCCTCGATGACGCGGTCCATGTCGTCGCTGCTGTCGAGCGGGAAGGAGTGGTGGTAGCCACTGCGCTCGCCGACGCGAATGAAACCGCCGCCGCCCAGCTCGACCTGATCGTAGAGGTTGATGTCGAGCCGCCTGCCCGAGGCCGATTGGACGAGGCGTGTGAATCCCATGCCGGCGCGCAGGAAGGCCTGCTCGATCGTCGTGTCGAGCACCGAGGTGATGACGAGATGGCGGTAGCGCCGGCGTCCACGGCCGGCGGGGCGGGCGCAGAGTTGCCGCAGCAGCAGCGCGAGCTCGCCATAGGCCGGCGGTATCTGCAGGTGACCCTGGCGCAGGATGCTCGCGACATCGGCCTGCAAGCGGTTCTCGTCGCTCTTGACGGCGTAGTAGTTGGCCGCGAGGTCGAGCGAGGGGAGCATCACCGGCGCCTCCTCGCCGATCAGTTCGAGCGATCGCAACAGTTTCTCGCTGATGTCGCAGGGGGTGAGCGCCGACATGAGTCCGCGGCCGACGAAAAACGAGATGGCATCGTTCTCGAGGTGTCCCTGCAGATAGGCGATCGCCTCGCGGTTCGGGTCGATCGGCTCGGGCGTCGTCGCCGCCGGACGGGCCGCCTGCGCGGCGCGGGCGAAGCGCGGATGGACGCCGGTGATGCCGGCGACGAGGCGCTCGAAGTTCGGCTGGTCGTCGAGCGAACGCAGGAGGCAGAAGTCGAGGTTCTTGAGGAACAGCGGGATGCGCTCGTCGCGGACGTCGACGCCGGGCAACGCCACGGGTACCACGCGCATCTTGCGTTCGGCATTGCGGTTCAGCGCCGCCCGCACCTCCGGCGCCTGCCAGTTGCCCAGCCCCTTGCGGCCGATGAAGACGACGCTGGTGTTGAGCTGGCGCAGGGCCTCCTCGAGTTTTTCCTGCCACGGGTCGCCCGGGACGAGTTCCCAGCGGTCAAACCACACCTGCAGGTTGGCCTCGTCGCGCAGGCGCTCGGCGATCCGCGTCACCTCGTCTTCGTCCTCCCTGCTGTAGCTCAGGAAAGCGTCGTAGCTCATCGTTGATCCGTTCCTGACAAGGCGTCGGCGGCAGGCGACGGCTCCGGTTCCCGAAGGACCCTGGCCCGACCGCCGCAGCCACCACGCTGGCGCCTGCTCGCGCCTGCCATGCCATTATTTAACAGGGCTATGGGCAATGCAAGCCGCCAACGCGTTGGCCCGATGATCGCCGCGCCGGTCCGCCGCCACTGCCGGCAAGATGGCCTGGCCAGCCACGCTCAGAGCCGCGCGACGAGGATCTGGCGCAGTTCGTCGTCGCTGAGGACGAGCGGATTGGTCTTCATGCTGCCGCCGCGACTGGCGGCGACGATGCGCGGCAGGTCGTCCTCGCCGATGCCGTAGGCCGACAGACGGGGCAGTTCGAGTTCGCTCTCCCAGCGGCGCAGCGTGTCGATGAGGAAGCGGCGGGCGTCGCGACCGTTGAGGCCTTTCTGCATGGCAAAGCGGCGGCCGATCTCGGCGTACTTCGGCAGCGCCGGGTTGTCCGGCTCACGCGCTTCGAGGGCGGCGATGTTGCACGCGGTCGCGCTCGCCACCAGCGTGCCGCAGACGACGCCGTGCGGGATCGGGAAGAAGGCGCCGAGCGGCGAGGCGAGGCCATGCACGGCGCCGAGACCGGTCTGTGCCAGGCAGATCCCGGAGCAGAGCGAGGCATGGGCCATCTGCGCACGGGCCGTCGCCGATTGCTCGCGGTGGAGCGCGAGCAGCGCGTCGCGCGCGGCCATGATGCCGGAGCGGGCGAGGGCGTCGGTCAGCGGGTTGGCCCGTGTGGCGACGAAGGCCTCGAGGAGCTGGGTGAAGGCGTCGAGGCCGTCGGCGGCGATCAGCGCCGGCGGACAGGTGGCGAGCAGGTCGGGATCGACGATCGCCCATTCCGCCACCAGCCGCTCATCGCGGAACGACTTCTTGAAGCCGCCGGGCGCCGTCAGGACGGCGTTGCGCGTCGCCTCGGAGCCGGTGCCGGCGGTCGTCGGGACGGCGATGAACGGTGTTGCCGGCCCGCGGTAGGGCAATTCGGGGCCGACCCCCTCGAGATGGTCGAGCACCGAATTCCCCGGCCGCAGCAGGCCGGCGACCGCTTTCGCCGCATCGAGCGCGCTGCCGCCGCCGATGCCGACGACGCAATCCCAAGTGGTGCCGCGCAGCGCGGCGACGCTGTCATCGACGAACCCCGGCGACGGCTCGCCGGACACCGGCAGCCGTTGCCAACCCAGGCCGAGCTGCTGGAACTGCGCGAACACGCGGCCGGCGGCAGCCGAGTCGACGAACGAGCGCTCGCCGGTGACGAGCAGCACCCGGCTACCGTAACTGGCGACGATCGCCGGCAGCCGGTCGAGAGCACCACTGCCGAACTCGATGCGCGGCAGGCGCGCGATCGAGAAGGGGGCGAAGGCGTCGCTCACGCCGGGAACAGCCCGTTCATCGGCTCACCCCGGCGCGGTTCGGCCATCATCCCGGCGACGGCGTCGCGCCAGGCGAGGTAGTGCGCCGTCTGCTTGTGCGCGGCGGCGTCGGCGGCCGAGGCGTAGGCTTCGTAGAGGATGAAGCGGGTGGCGTCTTCAGGTGCCTGCAGGACGTCGAAACGCCGGTTTCCCGGCTCGCCGACCGAAGCTTCGTGATTCGCCCGCGTGGCGGCGATGAAGGCGTCGACCGATTGCGGACGGACGCGGACATGGACGAGGGTGACCTGCATGATGCGCTCCTTGGCTGGCAACGGTTGCTTGATGGATCGACCGCATCGGGTGCGTGCGGTCAGGCGCGGATCGCCTCGTCGAGCGTGATGTCGACCATCAGGTCGTTCGACAGATGTTCGAGATCGCCGGTCAGTTGGCGGACGTCGAGGGTCGCTGCCGCCGTCAGCTCGGCGGTCGCGTGGAAAAGGATGCCCGCCGACATCGGTGCGCTGGCGGTATGCGTGCTGAGATCCTCGACGTTGATGGCGTGCCGCGCGAGCACCTGCGACACCTCGCGGACGATGCCGATGCGGTCGTGGCCGACGAGCGACAGCTTGAGTCGTCGCGTGGCAGCCGGCGCGGCCGCTGGTCGCGAGACCTCACAGCCGACGCGCAGGCCGGGCAGCGTGGCAAGTTCGGCTTCGAGCGCCGTCAGATCGTCTTCGCCGATGCTGACGCAGACGATGCCGGCGAACTTGCCGGAGAGATTAGACATCGATGACTCGAGCCAGTTGCCGTGGTGCCGGCTGATGGCGGTGGCAAGCTGCTCGACGAGACCAGGTCGATCATCGCCGATGACGGTGAGAACCAGGGAAACGTTCATGAGGTGGCGCTCCGGGGACGGTGAGCCCTCATTCTAACGCGCGACCGCGAGCCGGAGCAGGGTGCTGCGGCACGCACTGCGTCGGCAGAGGGCGGCAGCTGCTGGCGCCCGGTCACCAGGCGCCGGCTTCGGGGCAGCGCCGATAGGGCGGCGGTGGGTGCTGCGTCGGACGGCATGGCAGGTCGCGGCCGTCGTGCGACGGCTCGCTGCGCGGTGGACGCGACCAGGGGTCCTGCCAGTCCGGGCGTTGCGGATGGCGGGTGGCGAAGGGCAGCACGAGCGGTGGTTGCAGGTCGCTGCGCAGCCACAACTGCTCGCTGCGCGCCCGCTCGCGCTGCGCGAACATCTCCAGCACTTCCGGCGTCGGCACGGTGGCCGTCGCCGCTTCGGCGGCGCCGACGATCACCTGCACGAAGCCGGCGAGGAGCGCGATGCTGCTGCGGGGCGTTCCCATGGGCGTCGTCGATCGGCGGCTAGTCGTGCCGGAAGTACTTCTTCGGCGTGCTGTTGATGATGTATTCGCTCGCCTGCTGCACGCAGTCGCGGATCGCGGCTTCCATCGGCGTGTTGCGAAAGCCGCCGAGGCTGACCGGGATGGCGGTCCCGTGGCGCGACAGCGTCGCGCCGATGCTGGTCTGCGATGCGCTCGCCTTGCCCTCGATCCTCTTTGCCCCGAGCACGCGACCGGTCGCGATGTCGATGACGCGGACGTCGATCGCCAGGTGGGCGTTGCGGGATTGATGGCCGAAAGTGAGCGGAATCTTCGGCACGCCGAGCTCGAGTCCGCCGCCCGATGCTTCGAGCTCGAACTCGGTGACGGCAGCGGAGACCATGATCTCGGCGACATCCATCTGCCTTTCGGCAATGATCGCGTCCGGGCGTGCCAGCGGCGACCGCGAGAGGGCCTGTTCGGCAGCAAGGCCCTGCAGATCGAGACGTTCGACGACGATGAAGCGACCGTTCTCGTGCATCGTCGTCATCATCATTTCACGCAGGCCATCGCCGACGAATTGCCCGGCACCCGCCGCCTTGACCATGAATTCGCCGATCGCGATCATCGCTTTCCTGCCCAGCGGCACGGCTGCGGCAGGCACCGCGCCGGTGGACCGGGCGGCCGGGCGCGCCGCCGGTTCGGTGCCTGCTCCGGTCGCCATCGGCGGTGCCGTTGGCCCGCGGGCCACGGCGTCGGACGTCGCCGCGACCGGCGCCGCCGTCGCCGGGCTGGCCGGCGTCAGCTCGCCCTGTCGTTGCCGCAGCACCTCCAGCATCTGGCGGTGGCTGGCGTTGCCGGGGTCGCGTTCGAGCGCCAGGCGGTAGTATTTCTCGGCCTCTGGCCAATCCTGGCGGGTGTAGTGGACCAGGGCCAGTCCGGCGTAGGGCAGCGGCCATTCCGGGGCCGTCTCGATGGCCTTGAGATAGGCGTCCCGCGCCTGCGCCAAGGCTCCGAGTCCGGCGTATGCGAGGGCGAGATTGTTCAGCGTCTCCGCCCGTGGCCCAGCGAGATCGAGCGCCTTGCGGCAGGCGCGTACGGCGTCGGCATGACGCTGCTGCATCAGCAGGCCATGGCCGAGTCTGGCCCAGCTCTGAGCTTCGCTGGGCACGCGCGCAGTCGCCTGCCGATAATGGCGTTCGGCGTCCTGCCAGCGGCCGCTTTCGTAGGCGGCGTCGGCCAGCTCGAGGTCGGTCTTGTAGGCGCGGTAGCTGGCTTCGTCCAGCGCCAGCAGCTCGGCGCGCACCTGCGCGGCTGCCGCAGTGTCGGCCGCCGGCGGACCCGCTGCGCGGCCTGCTGCCGACCGGCTCGCGGCGGCGGGCGCCGGTACGGCAGCCGCAGCGAGCCGGTCGGCAGCGTCCCACTCGGCGGTGGTCATCGCGGCCGCTGGCGCGGCGGCACTGAGCAGCGCTTCCTTCTCCCAGCCGTCGCGCCGGACGACGAGACGCAAGGGTCGGTTGCCGGCAGCGACCTCCTGCAGCAGGCGGACGAGCCCGCTCGCGCCGCCGGGGGGATGGCCGTCGACGCGGGTCACGAGGTCGCCTGGCTGCAGGCCGGCTTCGGCCGCTGCCGTGTTGGCGAGCACGGCAGCGATCGCGACGCTGCCGGCGGGCTGGGTGCCCGCAGCCGGCTCGGCCAGGCGCAGGCCGAAGCGTCGCGCTGGCGCCGGGCGGGCTGCCTGCGGCGGCAGCACGATGTCGCGTTCCCAGCCCTGGCGCGAAATGCGCAGCGTCACGGGCTCGCCGGCAGGCACGCTGCGGGCGCGCAGGGAAAACTGGGCGGCGCCGCCGATCGGCGTCTGCTGCAGACGGCGGACGATGTCGCCGGGCTGGATGCCCGCTGTCGCCGCGCTGCTGTCCGGGGCCACCGTCGCCACCTCGGCACCGCTCGCGTCGCCCGTATCGCGCAGCTCGAGGCCGAACTCGCCTGCTGCGGCGACAGTCGCCGCCGACAGCAACAGGCCCGCCAGCAGGCGGAAGCAACTGTTCAGGCTTCGGCCGACGGCGGTGCTGCGTCGCCGGCCGAAGCCTGCACCGGTCATCGGGGGCGGGCTCGGCGGGTCGCCGCCGGCGGTTGGCGGTGTCTGTGCAGCGGCTTGCATCGTGCTCCTTTCTCGTCGTCGGCCGTCTGGCCGCCGGCGGTGCGCGTTGCTGCGCTCAATGGCATTCGCAGCGGTGGCGGGCGCCGCCGAGCACCGCCACGCCCTTGCGGCCGTCCTCGGCGCAGCGCGCCTGGCAGGTCTGCTGCACCCAGGCGTCGCGGCCCTGGTCCAGCTTGCGCTGCGCCTGGCGTTGGCAGTCGGCGCCGCGCTCGCGTCGCCCGGGTTTGCCGTCGGCGAGGAACTGGGCGATGCAGGTGCCGATCTCGGTGACGAAGCCAGCCAGGCCGGCGCTCACCTTCGCCTGGTAAGCGGGGTGCAGGCTGCACCAGGCGATGTAGTTGCCGAAATGGCCGCCACAGCCCGGGCAGTCGAGGGCGCAGCCCGAGTAGCCGCCGCCCGAGCAGTTGCGGCGGTTGCAGTCCTCCGACATCTGGCGACAGCGTGCCTCCATCTGCTGCCCGACCTGCAGGCAGGGCTGACCGGTTCCCTTCGGTTCGTAGACTCCGTAGACTCCGGTCGGGGTCCCGGCCGGCGGACTGCCCGCCGCAGTCGACGGGCTGGCCGCTGTGGCGGCCGCCGCGCTGGCTCCGGTGACGGCGGGAGTCGCGACAGCAGGCGGCCGGCTGGACGTGTCGCGGGTGGCGGCGCCGGCTTGTTGCTGGCCGTCGCCGGTCGTTGCCGGCAGACAGTGGCCGTTCTGGCAGCTGTACCCGGCGGGACACGTGGCGTCGCTGGCACAGTGGACCTCGCCGCCAGCGGTGCGACCGTCGCCGTCGCGCGACGTGGACTGCGTCTGGCCGTCACGCGACATCTGTTGCCGCAGGGTATCGGACGAGAAGCGTCCACCGACGCCCCAATAAGGCCCGAGGCTGCCGCTGCCGGCGCCCTGGCGCGAGCGCTCTCGCTGTCCGTAGAGGTCGAGCACGCTGCCTGTCGGCACCTCACTGGGTCGCTGCTGGGCGGACGGCGCGGTGGCCGGGCCGCCGGGCAGGCAGCGACCATCCCGGTCGCAGCGCTCGCTCGGGCAGTTGGCGGCCAGCCAGTTGCGGGCATCACCGTCGCTCAGCAGATGTTCGACCCAGACCCAGCTGTCGACGCGATTCGGGTACTCGGTGAAGCCGACGCCACCGTGCTGCCGGCTGCAGACCACAGCCCAGCGGCCACCGCTGCGGATCGCTCCGTCGCGGGCGCAGGCGCCGTCGGGCGTGCACGTCCATGAAGGGCAGTTCTGCTCGATCCACCAGCGCGCACTGGCCTCGCCGGAGAGTGCCGGCGACATCGGGCGGTGCCCGGGCAGGGTGCCGGAGCGGCCGATGACGATGTGTCCCGTCGGATCGCAGAGTGCCTGGTAGCCGTCACCAGCGGCTGCCGCCGGCGGTGGCTCGCGGGCGCACAGGCCGTGTGTGCCCTCGATCGTGCACACGGTGCGCGGACAGTTCTCCCCGATCCACTGCTCGGCGCGTCGCGGTCCCATGAACGGGCCAGCGATGATGCCGAAGAGGGCAGGGGTCGTGTCCTCGCCGTATACGACGCGGCCACTCCGGTCGCAGAGGACATACCAGGTCGGACGCCAGGGCTCGCTTCCCGGTTCAGCCGGCCGGCGATCGTCGGCGTGGCTCAGGGGCGGTGTCCATGCGGCCGCCTGCAGGTCGACGGTGGCCTTCCCCTCACAGCCGTCCCAGCGCGCGCTGACGATCACGCGCTCGTCGAAGCGCACCTCCGGCGGCGCGCCATAGCTGTTCGCCGGCCCCGGCTGCCAGCTCGCGAGACGTGTCACATCGGTCTCGGAGCCGTCGTTGAAGACGGCGGTCGCCGTGAAGCTGAGCTGACCGCTGGCGCCGATCTGCACCTGCTCCGGCTTCAGCCGCAGGTAGCGGCAGTCCTTGCGCCGCGTCTGCGACGCCGCGGCGGCAGGATCCGGCTCGCTTGTGTCGCCCCCTGCCGGCCCGGCGCGCGAGCCTCCCGGAAGCGCTTGTCCGGGATCCACCGGCGCTCGCTGCAGATTGACGGTGACCGTCGCCGGACGGACGACCTCGGCGCCGCCGGACGGATTGGCGAGCGTGACGGTGAAGCTTGCCATCGCACCGCCGCCGGAAGCGGCCAGGATGGGAACGTCGATGCTGCGGATGCCCTTGTCACTCTCGGCCCAGCTGAGCTTGCCGGCGACCGGGGTGTAGTCGACCCCGGGTCGGGCGCTGCCGGGCTGCGTCTGATAGTCGACCGTCACCTCCCCCTTGCTGAAGGCGTCGCGGGTGACGATGAGCCGTACTTGGCGGTCGGCCGGACTGGCGCTGACCTCGTCCTCGACGAAGCTGATCTCGCCGCCCATCCGCGAGCGATCGCGGGTCGCCGCTGCGCGCTTGAGGACGAGCGTCGTCTCCGGCCAGCGATCCGGGCGGGCATCGCCGCGCTTGACGGTGATCCCGAGCAGCAGCGCGAGGTCACCGGGTTCGGCATCGCTGTTCAGGATCTCCACTTCGACGGTTTTCCTGCCGACCTCGCCGTCGGCCCAGTCGAGGGTGTCGCTGGCGATCCGGTAACTGACACCCGCCGATGCCGTCGCCAGATACGACGGGCTGCCGCGGGGAACGATCTGCACGCTGACGGCGCCCCGGCCACTGCCGGCCCTGTGGACGGCAAGGCTCACCTGGCCGACATCCTTGCCGACCTCGCCCGAGGATTCGACGAAGCCGATGGTGTCCGGGTTGCCCTTGCGCCAGATCTCGATCTGATCCTCGCGATAGGTCCGGTGTGCCTGCAGGATGCGCTCGACGGTCCAGCCCTTGAAAAGGGTCTTCTGATAGTCGAGGTCGCGTGGATCGACCACCTCGCTCTTGCGTGGCAGGCTGTTGCCGACGAAATTCTGGAAGTAGTGGTCGATCGTTCCGGCCGGGTTGACGACGCCGGAATGACTGTCGCCGAAGAGGAGCGCGTCGCCCGGGCGATAGCGCTGCTTTTCGTCGAGCCGGCCGACGGCGGCCGACGCACTGTACCGGTACTTCGTGTAGCCGCGCGCGGCGAGGCGGGTGCGCAGTTCGCCGGCACTCAGCATGTTGCCGTCCTCGCCGGTCAGCGCATGGTAGGTGTAGTCGTGGCAGTTCTGGATGGCGCTTGCCAGGCGGGGCCAGGCAATGGCCAGCAGCGACAGGACGACCAGGGCGAGAAGGGCGGGAAGGGAGAGGGCGCGCTGCCGCAGCGCGTACCCGCAACGACCCGGTGGCCTCCGTTGCTGCGCCAGCGAACTCATTGCAAGCCTGTCCCGTCACCTCGTTGGCGACCGCCGTCGCCCGCTGCGAATGGCTGGCGGCAGGAGCCGCGACGGGCTGCTGCCGATGCCGACACGACACTCCCTGATCCCGCGCAGCTTGCCGGTGGCCGCTGCGGTCCAGCAGCGGCATGACGATCAGGGTGTGCGGGCGGGAGCGGTCCGTAGACAGTATAGGTGGCCCCACGGCCAGCGGTGGCAATCGTTGATCGCCGGCGGCCGTGCTGCCGCCGGCGCCCGCTCACTGGCTGCTGGCGAGCACTTGCGCCAGCGGCAGCCGCGTCGCCTGGCGCGCGGCCTGGCTGCTGGCGAGGATGGCAGCGGCCAGCGTCGCGGCGGCGCCGGCGAGCAGGGCCAGCCAGGGAACGTCGAGCGGCATCCGCCAGTGGAAGGCCTGCGGATTGACGACGTGCGTCAGCACGGCGCCGATGGCGATGCCGCAGGCGAGGCCCAGCAGCAGTCCGATGCCGGCGATCAGCGCGCCTTCGAGCATCAGCGAGTGGCGCAGCATGCGCTGGTCGAAGCCCAGCGCGGCCAGGGTCGCCAGCTCGCGCGCGCGCAACCAGACGCTGGCGGTGAGCGTGACGGCGAGACCGAAGACGCCGATGACCATCGCTGCCGCCTCGAGGGCATAGGTGACAGCGAAGCTCTTGTCGAAGATCGCCAGGCTCAACTGGCGGATGGCGCCACTGCTTGCGACTTCCAGCCCGTGCGCGGCGACCTGCGCGGCCAGCCACTCGCCGGCGGCGCCTTCCTGCCCCGGCCGTGGCCAGAGCGCGAGATCGTTCGGACGGAAGTCGCCACCGAGCCGCTGATGATCCTCGCGGCTGATCACGATGGCGCCGAACTGGCGCGCGTAGTCACGCCAGATGCCGCCGACGAAGACCTCGACCTCACGTCCGAGCACGGGCAGGCGCAGGGTCTGGCCGGGGCGGCTGCCGTAGATCTCGTGCATCGCCTCGCTGATCCAGACCACCGGCATCTCCGCCGGCGGCACGAACACCGCTCCCGTGAACGGCAGGCGTGCGGCCGGGTCGTGACGGTCGAGTTCGCGCACCAGCAGCGCCACTGGTGGTCGCCGCGGGTCGAGCGTCAGGCTGCCGTGGGCGCTTCGTTCGACGCGCAGGAACGGCGCATCGGGGCGCTCGAGTGCAGTCAGCAGCTCCTGCGGCAGCGGGCTCGCCCTGCCGCGCAGGTAGAGCGGTGCCGGCAGGACATGGTCGAGCCACTGGTCCACCGCGACGCGGAAGCTCGACACCATGATCACCATGCTGGCGGTCAGCGCGAAGCTGACGATCAGCCCGCTGGCCGCCACCTGCGCCATCAGCGGCGCCTGCGCGACGTTCTGCAGGGCGATGCGCTGCGGTGCCGGCAGCCGCAATCCGGCTGCCCGGCCGAAGATCTCCTGCGTCAGCAGCGGTGCGCCGGCGACGCCGATGAAGAGAACGATCGCGATCGAGCCGTAGGCGGCCAGCGGCACGCCGGACAGCGCTGGCAGCTGCAGCAGCCCGCCGGCGAGCAGTGCCAGCGCGGCCGGCAGCAGCAGCTGCCGGCCGCGCTTGCGCGCTCGCTGCGGGCGCGCGGTGAAGCCGTTGTTGAGCGCTGCGACGAGCGGCTGGCGCAGGTTCAGCCAGGCCGGGTAGGCGGCTCCTGCCAGGCTGGCGGCACAGCCGAGGAGCAGGAAGCCGGCTGCCGGCAGGAGGCGTGGCACGATCACCGGCACGTTGCCGGCAAAATAGCCGCCGCCGAGGTCGCCACCGAGCAAGCGGGTGAAGGCCATGGCCAGCGCGTAACCGAGGACGAGGCCGAACAGGGCTCCGGGCAGGCCGATCGCCAGCCCTTCGAGCAGCACCTGCAGCAGGCGCATGCGCGGCGGCAGGCCGAGCACGCCGAGCAGGGCGAACTGCGTCGAGCGCTGCGCGACGGCGGTGAGCTGGGTCGCGAAGACGAGGAAGGCGCCGGTCAGCAGGGCGACGAGGGCGAGCACGTTGAGGTTCACGCGATAGGCGCGCGACAGGTTGGAGGCACGTTCGCCGTCGTCCTCAGCGACGCGCAGCAGCAGGGCCGGCGGCAGGCGCGCCGCGACGCGTTCCTGCCAGGCGGCCGGATCGCTGTCCGGCGCCAGCCGGACGCGGATCTCGCTGACCGCGTCGGCTGGCCCGAAGTGTTCCTGCACCCAGGCGATGTCGGCGACCAGCAGGAGATCGTCGCGGCCGGCGGCGGGCAGGTCGCCGCGGATCGTCGCCGACCAGCGTTGATCGCCGCGCCGCAGCGTCAGCGTCGCGCCGGCCTGCAGGCCGAGTTCGCCGAGCAGGGCTGGCGAGGCGTACAGCCCGCCATCGAGGATGCCGCCGGTCGCCGCTCGCTCGTCGGCATCGCGTGGCAGCAACGCGGGCATCAAGGCCGGCGCGCTGAAGACGTCGATGCCGATCAGGGGCAGCGGCATGCGCCGGCCAGCGACCCGCACGCGGGTTTCGATCACCGCGCCGGCGATGAGCACCGCCGGATCGCTGGCGATCTCGTCGACCAGCGTCAGCGGCACGCCGCCGGCGCTGTCACGGGCGGCGATGACGGCGTCCGGCTCGCCCTGGACGGTCTTCATGGCGCGCGCGAAGTCGGCGAGGGCCGCCTCGTTGATCAGGTGGATCGAGTAGCCCAGCGCCACGCCGAGGGCGATCGCCAGCATCGAGAGCAGCGTCGCCGCCCACCGGGTACGGAACTGGGCGCGGATCAGCCAGGCGGCGAGGATCCTCATTCGAGCCCCTGCGGGGTCAGCGTCAGGATGCGGTCACAGGACTCGGCAACGTGCCGCGAATGGGTGACGATCAGCGCGCTCGCCCCCTGCTCGCGGACCCGTTCGAGCAGCAGCGCCAGCACCTGGCCGGCGGTGCGCGGGTCGAGGTTGCCGGTCGGCTCGTCGGCGAGGATCAGTCGCGGCCGGTGCACCAGCGCGCGCGCGATTGCCACCCGCTGCAGCTCGCCACCCGAGAGCGACGCCGGCCAGCGGTCGGCGAAGCCCGTCAGGCCGACGCCGTCGAGCAGCGCCTGCGTGCGCGGCGCGTGTTCGGCCGGGGGCACGCCGGCGAGGAGCAGCGGCACGGCGATGTTCTGGGCGACGGTCAGCGTCGGCAGGACATGAAAGGCCTGGAAGACGAAGCCGATGCTGCGCGCGCGCAGCGCTGCCCGTGCGGCCTCGTCGAGGCGGACGATGTCCACCGCCGGCGAGCCGATCGCGATCGAGCCGCTGTCCGGCGTGTCGAGGCCGGCGATGCAGTTGAGCAGGGTGCTCTTGCCGATGCCCGATTCACCGACCAGCGCGACGATCTCGCCGGTGGCGACGCTCAGCGCGAGGTCGGTGAACAGCGCGCGGCTTGCTTGGCGGTGTCGCCTGGCCAGGCCGGTGATGGTCAGCATCGCCTCTCTGCCAGGTGGCACCAGTTGATCCTGCGTCGCGGCAGCAGGTAGTCGAGCTCCTCGGGGCTGCGTTCCTGCAGACGCAGGGCACGCTCGATGGCGGGGCCGTCGATTCGTGCCAGGTCGATGATGATCGACTGCTGGCGTGGAATCTCCGGCGCGTAGACCATGACCGTCGGCAGGAGCGGCTTGTCTGGCGCTGCCGCGGCGACCACGGCGGCGATGCGGCCATCGGTCAGGCGGACGATCGATCCCGGTGGGTAGACGCCCATGGCGCGGATGAAGAACTGCAGCAGGTGCTCGTCGAAGGCCGGCCGCTCGCGGGTCCACATCACCGACAAGGCTTCCGAGGGCGACAGCGCGCGCCCGGGTTCGAGCGGATTGACGAGGTTGTCGAAGCGGTTGGCGATGGCGACGATGCGTGCGGTCAGGGGAATCGCGTTGCCGCTGAGTCGGTCCGGAAAGCCACGGCCGTCGCAGCGTTCGTGGTGGTGCAGGATCGCGTCGAGCACGGGCGTTGCAAGGGTTCCGGCGCGCCTTGCCGTATCGTGGCCGCTGCGGCTGTGGGACTGGTAGATGGCCTCCTCGTGCCGGTTGCGCTCGCTGCTGCGCAAGATCGACGGACTGATCTGCAGCTTGCCGATGTCGTGCAGCAGCGCGCCGCTGGCGATCGCCGGCAGTGCTGCCGGCGGTATCTGCGCCTGCCTGCCGATGAGCAGCGCGAGCGTCATCACCGCCAGCGAGTGCGCGGCGAGCCGGTCGTCGTGCGCTCTTTCGGCGATCAGCACGAGCGCGCTGTCGGTGTCGCCGAGCAGCGCGGCCGTCGACTCGGCGCTGAGGCGCAGCACCTCGGCGACGGCCGCCTGCGGGCGAGCGGGCAAGTCCCGGAGCGCCCCCGACACCGCCGTCGCCGCTCCGAGGTAGAGCTTCTGCGCGCGGTCGAGGCCCTCGCGCAGACGCTGCATGACGCGGCTGCGCTCCTGCTTCTCGGCCAGAGCCGCCGCCGTCACGGCCGCCAGGCGAGCCCGCTCGGCGGCGGTGTCGGCAGTCGGCGTCGGGTCGACTGCGACATCGGGTGGTCGCGGCAGCGGTTCGACCCGGCAGCGGCGCGGATCGCAGAAAAGCTCCGGCAGCTGCATGGCGGCGATGAGTCGGACCTGCTCCTCGTCCGCGATGACGAAGGAGCTGAACAGGAACTGATGCGCCATCCAGGGAATCGGCAGGCGGACGTGCACGCCGGGGCGCAGCTGGGCCGCGACGATGGCGATCTCGCCCTCCTGGATGTCTCCGTCGCCGCGAGCTGGGGCAGTCGCCATCGCTTCGTGCTCAGCCGGCGGGCACGACGAGTGGTGTTCTCGCGGATAAGGCAGCCTTGGCGCTGGGATTCATCGGCTGCCGCCGGCAGTGGCGGACGCGTCCGGCACGGCAACCGGCGGTGCACGCAGGGCGTGCAGCAGTTTCTGCCCGGCACGGCCATTCGCCGTCATGCCGAGCCGCTTCTGCTCGGCCTGGATCGCCTGCCGCGAGTTGGCGCCGATCATGCCGTCGATCTCGCCGATCGGGTGGCCGCGGGCAGCGAGCAGCGTCTGCAGCTCGCGCCGCTCCTGGCGCGAGAGTCCTGGGTCGTCGGTCGGCCAGGGCGTGACGAAGGGCTTGCCGCCCTTGATGCGGTCGGCGAGGTGGGCGATCGCCAGGGCATAACTTTCGGCGGCGTTGTAGCCGTAGATCGCGTCGAAGTTGCGCAGGACGAGGAAGGCCGGGCCATTCGGCCCGGCCGGCAGGAGCAGTCCGGCCGGGGTGGCCGTTGCCGCCAGCGCCTGCCCGTCGGCACGACGCAGGCCGCGTTCGCTCCAGTAGGACAGCGGTCGCTTGTTCGTCCGCCCGGCGACGCTGGCGTCGAAACCGGCCGGCAGGAGAACCTCGTAGCCCCAGGGCTCACCCGGTCGCCAGCCGGCCCTGTTGAGGAAGTTGGCGGTCGAGGCGAGGGCGTCGGGGACGCTGTCGATCAGGTCGCGCCGGCCGTCGCCGTCGCCATCGACGGCGAGGCGCAGGAAGGTGGACGGCATGAACTGGGTGTGGCCGAAGGCGCCGGCCCACGAGCCGACCAGCCGCTCGGGTGCGATGTCGCCGGCGTCGAGGATCTTCAGCGTACTCAGGAACTCGCCGCGGAAGAAGGCCTGCCGCCGCCCGTAGCAGGAGAGGGTGGCGAGCGAGGTGAGCAGCGGCCGCTTGCCGAAGTTGCGCCCGAAGTTGCTCTCGACGCCCCAGACGGCAATCACCGTATCGGCATCGACGTGGTAGCGCTCGGCGGCAGCGGCGAGCGGCGCGGCCCATTGCTGGCGCATCGCCAGCGCGTCGGCGACGCGCTCCTCGTCGACCAGGGCGGCCAGGTAGTCCCAGATCGGCGTGCGGAACTCCGGCTGGTAATCGAGCAGTTCGAGGACGCTCATGTCCGGCGTCAGCCCCTTCGTCAGGCGATCGAAGCTGGCCGACGGTACGCCCTTCGCCGCCGCGTCGGCGCGCAATCCGGCCAGGCACGGAGCAAAGCGGTCGCCGGCAGCGGTGCTCTGCGCGGCGACGTGGCCAGCGATCAGGCCGAGGCTTGCGATGAGGGTGAGGTGGGCAGTCTTCATGGGTGGGCGGTCGAGGACGAGTGAGGGCGGAAGGAACGGCGTCGGGGTTCAGCGCGCCCGGTCGTCGCGCGTGTCTTCGGCAGGGGGCACGTCGGCGGGCCGGGGTAGCCGTGCGGCTGCTCGGCTGGCGGCGGATGGGTCAGGCTGCCCCTCGTACTCGGCGCCGCCGAGCACCTCGCCATCGATCACCCGTCCGTCGCGTTGTTCGCGCTGTTGCGTCGCCTGCTGCATCTGCTCCTCGATATGGCGGCGCAGGTGGCGGGTCTTCCAGTACAGGTAGGCGTAAACGAGCACGCCGCCGACCACCAGGACGCCAAGCGCGACGAGCGAGAACATGAAGGCGGCGACCAACAGCACGGCCCCGGCGAGTATGGTCAGGATGCGGCCAAGCAGCCCGCCGCCAAGCGGTGTCGGGGCGCTGCCGTGTGGGCTGGGTTTCATCGATGTCCTCGTGGTGCGGTCGCGGCAATCAGGCGGAGCCCGCATTGTAGACGATCCAGGCCAGCCGTCAGGCGGCCAGCAGTGGCATCCGGGCGCCGGACAACAGCCCGTTGCATGCCTCGGCCAGACTTTCGCAAGCGACGGCGCCCGCCGCGAGCACTTCCTGAAGTGTCTCGCCGGGAATCTCAAGGACCCGTCTTGACGCTCAGGAAATCTGACCCCTTTTTCGCTCACGCGAATGGAGCCATCGGAGGCGCAGGTCGCGGACGCGGGGCTGGCGCAGGTTCAGCCAAGTCGGCTGGGTGGCACCGGCCAGGCTGGCGGCACAACCGGGGAACAGGAAGCCGACTGCCGGCAGGAGGCGTGGCACGATCACCGGCGGGTTGCCGGCAAAGTAGCCGCCGCCGAGGTCGCCAGCGAGCAACCGGGTGAAGGCCATGGCCAGCGCGTAGCCGAGGAGGAGGCCGAACAGAGCCGATCATGGACGTCGGCGTGCCGGTCTCGGACGCGTTGCCGGCGAAAGTCTGTGAGCGCAGGACGAGGCCGCTGTCGTCCAGCACCAATCCGGGCGTCACCAGCGGGCAGTCGCTGCGTCTCTCCTTCGAACGCCCTCGCCTGGCTTTGCCATTCCCCTTGGCTTCGCCTTCGAAATCGGTGTTGCTCAGGTCGTACAGCGTGACCGTCTCCTGCAGATCAAGGAGCGTCCGGGGCCGTATCGAACAAACGCGTCTCGATCACTTCCCGATGTTTCATCAGGAGGTCCGAGGCGCGATACTGGCTCATGCGGCCCAGCGGGCCGCCCCGGGTGTCGTCTGCGAGGAGCCTGGTGCGCCGGGTTTCATCGATTTCCTTGCGTCTGTCTCGTGGCATGGAGCCCAAGCCGGCATTGCAGACGATTGGTCAGGGTCGTCACGCGGGCACCAGAGGCAGGCGGGGACCGGGACCCATTCCCGGCGCTGCGCATTCGCTCGGCGCCTCCTGATGGCGCCGTCATTTCGATGTCGGAGAATTTTACAGGCGGACGATGGCGATTTCCCTCATTCTGCGCCACTCTCATGCCGGTCATTGATATAAATGATGGGAATCGATCGCACCGGATTCTGGCATGGGACTTGCTTGGGTCGTTCCATGCAAAGAAAGACTGTTTGATTTCCCGGAGGACGACATGAAAACGACTGTATCTTCGCTGTGCAAGGCCGTGCTGCTGACCCTGACCCTGAGCGCAGGCGGAGCCTCGGCGGCCCAGATCTTCTGGACCGACTGGACTGGCGGTGACCTGGATTCCGGCACCGGCTTCCAGGCGCAGGGCACGATCACCACGGGCAGTTCGACGGTCACCGTGACCTACACGAACCCACAGGGGATCTCCTTCTATCAGCCGAGCGGCGGCAACTACTATTACAGCAATGGCACGGACGGTCCCGGCGGAACGTCGCCCTTCACGAGCAGTGCGGTTGACAACCGGCCGCCCACCACCGACATCATCGCCTTGAACAGACAGGGGCAGCAAACCCTGACTTTTTCGCAGGCGATCGCCAATCCGGTCTTCGCCTACGTGAGTCTGAACGGCAACGGTTATGCTTTCGACCGGGACTTCGACATCCTCAGCTTCGGCGATGCCAGCGACGGCAACGCATGCGGTTACTGGGGGTGCGGAACCTCGTACAAGCAGGTCGTGGGCGCCGAGTATCAGCTGCTGGGCACCGGCGAGCCGCATGGCGTGCTGCAGTTCAAGGGGACGTTCGACACCGTGAGCTGGCGCAGTCTGAGCAACGAAAACTGGAACGGTTTCACCGTCGGCGTGCAGGATACGGCGATCGATTTCTGCACCGCCAACCCGACTGCGCCGGGTTGCACGCCGGCGGTCGGTGGTGTGCCGGAACCGGCTTCGCTCGCGCTGGTCGGCCTGGCGCTCGGCGCACTCGGCTGGCGGCGCCGCAGCCGCGGCTGATTCCGCGAGGAGTTCGGCCCACGGCCCTGGCGGTTCACGCTGCCGGGGCCGTACTGCGTCAGCGTGCAAGTCGTGCGAGCGATTGGCGAATCTCCCCTCGCCCGCGCGCGCGAGCACCGGTCATGGCTTTCATCATCCGGAGTGTCTGACACAGCCATGACCGTTGGCGGAGGTCGGTGTGCTCAGCGGCCCGGTGCGCCGGATCTTCCCGTTTCCTGACATTTCGCGCCAGAACTCCCCGGCATTCATACCCGGCTCTGGGGTCGGAGATCCGACATCCAGCCGGCGCAGCCGTCCGCCGATCAGCAGTCCGGTCATCAGCGTGCGCGGCGCCATCGCGCTGCCTCCCCTGCTGCGTGAGCATCTGGTTCAGCCAGCATGAGGTGGCGCGCGGCTTCGGGATGAACAGACGCAAACAGGCGGCGGCGGTCCGATCGCGAGGCGGGTGGTCTCTCCGACGAAAGCGCCGTGGCGTTCTGTGCTTTCCGCTTCCAGCTTGCCACTGCCTGCGACAGCCACTGCAGCTCCTGCCGCAGCCCAGGCCGCTGGTCCGCACGGCGGGCGCTCGAACTGGTGCTCGACTGGGCCGAACTGCATCAGGGTGAGTTGCTGAAGGATTGGGATTTGTGCCAGCAGCACGAGCAGCCGGCCGACATTGCGCCGCCGCAGTAAGACCAAGGAGAAGCGGTCATGGATTGGGAGGTTCGCGAAGCGCGGGTTCTGCAACATGGGCGCTTTCATGTGAAGTTTGCCGATGCACTTGAGGGTACGGTGCGCTTCGCGCCGACGGCTTACCGGGGCGTCTTCGCCAAGCTGCGCGATCCGGAGATCTTCAGGCAGCTTTAGGTGAACGGCTATTTTGTCACTTGGCCCGGCGAACTGGAGCTGGCGCCCGATGCCATGCACCACTTCATCAAGGAGTCGGGCGAGTGGTTGCTGCAGTAAGGCGCTCCGGCCACAAGCGGCTGAAAGCGGCGCTGGTGTTGCGCGACGCGCTGGCGGCGGAGCTGGGCGTTTCGCTGCCAGCCGCGATGGCGCAGTTGCGCACGGTCGAGAACCACATCGGCGCGCCGCGTGCACTGAGCGACGGCCGCTATCGGGAGGCGATGCTTCGGTGTGCCCGGATGGCGCGCATCATGGGGATTGGGCGGCGAAAAGGTGTCGGACATCCGCGAGCACCCGACGCCGCGCGCGGAACTCTGGAAGCGCAAGCAGAAGGCAGGGGAGCTTGGCGGTGGCACCGTAGAAAGATGGCTGCAGTCGTCGTCATGCCGTGATCGTGCAGGATCCAGACCATGCGCCTGACGGAGCACCGCCGCCACCTGATGGCTCTGGTCGCGTTGACCAGGATTGCCCAAATTTGGCTACATGGTGGCTACACGAGGGCCAGTATCAAGGAGCCTGACTGGATGCCAGAGCCAACCACTTGGTTTGATGGGGCGATGTACGGGATTCGAACCCGTGACCACTGGAATCACAATCCAGTGCTCTACCAACTGAGCTAACACCGCCGTCATTCTGGCGCGCCCGGCGAGACTCGAACTCACGACCCCCGGCTTAGAAGGCCGGTGCTCTATCCGGTTGAGCTACGGGCGCGAGAGTGCGAGACCTGCTGGTTGCCTGCATTTCCCCCGGGTATCGCATCTTGCTGCGTCTGGCACCTGCTGCCTGTCCAACTGGTCGGGGCGGTGGGATTCGAACTCACGACCCTCTGCTCCCAAAGCAGATGCGCTACCAGGCTGCGCTACGCCCCGAGGAAGGCGGCATTCTACAAGCTGCTCCTGGCAGGGTCAATGCGCCGCGTGCCATTTGTGCCATTCGTCGGCCGGCCCGCGAGCCGGTGGCGGCCTGCCGCCTCTCTGCTGCGGCGGGGCGGGATTGGCATGGCGGGTGAGGACAGCGGTTGACCACGGGCGCGGCAGGCGGCATGCTGACAGCCGCTCGGGAGTCGAGCCCGGCGCCCGGCTACTGCTGGCGGCAGCACCCCGGCACCGTGATCATCACTTGTGCGGCAAAGGAGAATCAGATGACGGACGATCCCCGGAATCAGGAAGTGGCGGCGGTTGGCGACAGCGCAGGCGGTCTGCGTTATTGCTGCCAGCCGATCGTCGAGGCCCGCCAGTTCGATCCGGCGGTGGCGCCGGAACGGGTGCGGGCGATCGTCGCCGGCGGCAAGAAGTGGGTCAACGGCACACAGCTGAGCTATCACTGCTTCCAGGCGGGCGACGAGGTGGTCGATGGCTGGAAGGGCAAGGCGAGTGACATCGAAGCGGTCCGCCAGGCCTTCGCCGCCTGGTTCGGGCTGGGAATCGGCATCAGTTTCCGCGAGGTCGCGCAGCCGGCAGACGCCAGCCTGCGGATCGGCTTCGATCAGACGGGCGGATCCTGGTCCTACGTCGGCCGTGACAATCTGACGATTCGCGATCCGCGGCAGCGGACGATGAACTTTGGCTGGCCGCTCGATACGCCCTATGGCCGCGACACGGCGATGCACGAGATCGGTCACGCGCTCGGTCTCGAGCATGAGCACCAGAACCCGTTCGCCGGCATCAGCTGGGATGTCGATGCGGTGCGGCGCTACTTCCGGGGTCCGCCGAACAAGTGGGACGACCGGTACATCGACTTCAACATCCTGCGCAAGATCAGCCCGGCGGAGGTCAAGGGAAGCACTTGGGATCCCGATTCGGTGATGGAATATGCCTTCGGCGCCGGGCTGATCATCGAGCCGGCCGCCTATCGCGCCGGCCTGCAGCCGAAGGGCGGGCTTTCTGCGGCCGACAGGGACTGGATCCGGCAGACCTACCCCGGTGCCGCTGCGCCGCCGGCGGCTCCGACGCTTACGGCCGGCGTCGCGCAAGACCTGATGCTGGGCAGCGGCGAGACCCGCATCTTCGATTTCCTGCCACCGGCGACGCGCAGTTACCGGCTGCAGACCCGCGGCAGCTCGGACACCGTCATGGTGCTGTTCGAGGTGACGCCGGCCGGCAACGTGCAGATCGCCGCCGATGACGACAGTGGCACCGACGCCAATGCGCGCATCGACCGGGTCCTGCAGGCCGGGCGTCTGCATCGGGTTGGCGTTCGCCTCTATTACGCCACGGCCAGCGCGCCGACTTCGCTGCTGATCAGCTGATCGGTCGGCGCGGGCCGCCGCACCGGTGGCGGTGGCCGCTCGTGGGGCTCAGTTGAGGTCGATCGCGTGCCGCTTCAGGTCGTCGAGGCCGACGATCAGCAGGCACGCTTCGTTGGTCGCAGCGAGGACGACGCGCGGCGCCACGCCGGCCTGCAACGCTTCGCGCCAGCGCGCGGCACAGAGGCACCAGCGGTCGCCCGGCTGGAGTCCGGGGAAGGCGAACTCGGGGCGCGGCGTCGACAGGTCGTTGCCGCGCCGTTTCGAGAACTCGAGGAAGTCGGCGGTCAACACGACGCAGACGGTGTGGCTGCCGAGGTCTTCGTCACTGGTGTTGCAGCAGCCATCGCGAAAGAAACCGGTCATCGGCTGCTCGCTGCACGAGCCGAGGATGCCGCCGAGGACGTTGCGCTGCCGGCCGCCGAAGTCGTCGGGTTTCATGCCAGCTCGTCGATCCAGGCCTGCTGGATCGCCTCGAGGATCTTCTCGCCACAGTGCCGGGAATCGTCCTCGAAACCGGGCAGGGCGAGGACCCAGTTCATCAGGTCGACGAAATTGACGCGCAGCGGGTCGACCTCGGGATGTGCTTCGGCCAGTTCCACGGCCACTTCGTTGATGTCGGTCCATCTCATCGCTTGCCCTCCTTGACCATGTTGATCGAGTAACGCGGGATCTCGATGACCAGCGGTGTCTGCCCGACGATCGCCTGGCACGAGAGGCGGGAGTCGGGCTCGAGTCCCCATGCCTTGTCGAGCAGGTCGTCCTCCACCTCGTCGGATGGCTCGAGCGAGGCGAAGCCTTCGCGAACGATGACGTGGCAGGTCGTGCAGGCGCACGACATCTCGCAGGCGTGCTCGATGGCGATGCCGTTCTCGAGCAGGTTCTGGCAGATCGATTCGCCGGCCCGGGCGTCGAACAGCGCGCCATCGGGGCAGAGGTCCACATGCGGCAACACGATGATCTGGGTCATGGCGCTTCCTCTCGGCGTGCCGGCTGGGCGACGGTCTCGATCTCGCTGATGTTGCGCCCGGCAAAGGCCTGCCGGATCGACTTGTCCATCCGGCGCGCGGCGAAGTCCTTGGTGTCGGCTTCCAGGTTGTCCATCGCCAGCATGATCTGCCGCCGGTTGTCGCCGCTCGCGGCATCGTCGAGCCGCAGCAGATCCGCGTCGACGCGCGCGCGCTCGTCCGCCGACAGCAGTTCGCCGTCGCTTGCCAGCGCCGTGCGCACGGCCTCCAGCAGGCGCTGCGCATCGACCTGCGATTCCTTCAGCGCCCGCGCCGCTGCGTCTTCGCGCACGTGCAGCAGCGAGTCCTTGAGCATCAGTGCGATCTCGTCGTCGGTCAGGCCGTAGGAGGGCTTGACGATGATGCTCGCCTCGGCGCCCGCGGTCTGCTCGCGCGCACTGACCGCCAGCAAGCCGTCGGCGTCCACCTGGAAGCTGACGCGAATGCGCGCGGCGCCGGCAACCAGCGGCGGAATGCCATGCAGCTCGAATCGCGCCAGCGAACGGCAGTCGCTGACCAGTTCGCGCTCGCCCTGGACGACGTGCACGGAGAGCGCCGTCTGGCCGTCG
>WBZM01000549.1_pt1 | contig 33377 bp, 21 predicted proteins | sample 5204271 | NCBI WGS metagenome assembly WBZM01 (sample SAMN12344346, study PRJNA552823) | activated sludge metagenome | biome: Activated sludge suspended growth; feature: Nitrification reactor; material: Wastewater; isolation source: activated sludge from nitrification reactor of wastewater... | reverse complement strand
GCCCGAACAATTATTATTGGTTACTTTTAAAGTGTATTCACCATCTTCTTTACATACTAATGTATCTTTTTGTGATATAATAATATTGCCTTTACGCCACTCATAACTCCCTTGGTCATTAACTTGGGCTTGCACTATTACTGATTGTTCTTTCTCACATTTATACAATGTATTAGTTATAAATTGAGCTTTACCTTCTTTTACTCTAGGGGTTTGTGGTTTAAGACTATCAGTAATAAATATCTTCCATTCTCCCCCTTCTGTGCATCCATTCTTTGTTACCATAAGTGTTAATGACTTGTCTTGAGTATTATCAAACCATTCAATATTGACCTTTTGTTTATCTTTACCATTGTTGATTTTTCCTCCTTTTACTTCCCACGCATATAGAGCATCTTTTTCATTCGCAGTATAGTCTGTTGTCAAATTTGAACGACAAAGTGTAGTGTTACCTATTATTGATGTATCAGGCAATTTTTTAACCGTAATAAATACAGAATCTTCTTCGCTGCAATCCCCATTCGATTCACGTACTCTTACTACATATTCTTTTTCCTTTGCGACAGCACCATTAAAAGTATAATCATTAGCAGTGACTTGTTGTTGACTTCCATCTAAAAACCATGTATATGTATTACTTAATCTTTTGAGAGTTTGAAAAATTAATGACTCTCCTTGACATATACTAACCTCTTTTTTGGTTCCTTTTTTCACTATACTTGTGTTTGTAATATCCGGTTTTACATCACGAACTTTTATTGTGATTTCTTTTACATCCTCACATAATTTTACACTCTTAGAACCATCGGTTGCTATTTCTTTGACAGATAATTTACCGGGTTTAAACCATCGTACATTTACTGTTTCTTTTGTTGAGTCTCCCACTATTCTACCGACTTGTTTACCACCTATAACTGACCATTGAAATGAATAGGTATTAGCTGTTGGTGCAATCCCATATTCATATTCTTTATCTGCACAAACATTTGTTTTATTCGTTGTATCTTGGAGCTTAACTGTAGGTTTTTGATAAAAAGTTATTTTATAGTCAGCTGAATCTTGCAGATTTTTATTATTTGTTACAATACATCTGTAATCACAAGAAACTCCGAACTGAGCTCTACAATTCATTTCAGTTTTTGAAAGTGTATTCCCATTTTTTATTGGTGGTATAACTTTTTCACCTCCTTCGACTCTATACCATGTATAAGTATCATTTAATCCTCTGTCTTCAGTAATGATTTGGAATACTGTATCCCGATCACTACAGACAGCAAGAACATTTGTTTTACCACTTCTGATTACAGGTTTAGGATAATTTATGTATTTATGAAAATGTCCATTATCTCTATCTCTACATGCGAAATAGTAAGCGTTAGTTATTAATAATGATGTGACTTTTGTCCCGTCGGCATTAAATGTATTATCTAAAGGTGACCAATTGCTTCCTCCATTGACACTTCTCCAAACTTGACTTGTCCCCGATCCACTTACTCCAACTCTACCAATCAATACAGTATCTTTACCATATCCTAGTGCAATGGCATAGAAGGCATTACTTGACGGGGATAACTGAGGTATTTGAATTTCTGTCCATGTGTTGCCATTATCTGTTGATTTATAGACATACCCATTCTTAGGTTGTGTACCATTAATATCTTGTCCGGAAACCGCATAAATCACACTTTGATCACCGGAAACAGCTAAGGCAGTAATAGGGACATTTTGTCTAATAGTATGTGTAAGTGGTTGCCAACTATTTCCATTGTCAGATGATCTGTACAATGTGCTTTTTCCTGTTTCAGCATCTGTCCTATTGACTCCGACAAATATATATTGTCCTTGCTCGGCTAAACATAAAATTCGTGTCTCATCTGTTAATTTTCTGTTCTCAAAACTACCTAATTTACTTAATCGAATGATTCCTTGATTTTGTTGACCTGACCCGACAAAGATAAAATTTGAAGTGATCAAAGAGGTAAGTGTAACATTTGTTCCTGCAACACTATTAGAAACTTTATTCCATGTGTTTCCTCTATCAGAGCTGATATAGACTCCATCATTATCGCACCCAACAACCACATAATCACCTGATGAATACGCAGTTTGAATGATACCAGAATTACCAATTTGCAAAGGAGTAAAACTTTCACCTTTATCCTTACTGACATAGAGTATCTCCCCTACCGCAACATAGATACGATAACCGGCTGTTGTATAGGCATCTGAAACAGCATTTGAAACTCCATTTTGTACTGTTTGCCATGTTTGACCGGAGGCATTCATCACACACAATGAAAACAACATACCTATAACGAAACGTTTCATCAGATTATCCATATTGAATTCTCACTCTTTATAGTTCTCAAACTTTGCTACTAAAGTATGGATTTTTATACAAAACACATCAAATACTTGACAAAGACTCTCCTCAACAACTACTTAATTTGATTTTTAGACCATAAACTGACTTACAATATAGTCATACCTGTTCCCCACCAGATACACTTTTGTACCACTTTTTACCAAACTTATCGTGTTGATGTCTTGGTTTCATAGTCTTGTCTTTTGTTTCTAATCATCCGTAAAACATCCTCTTGGCGCTTTGCCTCTGCTTCTAAAGCTTGTATCTGTAATGTTCGGTTAGTTTCTTTCTGCGCCGGAAAATACGTTGTATAAATTTGTTCTATTTCTTTTGATGCAATCATCAAATAGTCTTCCTGAGTTTTGACCCAGTTGTTGTATGTTTCAGGTTGAAGTGTACGTGTTGTTTTCTCCATGAGAGTAGGAGTCTGTCTGAGACGATGTAACTCCGTTTCTGCTTTCTGAATGATACCAACCTGTTCATATACCTTTTTAATATTGTTTCGTAACCCCGTTAAGTTTGTTTCGGCGTTTTTCTCTTCACTTTCATAGTTGCCCACACTCTCAGCCATATAGATTTGTTCAATGACATCCATAACCCATGTGAAGGGCTGCTGCACACCAAATGGAAGTTTTGAATTTCTTCTGTCAGTACTTGGTGGCAGAGAACTGCTTACCATGATTTGGTAATTATATGTAAGATCAAGCACTCGATTCAAAAATACTCCCATTGAGTCCACAATATTTTGAACAATATCTTGTAAATTGGGAGTTTTGTTATTGTCTATATTCTGCAAGAGACAATCCTTTAATCTCCCGGATCTACTACGCAATTCAGGACTTGAACTGCCATTAAATCTATGAGGAAAATAGTATTCTATAGCAGCACCTTGTACTCCTGACGGAATGATACTTGAACTGGTAAGAGCGCTTATTTCTTTGCCAATTACTTTATCTATCTTTGTAAGAAGCAACATCACAGGCACATGAACAACTCCGGGATTCTCCCGCATCCAGTACTGGAGAGTTGTATCAAACCATGAAGCACTTTCTCGTAACTTTCTCTCATTTGTGTACACTGTATCATCAATAATATATATAATACCTTTGGCTTTGATGAACCGTTGTTGTAATTCTTGATTCCAACGCTCAGGATGCACCTCTTCTCCGTTATAATCCAGAATATCATAGCGTATTTCTTCCAAATTTCTCCAGAAAGAAAATGAATGCTGTTGTTGTGTTGAAGTGAGTGTATTTGTTATCCATTGGTCATAGGTCACATCATAATGTGCTTGTAACTCTCTACCAAGTGTGGTAGGGCGCATAGCAGGATTCTGGGTCACATCATAAGCAAAAGCTGTGAACAAAGAACTTTTTCCGCTGCCTGCCTGACCGAATATAAACAAAGGAATATTGAAATCCCTGTCTGTATAGTTCCTACCTACACCAAGATCATACGTTTTATTCAATAATTTATACAATAATGATGATGAATCTCTGAAAATTTCATCTCCTTTTTGCAATGATGAGTAGTAATCATGACTCCAATATACTCCCCATGAACTATATAGTTCATGAAAAAATTTACTGTTGGCTACCCAAAATCTCACAAATTTATAGATAGCACTACTATTGATTCCATCTGCATAAATATCACCATTTTGTTTATGAAGTATATACAAAAATATACTTATCTCTGCCAATGCCTTTAAAGGTACATCTTTTTCTCTTTTTTCAATTATTTCAAGATAATCATATAGTCTCGCTGGTACTATTTCTGCTGTAAACCCCAGAGTTATCAGTATATTACCTAAAATTGAAAACAAGAGTATCTTTGATTTGTTTTCTAATTGACTTTCTAAAGACAACAAAGCAACCAAATTATCAATAACTCTATCGCCTTCCGTTGTTATACCTTCAAGAGAGCGCCAATCCGAATAAAAATTTCTTATTCCCGATATTTTTTGAAAATTGGGTTTTATTCTTTCAATCTCACCAAGTAATGAGTATCTATAATACAATGCTATAATATCACGTAGTAATCGAATCAATTCATCGTGACTTGACTCAGAAAACAAACGTTCGCCATAGCTACCGAGCAATGTTTGGTCTATTTCAAACATTGCTGTAATACTGTACTCATAAGAAGCAATATTATTGGATAATGATTGGGCATACTCGAAAAAGTTATTTACCTCAGCAGATACCTGTTGTGTAGTATAATTATGATGGTTTTGAATATGATGTGTAAGTTGTTTATATCTTTTGTCAAAGTCTTGACCTATTTGAGTACTTGGTTTGAATTGCATAGAGTTTCTTAATAAATTGGACAAATCACTTCGTTAATCTTTTACAAATACGGCAATATTTTTTTCTAAATTGACTTCTTCCCCCAATGGGCGGGGTAAATATAAGACTATTGCATCTGTCGTATCTCTATCAACTAAGTGTATTGGTATCTCAAGTAAATAACCATTTATATCCGGTAGAGTTTGTAAGTATTGCGTAATATCTTCTAAACCTCCAAACGGTAACAATGGATTTAATCCTACTTTTATACCTTCTCTGATTGGAATACCAACCTTAAACTCTGATAGTTTAATGGATAATTGTGTTTTATGTCTTGTAAAACTTTCTCTTTTTGTAAAGTAAAGTATAATTCTATTTCCTGTAGGTACTTGAGAAATGACGATCTCTCTTAATGGAATTTGTTGTTGTTTTTCCGGTCCTAATGGTAAATAGCTTAAAAACTCTACTATAGATTTGTATGATTGTATGGTTTTATCAAGTATTACATCGGTGTTTCTTGCATCATTCTCGAATTCCTCAACAAAAAACCTTATAACATCCTTTACTTCTTGAAAGCGATGTAGTAAATTATCTTGTCCTGAATGTAATGATAGAAGAAATAACTCATCATGGATTCCCATAAAAAGTTTTCTTGTTTCTTGACGCAGATGAGTAAATGTTACATTGCTGTACTCTTCAATGTATAATCCAAATTGGTGGATATATCGTAAACTATTTGCCGTGAAGTTCCAATATTTCATCAACTCATTGTTTATAGTAATCGCTTTGATATACTTCTTCAGACTATGTGCTAGCTCTGAGTTTGCTTCTTGAATTTTTCTTCTATACAATACAGCTTGATGCGAACTGGTTGTTGTTATAAATGGTGCAATGTATGTATCATCAACGACAACATTGTCTCCTTTTAATATAAATCGTGCAATAGGTATTCCATGATTTGGATTAGGAGTAGTTGAAATAATATATTGCTTTTTCGTTGAAATTATTTGTTCTTCTTCTATTAAATTTTCGCTAAACGAGTCTAATACTTCACTCGATGATATATATATGTATAAAAAACCTGAATGATCTTGGTCTGATTTTTTGATTCTAAAATCATAAGAATTCCTTTCTTCTATGACTATGTATTCACCGGCTGCGGTAATCCCTGCAAAGTTTTCAATATCTACTCTCCATAAAATATTATCTAATCGTGTGAACCTTATTGAGTCCAATTGATTAAATTCTGTCATAAGAGTATGGTGTTTCAGTAAACCATGAGAGTTGGATGTTATCTGACAATAGAAAGAAAATTGGTCTTCTATCCAATGTTCGAGCATTGTGAAATGTTCTTCAGTGATTACACTTCCGTTCTGCCATGAGACTCGTTTGTATGGGTAAGGATGTTTCATTGTTCTACTATGATAGAATTTTTGTTGCTTTAACTATTTCAAATATAACCTTTTTCTTATGAATTGACTCCATAACAGAGAAAAAAAACCAAAAGGAAAAAAAGAGTACATTTTAAAGTTTTAATGTTTTAAACTTTTAATAGTTTTAAGGCGAAAAAATGGCTCTGTAAGTCTTTTTATATCAATGCAATACAAGAACATTGATGAATGAAAAGACTACGTTTATGGGAAGTATGGACTACGTTTATGGGAAGTATGGACTACGTTTATGGGAAGTATGGACTACGTTTATGGGAAGTATGGACTACGTTTATGGGAAATTTGTTTCTCCTTGTTTTAGCAAAAGACTACATTTATGGGAAGTCTTTTCTCTGGCTGTTTTTGCTCTTTAAAGACTACGTTTATGGGAAAAAAAGTACTCATTTGCTCCATAAAGACTACGTTTATGGGAAAAAAGCTACCGTTTCGATCAAAAGACTACATTTATGGGAAAATTTCTCCTTTTAACTTTGTAAAGACTACAAAATATTGATTACAACGTAGTTTTTAGTATATTGCATATTATTTTTTAGACTTTCTGTATCTATATGGCTAAGAAACGTATCAAAGATGATGCAAAACGTGTTCCGGCTGAGAAGCATGCTTTGGTAACACGAAAAAAGGAAGTAGTCAAATCCAGTGCAGCCATTCATTCTTCTAATACGATTTCATTACTTGAAAGAAAAGTATGGAATTGCCTGTTGGCTCATGCGTATGATTCATTGATGGAAAGAGAAATACATGCTATTCCCGTGAAGGAACTTGTTAATTTACTCAACTTTACAAGCAATAACTATGATTACCTGAAATCTTCTTTGGAAACATTGATAGGTACTGTGGTTTCGTGGAATATTTTACGCAAAGATGACACAGAATGGGCTGCCACTTCCCTACTCTCATCTGCTACTATCAAAAAATCTGTTGTCTATTATTCTTATAGCCCAGTTTTGCGGCAAAAGTTATTTAACCCTGCTATGTATGCTCGTATCAGTTTCAGTTTACAAAACAGGTTTAGCAGTAAGTACGCTTTGGCACTGTATGAGTTGTGTGTGGATTATTATGATGTAAAGCGCAATGAAGGTGAAACGCCGTTTATCGGTATTGAACAATTCAGGGAACTGATGGGTATTGAGCCGGATGAATATCTTGAGTTTAAACGACTAAGTAAACGTGTCATTTATGACCCGATAGAAGAGATTGTCAATTATTCAGATTTTATTATCGAGCCGATCTTCAAAAGAGAAAAACGCCGAGTGGTTGCTATCAAACTGCTGATACGTAATAAAGAATCAGTTATGACAAAGGATATATCAATGCCTCCCCTTCTCCCCTCTTCATTACCACAAAAGGCAGATGTTGTCATGCATAGTGAGGATACTTCGCTTCATGTACAAGAAGAACCTATTGTACAAATTGACAAACGATATTTTATTTTAAATCAAGAAGATAGAGAAAAAATAGAAGAACTTGCGGTTGAGTATATGCCTCGTTTTTTTCGTCTATACTTTTTAAGCGATAAAGAGGAATATGTTGAGCTGAGAAAGCCCTTATTACCTATCTATAATCAAAAAATTAATCAACTCATCGAAGAATTCTTTGATGATAATGCAGAGGAGTATGACAATGAGTAAAATTATTTCAATTATCAATCATAAAGGCGGTGTTGGCAAGACGACAACAGCTATTAATCTTGGGGCTGCTCTTTCTTTGTTCCATAAGAAAAAAGTCCTTCTTATAGATTTAGATGGTCAGGCGAACCTTACGACGCACTGCGGCGTGTTTACAGAGCCGGAAAACTCTATCTTTGAGGTGTTGTATTCCTCTTTACCAATGAAAGATGCTATACTCTCCTTCCCTACTTTTGATTTAGTTCCATCAAAATTAGATTTATCAGGTGTTGAGATAAGTTTGGTGAATCGTCCTGCTCGTGAAATGGCGGTAAAGAAAGCCATAAAAACGGTCAGTGATAATTATGATGTTATACTGATTGATTGCCCCCCTGCTCTCGGATTATTAACGTTTAATGCTCTTACAGCAAGCGATGCTTTTATCATTGCTATGCAGACGGAGTTTTTTGCCTTACACGGTTTATCGCGCATTTTGACTGAGGTTGTTGATGTGGTACGCGATAATCTCAATGAAAAATTGGTTTTTGCCGGTATTGTTGCAACAATGTTCGATAAACGCCGAGCTTTACATGGTGATGCGCTTGAAAAAGCACGTGAAAACTATGGCGATGAAATGTTCTCGACGGTTATAAGGATTAACTCCTCTTTATCCGATGCGAGTGCTGATGGAAAGCATATTTTTGATTATGAACCGACAAGCCGAGGAGCAATTGATTATAAATCTTTAGCGAAAGAATGTATAAAAAGGAATCTACTATGAGTAAAAAATCACGATTAGGACTTGATATTCTCATTGCAAAACCTCAAAAGAATGAGATTACAGGCATCAAACTATCACAAGTACGTTATGTTGAAATAGACACATTAAGAGAAAACCCTATAAACTCTGCATTGTTCAAAAAAGAGAATGAGCAATATTTCTCTACATTAGAAGCAGACATCAAAGAGCGGGGGATTCTTGTGCCTCTTATTGCGAAAAGAGATGGCACATTGCTCTCGGGACATAATAGACTTTATGTTGCTAAACAATTGGGATTCTCCGTTGTTCCTGTGCAATATGTGGAAGATGAACTAACAAATGAACAAGAAACAGGTTTTTTGATAAAAGACAATCTTTATCGCCGTCATTTATCTCAAGCGGAATGGGTGAGTTTGTATAAAAAAATGTATCCTGATTTTGAATCGTGGATTGAAAGTGAGAGAAGGGGAAGAAGAAAAAAAGACATGTCTTTTATTTCTGAAACTCCGACTTTGTCCGCAGAAAAAATAGCTCATGATACGGGGCAAAGTGTGGCTGCCGTCAAAAAGCAAATTGTGCGTTTGAAGAATGACAGTAAAGCTCAACAGAAATCCGTACCGGAAAAAGACATGAGTAAAGTGCTGCAATCAGCTACGGCAAAAGATGCCGCGGTGGTCTTCTCTGTGGCTTTTTTGAAGAAGAATAATCTTCTTGACATTGTCCAAAAAAATGCAGAACAAAAGGGTAGAGGAGAGCTTGTCATTGCATTAAAAGACATCATTGCACTTTTGCAAAAGAAATAAAAGACATGTCTTTTATTTCTTGATTAGGTATGTAATTAATAGTTGAGTATAGACTTATGTATGATTTACCATTGCTTCCTCTTGACAATCAAGACATAGAGTCCAAGATTGTCCTACGAAAAACAGCTCTTGCCAGAAGTGCTTTGGCTGAACTGAAAGGGGTTGCTGTTTCTATACCGAATCAAAGTATTCTCATCAGTACTCTGTCATTGCAGGAAGCAAAAGATAGTGCAGCAATAGAAAACATTATTACCACTCACGATGAACTGTACAGATCAGATGCACAAACTTTGCACTTTACAAATAGAGCCGCAAAAGAGGTTCATAATTATGCTCATGCCTTGCAGACAGGATATGCTATTGTAAAAGAAGCAGGGTATCTTTCCGTAAACCATATTGTCGAAATACATTCTTTAATTGAAAACCATACTTCGGGATTACGAAAACTTCCCGGCACAGAATTAAAAAATCAACAAACGGGGGAGATAGTTTACACGCCGCCGCAACATTATGATACAATCGTGCATTATTTGAGAAATTTGGAAGAATATATAAATGACCATAAAATTGACGATAGTGACCCACTTATCAAAATGGCTATTATCCATCATCAATTTGAAAGTATTCACCCCTTCTATGATGGTAATGGCAGGGTAGGGCGCATAATCAATCTTTTGTACTTAGTACGGCAACAATTATTGGATATACCGATACTCTATATCAGCCGATATATCAATCAACACAAAGCGGAATATTATAGATTATTGCAGAATGTCCGAATAAAAGGGGAGTGGCAAGAATGGATTCTCTTTATTCTTGATGCTGTGGAAACAATGTCCCGTCAGACCATAGATATTATTCATGGTATAAAACTGAGTATGCAGAATCATAAAAACACGATTCGCGATAAAAGACCAAAAATTTATAGTCAAGATTTATTGAATAATATCTTTCGTCATCCTTACACGAAGATTGAATTTGTTATGGCAGATTTATCGGTCAGTCGTCCAACGGCGGTGCGTTATCTCTCTGAATTGGTTGATATAGGGGTTCTCATAAAAGAAAAGAGAGGAAAAGACAATTATTATATTAACCGAGACATTGTTTCTTTGCTTGCTTCTGTTTCGGATTCATCCTCAATGCAATACACTCCATAAAATGCCATTTTCTTGTTATGTATATCTCCACACAGAAAGAAAAGTGGCTTTTTCTTTCTGTGTGGTAGGACAAAGTTCTATTTGCTACTATGTAATAGCTGTTATTGCAAAAAAACTTCAATATCAGTGAATATCAAAAAAACTTTCTGACAGTATGTTCTTTAATATTGCCCGTAGATACTTCGTCCACCGCCATAATATTGGTGTTTGAGATGCTCATAGACTAATTGTGTTTTTAGGTCAATGTCATCTGTTTGATATGTAGGATAGGGAAGAGCGTCAAAAAGGGTTTGATGTACGGTTGTAAAGACAGCCGCTGCGGTGAGAGATTTATCAGCCCATTGCTCAACTCTTAGCTTGTCTTTTTTCAATTCTTCGAGTAAGCCGATAGATATTTCTTTAATCTCACTTTTTTCACTCTCTTCTAATGTTTTTCCTTGTCGCAAAATATCGAAGATTGCTTTTTGCTCGTCTGTGAGTCCTTCGCGCTTAGTTTCTGCTTCTTGTTGTGAATAGGAATTGACAAGCTCAATTAACTTTCTAAACGTTTCTTTTATGATAATTTCATCTTTACCTTTATTGTATTGCTCAATAATTTCCTGATAACGTTTGTAATAGTCAACGGTCAATGGATTGCGTTCCACCATTTTTTTGAGGTGTTTTTCAATTTTATCCTTGAGTGATTGAACCAAGATATTCTTATGTTTCGCTTTCAAAAAGTACTTTTCGAGCATTTCAAAATTTAGCCCGCTAAGGTCAATGATATTACCCTCATTGAGATGTGGTTCAGCAACGATATTCTCAATGGATTCATCTACCACGTTTTGAATTTTACGCATTATTTCAGAAACATCAGCAGTTTCAATGTTATTTTCAATGGCTGAGTACAAGACATTAATTGCATTTTTCTGTGGTGCATAGCTGTTTAATACTTTATCGGGTTGAAGGGCTTTGTATTTCTTGAAAACCTCTCTTGCCAATACCTGAAATTTGCGTTTGGTTTCATCATTAATATAAATAGCATTAACGGCTTTTTCTATTGCTGCTAATTTGCGTAAGCCCTCAGATTTGATTAATTCTTGCAGATCGAAACCTGCTTCGTCACGCAAAAATAGTTCTGTTGCTTCTAATGCTTCTTCTAATTGTCGTATAAGTTCTTGCTTGGGTTTCACGGGTGTTTCCGGCTTATCTCCACCGCCGCCGCCATTGACTCCGCCGGAACCATATATTGCCAGAGCGTCCAAAAGAGCCGTATATGTTTCAATATAATCCACAATCAAGCCATTGTTCTTTCCTTCACTGATGCGATTGGCTCGCGCTATGGCTTGCATTAATGTATGTGCTTTTAAAGGTTTGTCTAAATATAATGTGGAAAGGGTGGGGACATCAAATCCTGTAATCCACATTGCACACACAATAACCAAACGAAAAGGGTCATCTTCATCTTTGAACCTTGTCTCAAGGTCTTGAGTGTTCATTTTCTCACGGTGTGGCTCTATGTCCAAATCCCATTTTTTAAATTTTTGAATTTCATTTTGTTCCGAACTCACCACCACACAGATTTCTGTTTCTTTTAGCCATTGCAATTCACGGTTTTTCTCCAATAATTCTTGGTCACCGTATTTCCCTTTGGTAATATCTTTCTCTAATTGTTCGACGGTTTCTTTCCAATGATGCACGATGCGATCATACATCGTTACTGCCACAAGTTTATCGAATGCAACAAACATTGCTTTCCCTTTGTATCCTCTGTTCAAAAAGTGCCATACGACATCTTTTGCAATGGCATTAAGTCTCTTTTTTGCAGTAAGTATCGGATATTCTCTTGCAAAAAGTTGTTCTACCTTATTACGTTGATCGCTATCTAAATCTTCACTTTCGGCATCAATCACAGCCCTGATTTGCTCATTAATTTGCGGATTTTTCAAATCCAAATGTTCGCCTCTGTTTTCATAATATAAAGGAACGGTTGCTCCATCATCAACACTGCGCTTGAAATCATAACGAGAAACATAATCGCCAAAGATGCGCTTCGTAATTTCATCGTCTTTAAACAGTGGTGTGCCGGTAAAACCAATAAAGGAGGCATGAGGTAAGGCATTTCGCAAATTCATTGCTAAATTTCCACCTTGTGTTCTGTGCGCCTCATCCGATATGACGATAATATTGTCACGTTTGGTGATTTCTTCGTCAAAATTGAATTTGTGGATAAGCGTAAAAAGATAGCGATGCTCCGAACGCAATAATGTTTTCAAATGGTGGCTGCTATTGGCTTTTAATGAATCCTTCGCGCCTGCTTTTACCTGCGGTACCGCTCCGACACCGCTAAAGGTACCGTAAATCTGCGTATCTAATTCATTACGGTCTGTTACAATAAGAAAAGTATAACTGCCAGTAAATGTGCGATGGATTTTTTGACAAAAGAACACCATAGAATAGGATTTTCCGCTTCCTTGCGTATGCCAAAATACGCCGAGTTTTTGTTTTTCTTCTAAACTGATTTTACCAAGTTTATACAGTTCTTCTTTGTGCTTGATATTTTCTATGGCTTTGTTCACACCAATAAATTGATGGTTACGGGCAATGAGTTTTACTACTTTGCCTAATGAACTATCAAATAGAATAAAGTTTTCAAATAAATCCAAAAAGCGTTTTTTCTCACAGACCCCGACAATAATCCGATCTAATGCAACAATGCCTTCATCTTCTTCCGTAATGCGTTTCCATTCATGAAAATGCTGATATTTGCCTGTGACGCTACCAATGCGGCTTTCAATACCATTGCTCAAAAGTACAAAAGCATTGTAATGAAAGAGTGTAGGGATAACATCTTTATAATCGGTAAAATTATCATTGTAGGCATTTTCTAATTTACGATGAGCTGCTTTCAGTTCAATGAAAAGCAGGGGAATACCATTGACAAAACCAATAATATCGGGTCTGCGTTCTCGGTTGCTTTTGCCTTGAATCCACAATTGCTGAACAGCTAAGAAATTATTATTTTCGACATTCTCAAAATCAAAAACCTTGAGCGTTTTGACCTCACTCCCGTCGGTTCTCCTGTCAGAAGAAGCAGGAAGAACAACGGGAATACCATTGCGTAATAATTGATATTTCTCATGATTGATTTCTGCTAATGATTTGGTGATATTTTCTTCAATGAGTTTTTCATACGCTTGATTATATGCTTGCTCAGGCAAATCGGGGTTAAATTGTTTGATTTTTTCCAAGAATATCCTTTTTAGCACGACTTCTTTTTTGTTCAGTCTGCCTAAAGTACTGCCTTCGCCAAAGCTCTCTTTATTGAATGCTACGATTGTGTCCCAACCCAATTGATGGAAAAACAAATCAACGGCTGTTTGTTCTATGAGAGTGTCTTCTGAGTATTCGTAACTCATATAGTTCGATTGAGAATACTGATAATAAATTGTTGTACGATATTCATTTCGTCGGGTTTGCTTGTAGCTACAAAAAGTGTAAGTGCCGCCAGTGCCTGATTACTAAGGTACTCCTGATGTGATGTTGTTGTCAGCTTGCCGTTTTTTTCTAAGAAGTACAGGAAACATGCCGCGCCAATTCGTTTGTTGCCATCAATAAACGAGTGATTTTTTACAATCAGATATAAAAGTGTGGCGGCTTTTTCCTCGATACTCGGGTATAAATCCTTACCATCAAAACTCTGTTCAATTTGCCGGACGGAACTTACAAAGCTACCGTCTTTTGGTTTGGCAAATACACCCGAGGCAAACTCAGATTTCATGCCGGCAATCAACATAAGATAATCATCAACGCTTGGATACACAGCTTGCAGTACTGTTGCACCTTGCTCATCTAACTTCTCGTGGTCGTAGTCGTCAAGCAGTGCCAGCCCAACAGCAAACGTATCAAGTATCCGGCTTTCATAGGCGGATGCTTGTTGTGTAATAGCACGATTAAGGATGCGGATTCCTGTTTTCAGATATTCTATTTGTTGTTGCTTTTCAGCCAAACGCTTTTCGTTAATGGCGTAGCCCTGCACCAAATAGTCCTTAAGCCGTTGGGTTGCCCATTGACGGAATTGTGTGCCACGCTTGGAATTAACACGATAGCCAACCGAAAGAATAGCATCGAGATTATAATGCAAAACCTCTCGTTTCACCTTTCTTTTTCCTTCTTGACGAACATGTGCAAATTTTGCACATGTTGCATCCTCCAATAATTCACCGGAGGAATATATATTCTGAAGGTGCTTTAAAACGGACGTTCTGTCGGTGTCAAACAATTCTGCCAATTGGTATTGATTGAGCCAAAAGGTTTCTCCTTCAAACTGCACTTCTACCTGCGTTTGATTATCAGCAGTCTGGTATATTACTATCTCACTCATACCTCTATTTCCCCATTCATTAATCGCGGTAATAATATATCTCGCGCCTCACGAAGTTTGGTGTTTTGCTTTAAAAGGTTCTGAACTAGGTTGAAATCATTTCCAACATCTTTCTTGTAATCATTTATTACCTTACTTGGCGGTAACAAAACAGGCATTGCCTTTACTACTTTTGAGTTTATTGCTGTGCCTATCGAAGATGTGCTGCCTAATGAATCATAAGGGAAGTTCTTCAGGTAGAAATAAATGTATTCGGAACACATTTGACTTTCATCTTCAATATTGAAATGAGCAATCGCTTCGTTAGTTGTCATATTCTCAGTAGTAATAGCAACTTTTCCAACTGTAAGTTTGAAACTTAACAAAACTGTATGTTCTTTTGCAACATTCATATTGAATTTTCTTGCCGCCATTTCTGTAACAGTTTCACTTGTTTCAAATGCAAAGACAGTTGAATTATTTATATCTTTTATTGAAACCCATTTTACTTTTGAGTCTTCATCATTAAACCATTCTGACTGCTCTCTTGGTGGAGTTTTACCAATATTTATTTTGAAAATTTCATCTGCTCGTTTAACAAACCAACCTTCTGGTAGTTTATTAATTTCATTTGAAGGCTTGAAGAAATCAAATTCTGATTTATACCTCAAAAACGCCTTCTCCTCCAACAACTTTATACGCTTCAAGTTATTCTCTATCAAATCATCATAAGCCGATAAGATAGAAGCGATTTTGCGTTGAGTGGGGAGCGGGGGGATTTCGACTTCAATGCTATAAATTCTTTTCGGAGCTGTATGTTTTACTTTTGTTCCTGTTGCAGAGCCAAAAATTTCATTTCGAACAATTGCTGTATAAAACAATCGATAGATAAATTCTTTGTCTATTCTTGTATTATCAATTTCGTTTATCAAACCTATTCTCTGATTATGAAGATACTTTTCATCAGCAGGAACAAGTGCAGGACTGCCTAATAAACCGGGACCTTGTTCGGTCATTGCTATAATTACATCATTCTTTTTCAATAAAAATTCTTGAGGAAAATCACCAGTGTAGAACTTCTCTTTCCCCCCAACTTGCCTAAATCCCCCTCCTTCGTAAAAATTACCTGGTGTTACAATTATTAATTCACCCTCGTTGCTAAAGTATTCGCCTTTAAATGCCCAGCCGTGTTTAATCTGAAATAATTCGCCTATTTTTACTTTCTCCCACTTCATATCACCACCTCTGTATAGTTTTCAGCAATGATTGTCTGTACAGTGATTTTTATAATGAGGGGATGACCCTGATTCATTATACAATCAGAACAAAGGTTCAGATATATGTTCATAGTGTAATCTCTTTGTAATTATCCATAATGGTTTGGGCTAATTGAGCAACTTTCTCATTGAGTCCTTCCAATGCAATATCAATTCTATAGCTCATTTTCATCCTCTAATAGGTGTAGTTTATCTATATTTTCTTTTACCAAGGCTTCTAATTGATAACTCGCCACCCCAAGAGGTTTGTCTAAGCCACGCATAGCATATTCCACTTTTACACTGCTTTTTGAGGCACACAAAAGCAATCCAATAGTCGGTTCATCTTTCGCTGTCTTTAGGGTATCGTCTATGGCACTTATGTAAAAATTGAGTTTAGAAATGTATTCGGGTTTAAATTCGCCTGCTTTTAATTCTATGACAATATAGGCATGTAAAACGGTATGGTAAAACAACAAATCTATTTTGTAGTCTGTTTGGTCCACCTCTATGGCATATTGCCTTCCAACAAAAGCAAAACCTTTGCCGAGTTCCAGTAAAAAGTCGGTGATTTTTTCGGTTAATAATTTTTCAATTTCGAGTTCCTTTATCTTGGTGGCTAAGGTCAAGAAGCCAAAATGATATGGGTCTTTAAAAATACTTTTTGCCAAATCCGACTGATAATCAGGTAAGGTGCTTTCGAAATTGTTGATTGCTTTTCCATTTCTTTCATATAATTTGCTTTCAATTTGAAGCAACATCACATCTCTGCTCCATTCGTTTTTAGCCGTTTCTACGATATAAAAAGCTCTTTCTTTTTGCTCCTTTACTTTGCTCAAAAGACTGATGTGGTGATACCACGTAATTTGTGCAAGCGGCACTTGCACAAATTCGGTATTGCTTTGTGCAAGCGGCACTTGCACAATTGGGTATTGAGGATATGCTTCTGCAAATGCTCTCATATATTTTAAGTTTCTCACGGAAAATCCGGTACTATTTGGAAAAGTATCAGCCAAGTTTTGCGCCAGTAAATCAATGATTTTTGTGCCCCAACCCTCTTGTTTTTGTTGTGTAATAATGGAGTTTCCAATTTCCCAATACAATTGCAGCATTTCTTCATTTACCTTAAATGAAGCATGGGTTTGTGCCCGTTTTATTCTATCGGCAATTAAATTTGTCCATTTTTTAAATGACATAGATTCTGTTATTTCTTCACTCATATCACCACCACTGTATAGTTTTCAGCAATGGTTGTCTGCACAGTGATGTTCATAATGAGGGGATGACCCTGATTAATCATGCAATCAAAAGAATCAGAACAAAGGTTCAGACATTTTCTCATAGTGCAATCTCTTTGTAATTATTCATAATGGTTTGGGCTAATTGGGCAGCTTCCTCATTGAGTCCAAGAAGTGTCCGATGTATTGTATATTTCATCTATGAATCCTCTTTTACATTTGTATGTATCTTTATTAACTCTTTTGCTTTATGAAGTTTATCAGCAAACCTAAACAGTTGCTAGTTCAACTAAATGACTCCAACTCAATTGTTGCGACAGTGTCGCAATATTGTCTTTACTTACAATATCTGCTATCTTGCACATCCTTGTTAAGGCACTGTAAGAATATCCTTTACCGTATCTATTGGTCAATTGTTGCGACAGTGTCGCAATGATGTTACTCCCATATTCTGTGCGCTGATTTTCTTTTATATTGGTATTAATATAATTGCCTATTGTCCAATACATAAGAGTGGTTTCAGCATTGAGAAACACTGCAACCTTGAATTTTGTGTTATCAATAATGTGAGTAATACCTAAAAAAATCTTATCAGGCAATGACGACTGACTATTTGAATCACTCATATCACCACCTCTGTATAGTTTTCAGCAATGATTGTCTGTACAGTGATTTTTATAATGAGGGGATGACCCTGATTCATTATACAATCAGAACAAAGGTTCAGACATTTTCTCATAGTGCAATCTCTTTGTAATTATTCATAATGGTTTGGGCTAATTGAGCAGCTTCCTCATTGAGACCTTCCAACTCAATATGAATTTCGGCAAGGCGTGCTTCATAGTCAAAATCTTCATCGGTGGCGGTATCAACGCCGACATATCTGCCCGGACTTAAACTCCAATCCTTGGCTTCTATTTCTTTTTGGTTTACCACTTTGCAAAGCCCTTCCACATCGGTATAAACGCCATCGGGGAAACGACTTGTAAGCCAAAGAGCTTGTTTGTAAAAATATTCCGTTTCATGCAGCAATCCGGGTTCTTCCTCATCGGGATTGCCGGCAAGGTCCATGTGTAGTGCTTTTAATTGCTCCAATAGTTCTTTAATCTGTAATTCTTTCCATTCTTTATTTTTACCCAATTGATATTGTTTAATTGCGCCATTGATGGCATCGAAGATTTGCTTCACAAATGTATCTTGCGGCTTGCGCAATGCTTTCGTCTGAAGCGCAATTTCTGCAATGAACCGATGATTCTTATTGTTCTTTACAGTGTCTATCAATGTTGTTTGTAATGCAAAAATTGATTCTGCTTCCTTGTGCAATGTATGCCATTCGGGAATAATTTTGTCAATTTTCATAGACTGTGAGTCCTGTTTCAAAGTGAAAGAACTGAGCGTTTTCAGTATTTTCTTCACATGAGATTGTACATCCTTCATCACTTTGGCTGCTTTTTGTGCGTAGTCCGCAGAATTATGCCGATAGCGATTGACCGTATCGGAAAATTTTTCTGTATTTCCTCTGTAAAGATTGACAATACAAATAAGATTGTCTAATTGCTCCGGGCTGAAATCATTAACTTTACTTGTTACTTTTCGGTAAATCTTGCGAGCATCGAGCATTAAAACAGTGTCTTTTGTCCTCACCCCTGCCCCTCTCCGGTTGGAGAAGGGAGATGAAGCCGAGACAATATCTTTGAGAACTTGTTCTGTGTTTTGAAGAACTTGTTCGTTTACAAACCTGATAATACGAATACCGTATTCATTAATAATTTTAGTTCTTGTTTCATCATATTCCTTTTGTTCAGTCTGAGAATGGTAACCGCCGTCAATTTCAATTCCTAATTTTGCTTCTGCACAATAGAAATCAAGTATAAATCCTACCTTTAGTGGGTGCTGTCTTCTAAATTTCAAATTATTGAGCTGCCTGTTTCTTAATAGCTGCCAAAGCAAGTCTTCAGCTTCTGTTTGATTTTTTCTCAATTTTTTTGCATTTGCCAAAAGTTGAGCAGGAATCTGTGTCTCAACGGTAACAACTCCCTCTCCAAGTGGCGAGGGATCAAGGGTGAGGCTTTTCCCACGATCAAAAAACCATAAAGTGCAGGGCAGGGAACGAGTATAGAAAAAGTTATTGCCAATTGCCATCATCACATCAACCGCACCTGTTTTAACCAATTTCTCCCGTATGTCTTTTTCGCTATGACCGGCATCGCTTGCAGAAGAAGCCATAACAAAACCTGCTCTACCGGTCGGTTTTAAATAATTGTAGAAATAGAGTATCCATAAATAATTGGCATTATCATTTTTAGGCATAATGACTTTATTCTCTAACACAAGCCGCGGATCACGTTTGACAATATCTTTTTCTTTGTCCACGCCGTCCACATTAAATGGGGGATTAGCCATGAGAAAATCAACATTACCGATAAGCGAATGTTTATCTTCATAAAAAGTATTGCCTTCCTGTATATTGCCTTCCAATCCGTGAACGGCAAGATTCATTTTGGCAAGTTTCGTATTAAGTTCCGCTTTTTCCTGTCCATAAAACGTCACTTTCTCAGCAGGTCTTAATCCTTCGTTTTCAATAAAATACCCTGTTTGTACAAACATACCGGCACTACCGCAAGCCGGATCGAAGACAATGCCGTGATCGGGTTCAATAACATTGACAATAGTTTGCACCAAACTCATGGGAGTAAAAAATTCGCCACCTTCCTGTGCGCCTGTCATAGCGAACTTATTGAGGAAGTATTCATAAATCTTTCCGAATAAATCACCTTCTGCTTTTTGCAAGACTTCTTTATTAAAAATGCGGAGCAGCTCTCGCAATAGGTCTTTGCTGAAAATAGAAAAGTTTTTGGGCAATACGCCTTTGAGATTGTCATACTCGTCTTCGATGAGTTTCATGGCATTATCAATGGCTTCACCAATATCAATATTTTCCGGTAAATTGACAAGATAATGGAACTGTGCTTGCTCCGGTAAGAACATAGCATTCCGTTCCTCAAAATCTTTTTTAGTTATGGGTCTTCTGCCTCGCTTAGGGTGGACGGGTAACTCTTGTTCTATCGTGATTTTCGCCTTTTCAAAGCGATTAAAGGCATGACGTAAAAATATAAGCCCTAAAACGGGCATCGAGTATTCTGAAGCAGTTAATTTACTGTTTGCTCTGAGCTGATCGGCAGCTTTCCAAAGTTCTGCTTCGAGTTTTTTAAGTTGTTTTCCTTGCATTGATTCTTTTGAGTTCTTGTGAATAGTTCAAATTTACCATTCTTCTCATGAATATGGCAAAAATGACTGGTAGTAAATGTCTTGATGAGATTGAATGTTGCATCGGAGATACAATGCAAGAGGGGAGAGCTTGTAAAAAGGAGATACTTTTGCTTGCTATGATCGCAAAACCTGAGTTTTCTGCATTGTTTCTTGGACTATAATGCGCTATTTCTTTTCCCCAATTCCAAAATTCTTGTAAAAATTCTTCATAAATTTTGTATTGGTTGCGTTCAGTGTCGAATGGTGTCGTGCGGTGTCGAATGGTGTCGTGCGATGTCGAATGGTGTCGTGCGGTGGCAGACATTTTGAACACAGCAAAAGTCAAAACATCTTATTTTCCATTGATTTACTCCATAAAACCATCATTTTAAGGCTTTTCATACTGCAAACACCATGTTTTGTAGCAGCAAACACAATCACTTTTTTGCAATCAACAGCTTTTTGTCAAAGTTTTCGCCATTATTTCACTTTCTTATGAGAGATTTCAGTGATATTAGCCCTTTTTTATGAGTGTCAGATTTGTCAGATTTCATTGAGGGCAAAACTCCCGCAAACAAGCCATCCACAACCTGCAAAAGATGCAAGAGAGTACCCATTTTCGTACAACTTTACATAACGTGAACTATATTACTTGCAAAGGAAGTAAACAAAGAGTAAACATCTACACACATTTGTATAAGAATGCAGCTCTGATACATGGATTGGCTCTCATAGTCCCTCGAATCTATGGTCAATATATGAGTTTGGATAGCTGTCTGAGCAGAGTTTATCAAGGTTAAAGCAGTCAAAAGTGCGCATAATATACCATTTTACCGAGCACGGCAAGCTGAAAAACTCTCAAAAACATGTAAAACACTCTCAAACACTCTCAAACACTCTCATTTTTTCTCGTAGGGTTCTAAAATGAAGTTTTTTTTACGGTTTTAGGATAGTTTTATAGGCAAAACCTTGATTATAGCAAAGAATGTATGAATGTTTTGGCAAGAAATGGATGTTTGAACGGAGCAAAAGCAAGATTGATGAGAAGATATAGCGTAAAAACAGTGTTTTGCCTGTTCCTTTTTGTAATCTATGGTTCCTAAACGTTTCCTTTTTACTTTGTTTTGTTCAAAACATTTGCAATAACAGCAGCTTTTTGCTTGAAGTATTCAAAATCCATGCTTCATTCTTTCCGTCATAGCGGGAAAGTGTTTGCTTTCATCGTCTTTCTTTGAATGTATCGGTATTGGTTCGTATATTAGTACGGACAATGTCGGCGCATTCACTCCATGACAGGTATATGGGCGATGGATAGTCAAAGGTTCAGCGATTGAGTCAATCAAAAGTAGTGAAACGTTGGTACAAGATCAAAAAAATAGGTACAACCATTAAAGAGAGAGTAATGTCAGAATTTATAACATTAAATACAGTTTTAGGAAATGGAAAGTCCTATAAAGTACCCATGTTTCAGAGAGATTACTCATGGGAAAAGGATGATTGGGAAGATCTTTGGAATGATATAGAAGAAATTCCGAATGATAAAACTCATTATTTGGGTTATATAGTTCTTCAGCCTATTGAAGGAGACAATGAATCTTATTGGGTTATTGATGGTCAGCAACGTCTGACAACATTATCAATTTTGGCTATTGCAGTCACTGCACTCTTTGATACATGGTCAAAAAACGATATTGATACCGATGATAATAAAGTACGTTTTGAAAAGGTTACAGAAAGATACCTTGGTAATTTTTCTACCTCAAAACTTTCTATTAGTCCCAAAATAGCTCTCAACAGAAATAATGATGATTATTATCAGAGTTATTTATTGAAATTAAGACAGCCTCAGTCTTTGGTAAGGTTAAAGCCATCACAGAAATTGCTGCAAAAAGCTTTTAACTACTTTTTTGAACAGTTACAACAAAAATTTAGTAATAACACTTCGGGAGCAGATTTGGCGGAATACCTTGAAAAAATTGTCGGTAATGGCATTGTATTTACTCAAATAGTGGTTCATAATGACTTAGATGCGTTTAAGGTATTTGAAACACTTAATGCGCGAGGTGTTAAATTATCCACAGCCGATCTATTAAAAAATTACTTATTCAAACTTACATATCAATTGGGGGAACTTGATTTGCAAGAAGCCGAGCGACGATGGCAAAACATTAATGATACAATCAGAGCAAATGATCTCACAACTTTTATAAGACACTATTGGAACAGTAATTACAAACTTGAGAGGCAACCAACGCTTTTTAAGGCAATTAAACGTGAAATTAGAACTGCCGAAAGTGCTTTTTCTTTTTTAGACATCTTGGAACAAATAAGTCAACCTTACACGGCATTTAATAATCCGGGTGATGAGATATGGAATAAAGATGAAAGAGAACATTTAAAAGTGTTGGTACTTCTTAATGTTTCTACATGTTACTCATTGATGATTGCTGCTTTACGATATTTGCCGAGACCCGAATATAAGATCCTTCTTCGTGAATTGTCAGTTATTGTATTCAGACATAATATAAGTGATCTCAATCCGAATGAAGCCGAAAGGATGTTTAGCAAAGTAGCAAATGAAATAGCCAATGGCAGTATTACCTCAGCAAAAAATGCTGCATTAGCACTCAAAAATATTTATGTCTCAGATGATAATTTTGAGCAAGCATTCTCGACTGTTATTGTCAATACGCGAAGAAAGAAAGATTTAGCTAAATATATTCTTGTAAAAATAGAGAACCAAATAGCCGGTCAAGATTATCAGTATGAAGAAAACCTCTCAACTATTGAGCATATTTTACCGGAGAACCCCGGAAGCATTTGGGAAGATATGTTCCCTTCGGCGATTCAGGAAGATTATATATACAGATTAGGTAATTATACACTGTTAGAGGCCGCTATTAACCATTCTTTAGATAATAATGTGTCATTTGAAGAAAAGCTGATACACTATAAAAACTCACGCTATACATTAAGCAATGAATATTGTAATTATGAAAAATATAATCCGGAGATCATTGCTCATCGTCAGAACAAAATGGCTAAAGTAGCAAAAGGTATTTGGAAAAGTTCTTTTATTCAATCACATATTTAATTATAAGGAGCAAGCCGTCAAAACCGTGTTCACATAAATCACAATACCTGCCGGACACATTATAAATAACGAGTAATCCCCTATCCCCTTTTGCTAATGTTAAAAACAACAATCACGATGAGTAATATCACCGTGCTTGTTGTATTTCTTTTGCTTTGATTTTTATTCCATTATAACATTGCGGCTGATGCTGCCTGTGTGGGTGTCGAGTATCACAACATAATAGCCCTTGTATATTAAAATCACTGTTGTAGCTTACATTGGTGTAATAATCGTTATTGTCACTCTCGACTCTTTCACTAACTCTATTGCAGATTCATTTACTAACTGATTCCATGTCTTATTGCGACGCACTGATTGAGAAGATTTATTTATGCGTTTTTTTACAGTTAATTCTGACTGATCCGGAAACAACTTTTTAATTTCTACAATTCTATCTTCGGGCATTAATGGAGAAACCTCTAAAATAACTTTTGATTGAGAAGTAATCTGTTTGCGGAGACTGTCCACAATATCTTTTTCATAAGTATTCCTTGGTGTATTATCATTATCAATATCTCCGAAAATGAAAAACGGTATAAACACCTCATTTTGATAAATCATCGAATCTGCTATAGATCGTTTCATTTTTTCCTGTGAGGAAATTTTCGCGAGAGTATAGAATTTTTTGATAGGTGGTTCGACGGCATTGTCCTCTGCTCTTTGACCATTATCATAGGAAACAGTAACAGATATATTTTTCTTATCACTTCTCACATTCTCAACAATAATGCGCTTCGCTTTTTCTTGTCGAAGAGATAAAGCATATCCTTTCATAGTATCAACCTTAAGATTGTTCTGTTTAGTAAAATTATTAGATGTAATAATTACATTACCTTTGAAATAGTTATTCAATCCTGCTTTTGGTTTTACAACAAAAGTATCAGGTGAAATAATATCAATATCCTCCGTATTCACAACTTTGGGTTCAAGTCCTTTAGGAGAAACAATATAAACATGCTGATTAAATTTTTCGTTTAATCCTAAGTACTCGGCAATTTGGGTAACAAATGAATATCGTTTTAATTCAGTTTTGTTTCTTTTTTTCTTTTGTTTTTGTTCAAATTCCTTCGATGACACAACCGTTGTTATCGGTAAACCATAGCCATTTTCACTCTGTGGTTTGGTGAGAAAGTCAACAAAGAATTTTTCTCTCTCATCAGCAAGGTTTTTATTGCTTTCTTCTTTTGCTTTGCTTCCTATAAGAAAAATAGTATCATTAGTAATTTCTTTAGCTCTCAGTAATCCTGTCTTATGAATAGGATTATCATATTCATGATTTTCAACATCTTGCTTAAGCACTCTTAAGTCTTCACCAATATCATCATACTCTTTTTTTATCTGAGAAGATCCATAATTGAAAAATACATAAGGAAAAATATATCGAGTCTTCTGATTTCGCTTTGTGCTGTAATAAACAGTATCACCAACGGGAGTACCTTTTCTATCACGCATGACAATTTGTATTTCATTATTACCAATATTTTCATTACATTCACAAGTTTGCCAATTCCATTTTTCAAATTTCTTACACTGTTCAACTTTACAAGGCACAAGTTTTATATATTCACGTTCTATATTAACAATAAATATATTACCATTTTCAGTGCATGGCTCCGGATTATCTTTAACTTCATCTTCAAGGTATATAGAATCACGAAGAATGCCCTTCTCTTTTGTCACTGTGTCTGTTTTGATATATGTATAATATAATTTTCCGTTAAGTGTGTCAATTTTATCAGGTTTTGTTTTATAACTTGATGTTACTTTCTGATAAGTAGTTAATATTGTTTTAGTGTATGTACTAGAATCTATTAATATTTTTTCCCTCTGTATCGTGGAATCCTTCACTAAAGAACATGTAATACTATCACGTAATGTCTCTTCTTTTTTGACTGTTTTCCATTCTTTCGGAAGAGGTGTATTACGTTCAGTAATTGAAGACTTAGTTACGACACCCGTTTCCGGTGATGTGTCTTCAGGAACTCTTTTCGGCTTTTCAATTTTTTTATAAAGACTATAATTTTGAACTAATGTATTAACAACTTTTTCAGAATATACCTCCTTGTTTAGATTTTCATTAACCAGCACAACTGAATCCCTAGTTACTGTTGCAGAAATATACTCTATAGTATCTCGGCGTATATAATCTTCAATCAACATAATTTGACTTGGTTTTGACCCCAGCTCATACTGCAAAGACAATCCTGCACGCATCGTTTGAACTGTCCATACACGATTGTTCTCAATTTCTGGAAGCTGTTTAAGTAAAGAAGATTGAGAAAAGGGTAACTGCATATAATATGTAAACTCAGGGGTTACTTTTATTCGCTCCGTTAATGGAATAGGTATAGCAAATGATAAAGTCACACCATTAATAAATAGAGAATTTCTTCTATCAGAGCCAAGTGTACTATCAACTCGACGAAAAGTACTTCCTATTGTGTTTCCGTTTTGATCAATATACGTAACATTGTCATCAGAATCAATGAGTTTTTCATCAAGCATAGCAGAAATATCTCCCATTCCTATTCCGCCTTCAATTCCAACACCAATGAGAAACGGTAATCGAGTAGGTTTGATACTATACCTTGGCTCAAAGGTTAAAAAGGAAGCAGTAGCATCAAGAGTGTGGCGGGAACTTAGATCAATCAATGTATTATCCGTCGGATTGCGGATTTTTCCGAGATACTCATCTTCACTTAACTGTGCATTCAACGTTCTATAGGATATTCTAAATTGAAGATTATCCTCAAAACTGAGTGTTTTGAAAAATGCCATTTCATACAGTAATCCCATTGCCAAACCATTACCAGTTGTAACTTGATTGAACCCTGTGCAGCAACTTTTGAATCCGGGAAGAAATCGGAAAAGTTGATTATCAACCGAATGTTGTAAAAAATCATATCCTCCCCAGAAACCAAGTCTATGCTTTGTTGTTTCCTGAAGAGAATCGGTCTTTAGCTGTTTAACTTCACTTTTTAAAAGTAGTGGTTTTCCTGTACGTAAAGTTTGTCCTGATACAGCGATAACACTAATAAGAGAAAAAATTACAGTAAGTAATTTTAGATAAATATTCATTTCCACCTACACAAAATTTTTAATTAATGTTACCTGCCCAACAAGGGTAATGTTACTTCAATCTGTACGGTTCTACTATATGCTCTTCCTTGCGGTGTGGAATTATCTGTTTGTAAATCATTATCAGATCCTTCACCAATATACTCAATTTTCGGTAGATCTTTAATTCCCTTCTTTTTTAATATTGATTCAATCTCATTTTTTGTTTCCTTTGCTCTTTTCTGAGAAAGTTCAAGATTGTATTTATTAGTACCAATCTTATCCGCAAATCCTGTAATTGTTATCTCTGTATTCTTTGATAAGTTTAATTGTTTTTGATTACAGACTGTCATAATTTGTTCTTTATCAATTGATCGCAATGATTCTTCACCGAAATCAAACAATTGCATCCAGTATGTATAAACATTTACTTTTTTACCTGTTTTCGGATCATTCCTCACTCTTCTTTCACTTTTATCATCAACTTCAACAATGACTTCATAGGTATCAGACCGGATATAGTATTGTTTACCATTTTTATCATTAACAATTATTATCCAATTGATATTAGCATCATTCAATGGATACTTCGTTTCGTCATCAAAATCGAATTTCCACGTAAACTTTTTGTAAGTTGGTTGTCTAATACTATCTGCAGGGATATTTTTATTAGCCCCAATCATATCCATATCAATATCATTCTCAATAAGAATAGTATCACTATTAAATATGACCATCAAATCAATAGTTCGTATGCTATCTTTGAGTGAGTTATCAATATTAGGTGCAAAGCGAAAATGGTTAGCATACCCTTCAATAGATAAATTCTGAGTCTTATTTTCATCTGTATATATAAAAGCTAATGGATGGGAGTCATCAGTTCCAGGATTAAATTTGATTACTTTTCTTTCTTCTATAGGATCAGTTAATATAAGTACTGTACGATTTTCTTGATCAATTTTAAGACTATCTTCCGGTAAAGATTTTCTCTTTATTTTCGGCGAATCTCCTACTAATGTTTTAATATAGTTTTCTTCTATACCCCACACTTTTTTAAAATAGTCAGCAACAGTTTGTGCTCTCTGTTTTGAGAGAGTGTCACTTTGATGTTGTTTTATTTCATTGATGGTTGAATATCCATAAAGATATAAATAATGCTGAATTTTTGCATCAGCTTGCCGATCATTTTCTATAACTCTAAGAAATCTCTTTGCAATAATATCTAACACATACCTGTAAGCTAGTATTCTCTGCTCACCGTTGTTATGATTTTTCACTAAAAAACTAAGTGTTGATTCTTCATCAAAAGATTGTGATTCTTGGGAATTCTTAAACATATTATATATTGAGGTATCAAGCAAAGCAGTATTCTCTTCAAAATACACCTGATTTAGGAGAGGACGAATAAGTCTTTCTTTTTTTACAACAACTTTTACTCTACGCTCACAAGGTTGATGCTTCTTACCTAATTTATCAATATAATACGATGTAATATCACAATCCACTTTACCATTCAACCAGATAGGTAATGGATCACCTTTTTGACTCAGAACTGTCGATAGTTGAATATATAGAAATAATACATATATAAATAAACGTTTCATTAAATTTACCCCTCATTATTTAATTAGTATTTTACTTAACTTCTGAAATATACTGTTCACACTGTCGTATCTTCCGAGTTTCTTCTTTTAGAGCATCTTTATCTTCTTTTACAAAATCATAATTGTAATTATTAATATACTCTTGACAAGCAGTTATTAAATTCTCTCCGGCTTTCTTTCTGTCTGAATCATACACTTCAATTCTACCGTCTTCATCTTTATATTTTGTATTTTTTAAGACTATGTAATAGAGGTAATAGCTCCTTACGATTTTAAATCTCAAGCTCTCCAGCTTCGAGTTGTACCGATTGTATAATTCTTTTTGTTTCTTTCTATCAATACTTGTATATTTAATCTTAGCTTTTGTAAAGTATTCAATTGCTTTTTCAAAACGTTGTATTATAAGATAATTGTCTTCAATCACAGATTTACCATCTGCATAGTACGTTTCTGCTATCAATTCATCTATATCATAATACTTTGCATCGCTTGCTTCGACAGACATTTTTGAATCACCGAGAATTGACTCAAAATATTTTCTGCCATTACTGTAATATTGTATAGCATTATCATCATTGAATGTTGCTAATCGTAAAAATGACTTTCCAATAAGATAATAACGTAATGTTCTTAATTCTACAGATAAATCACGTTCATTACAATCGTCTTGGAAAACATTTTCTGTTTTCAAATAACAAAGAGTTTTTATAAGGTTAGTGAACTCATACTCTAGTCCCTCATTTTTTCTAAAAACTTTTTCCGCTTGCTTGATAGATTCTTCGCATCTTCCGCCACCACCCAAGTATATATACTTTGTTTTGAAATTGGGATCATTGTCCTGACCGGATACTTTAAATTTCTTCTTTATTTTTCCATAGACCAGCATTACTTCTGAGCCGGATGATGTTGATGGTATTGTCAAAGTAGCCGGTGTTTTCTGCGCTTCTTTTTTCCCATTGACATAGATTTCAACATTTCCTGAAGGCTCTGTTTCAATATTGATTTTACCCGGAGGTATGATTTTTAACAACTCAACTCTATCTTCGATAATTGACTTATTTAAAGCAGTTGCAAAGTCTATTGTGTAGGATTTTGAAATTGTACCATAACCGCTCTTTGATATTTTCACTGTAACTGTTTCATTCATCTTAGCTTCAAAATCAATAATGCTGCTTCCGCCTTGAGCTTTTACTTTCATTCCCTTTATACTAATTTCTGCATCTTCCGGTGCAACAGACTTTAACTCATAAGATAATCGAAGCATTTCTTCTTTCTGACCACCACTACTGCCTGAGGCAATGTCTTCTTTTGTGGTTTCAACATTTAGTTTGCGTTTGACTTTACCTGATAATTTCTCTTCATTGGTAATTTCAATACTACGCTCTATCACTTTTGCAGAGCCTTGTTTTGCCACTACTATTGACAATACATTGCCTTGTATTGTATCACGAAACTGTATTTTCCCTTTTTCATCGGAAGGGATTTCTTCTTTATTATAGACAATATAGCCTTGTATAGGGTTAATACCCTCATAAAGCTCAAAATCAAACAATAGAGCTCGTTTTGCTGATTTTAAACTTTCATCGGCAATGAAAATGACATCTTTGTTAATATATCCTTTATCAATAATTTCTTTCGTAATCAAAAGAGTATCTGTTTTTTGCAGGTCATCTTTAGAGACAGATAAAAGAAGTCTATCATTTTCAAGAACAGATACTTCATCAAAAACAACATTCCCTTCTTTATTTGTGCTGTGACGTTCACCCTTAATATCAATAATAAAATTTTCTTGGGGTATTTTTCCAATAAACACACTTACAGTCACACTCACTGAATGATAACGTCCCCAAAACAACCAATATAATCCTCCTAAAAAGACAATACACAATAGAAGATAGACTAATGTTTTTTTCATAATTCTTCCTGCTGAATAGACTCATTATCAATTTTCAAGCGTATGACATTAATCAGATCTTTGGGTTGCTTTACTTGTATAGATTTTTTTCTTATACCAATAATAGATTGATACTCAACATCTATTCTTGGCTTTGTTTTCCAGAAATCGCAAGGGTTTTCAAAAACCGTTGTCACCACTTCGCCCGAAACATTCGTATAGTTGATAGGTTTTTCGTTAATTAATACTTTAGCATTATTCATTGCTTTTCCACTGCCATTGACAATTTGGATTGTATATGCAGTCGGTGGTATTGTACAGTCGCCACCTCCGCCTCCGCCACCATTTTTTGCTTTTTCAATCGGGAATTCAATAGATTTTCCTTGAGCTTTTGTAAGTGTTTGTTCAGGAGGATTCTGTAACTTAAATCTATCTTGTAAATCTGTTTCAAAAGTAATCTTCATTAAAGAGCTATCTTCTACTCGATAATGAATAGCGTAACTTTCATTAAAGACAAGATCGCGTACCTCGAAATTACCATTACTGGTTTCTTGCATCTTAATCTCTTTATCAAAGGCTCTCCCCTGTTTAAGTATTACTTGTGCACTCTTTGAAGCTTTGCCAATATTGTCCGCTACATATACCTTGAGAGTAATTGTCTTGGGTTCTTTACTGCCCACAGGTATCTGAAACATACTTTTTGCGGAAGGAACATGAAAAGTAATATCATTTTCAACTACAGGACGCAAGAAGATATTAACCTTTTTATTGAATTCACGAGTTTTACCGACATCCAAAATTGTTTCTTGTCCTAAATATTTATCAGTATTTGGATTAATTTTTACTTTAAATCGTATCTTTTCAGGCTTAAACCAGCGATAGAAATAATCAAATTTTACAATACCATCTCTGTCTGACGATAAAATCATAGCTCCTTCTTGATCTTCTCCATCCTTAACATTGTTATTAGTCATTTTTAGGTCGGTTATACGATTGCCGTCATAATCTATCGCTTCAATATCTACTATGACATTTCCTATACCCGGACGTGGAATTCTATCTGACCATTCGACAATATTGAGAAAGACAGTACCTTCTGTTGGTAAAAATATGAAATACCATATTCCTATAGCTAATAACCCAATAAATAGTAATGTTTTTTTGACAACTTTTTTGGGCGTATTTAATCCGTTTTTAATTATTTCAAATAGCCAAGTAAAAAACCACAGGAGCAAAGCTCCGGAAAAAGCAAAAAGATATTGTGGAGCTAATTGAAATTTTGGTAAGCGAGAACGTAATGATGGTTTCCTTGATGCAGCCCCCTCTTCTTTACCGGATTCTTTCTGTGAACTTAGTGTGACATCACTTTCTCGTACATACTCACGTAATGAGCGTTCTGTACGAACCTGAGAGAATATATCTTCACTTTTTTGACTTACAAAACCTACCATTGTCTGTTGAGTGATAGTTTCAAGTGCTGTCACTAAATCGGCAACATTCGCATACCGATTGTGGATATTTTCATCCAATCCCTTAGCTATAATTACTCCTTGCTGTGATTCATCAGAAGGGGAATAATTGGTTGAACCTGTCACACAATATAGATATAACATTGCGGCTGCAAATACATCCGAAGAAGGTGTATAAATAGGCTCATTGCGAATATCTTCCGGAGAATAAAAAGGTGCCTTTTTTTCTCGTACTTCTTCTGAAAAAAGCATTGTAGAATATGGAATACCAATATCAACTAATGTATAGATGAACCCACTTCCCTTTTGCTGAATAATAATATTTTGCGGTGAAAATTCACGTAACCATATTCTTTCATTATGACAACGAGTAATAATAGGTAAGAGTTGTTTTATACAATCCAATGCCATGGCATGAGATATTCTACCGCCATTGCGGCGAATATATTCTTGCAATGAGATACCATCCTCCAATAATCCTTGCACAATATAAGGGCGTAATTCTCCATTGAAATTTGCAATACGATGCTCAACAGGAGCAAAATAAGAAGTTGAATCTTAGCGATTGTATATAAACTCGAGTATCGAAGCTTTTTGATGAAATTGTTCACAAATATCCCGATTATAGATCCAATCTTTCTTTAGGACACGTAACACCACTTTTCTTCCGGTTTCGCTTTGCACTGCACCAAAAGAAGTTGCATATTCCCCATGAGAAACAATATCAGTGAAAGTAAATTCGGGAATACAGTTCTTATTTGCCAAGAACCAATGTTCATCGTTTGATAACAGATATGGTACTTTCTTCACTCGAAAAAATTTATACCATACTGCAATCGCTATTATTACCACTACGACACTAATGTAAACGTAAATCATTTCTTTTTTGCTAATAAGTTATACTAAATGCTGTTCCTATTTTCCATCAATATACAAATAATTAATGTTTTCTGCATTACTTTAGATATCAGACAATTGATGACAGATTGTCTGATTGCTTCTGATTACCTTTTGACTTTATATCTGTTTTTGATTGCTCATTTGTAGTTTTATCATTGTTTTCTGGAGTTACCTTTTCTGTATTAACCGTAGCTGTTTTCGGTACGATTACAACCACAGGTGCCGGCGGAGCACCGGGCGATGTCTCTCCTATCAATACTGTAGGTAAGCCAGCTACTATTGTCCCGCCATGAGCTGTTAGATCTCCCATCCGAGCAGCAGGCTTTCCCCCAATCATCACCCCCATTGAACCAAGCACTATACTATCCGGTGGTCCTACGCATGTGCACATATCTCCCATAACGGCAGCCGGTAAGCCGCCGATTAGAACTGTTGGCATACCCGGTCCCATGACCGGTCCTCCTACATGTGGTTCGGGCGGAACACCCGGAGTCACCATAGGACAAGTATGCATATCTGAAATTCTCGCTGCCGGTTTTCCCATATCATTATCAGTAGTTTTTTAATACAAATTTACCGTTTCTTATGCTGTAAATACGGTACACACTCTTCTAAAAGCGATTAGTCCAGCTGAATAGCTGTCTTGACTAATGTGGATCTTTATATGATGCCTCAGATAATACCTCAAAAAATCGGGCTAATTCTACTTCGTGTGAATCGAATAATTTATACAAACCTCCTTCAACAATACCATATCTGTGAACATCTTTAGCACTTAATGCAACGTTTGCTAATGCTAAG
>WBZM01000225.1_pt1 | contig 33392 bp, 37 predicted proteins | sample 5204271 | NCBI WGS metagenome assembly WBZM01 (sample SAMN12344346, study PRJNA552823) | activated sludge metagenome | biome: Activated sludge suspended growth; feature: Nitrification reactor; material: Wastewater; isolation source: activated sludge from nitrification reactor of wastewater... | reverse complement strand
CGTGTACCTGATTCCGATGGTGCGCGACGCCATCCAGGCGGTGCCGCAGAGCTACTGGATCGGCGCCCGCGACCTCGGTGCGACGCCGTGGGAGTGCGTGCAGCGCGCCGTCATCCCGATGGCCATGCCGCGGATCGCCGATGCCGTGATCGTCGGTTTCTCGGTTATGTGGACCTACATCACCGTCGCCGAATACGTCAATGCACGCCAGGGACTCGGTCAGCTGATCCAGAATGCGCGTCGCTTCAGCGCCTGGGATCAGGTGTTTGCCGGCATCATGGTGATCATTGCCTTGGCGCTGGCGACGTACCAGTTCATGGTCTGGCTGAAGCGCCGGTTGTATCCGTGGGAGACCGAGCAGTGAGCGTGGCACAGCCGCAGGCAGCGACCGCGGCGCCGGCAGCGCAGCCGCTGTCGGTCGTCCTCGAGGACATCGTCCAGGAATACCCGTTGCCGGGCGGCGGCTGCACGCGCGTCATCGACCGCGTCTCGCTGCGCTTCGATCAGCCGGGGATCAACATGCTGCTGGGTCCCTCCGGCTGCGGCAAGAGCACCCTGCTGCACATGCTCGGCGGCGTCCGTCCGCTCGGTGTCGTCTCGCCGAGTGGCGGCCGGGTGCTGATCGACGGCGTCGAATGCCAAGGCCCCCACGACGACGCGGTGATGGTCTTCCAGCGCTATGCCAACCGCCCGGACCTGACGGTATTCGACAACGTCGCCTTTCCCTTCCGGCTCAGGCTCTGGCGCGAGCGCGTTGGCGAAGCCGAGTGGCGGCAGCGCGTCGAGGACATCCTCAAGGCGGTCGGGCTGTCGGAGAGGCGCAGCCTGCGCCCGGCGCAACTCTCCGGCGGCCAGAACCAGCGCGTCGCGCTGGCGCGGGCACTCGTCCTGCGTCCGCGCATTCTGTTGATGGACGAGCCCTTCGGCGCCCTCGACGCGCAGACGCGCGACGAGATGCAGCGGTTGCTGATCGAGCTGCACCGCTCCTGGCCCTGTCTGGTGGTCTTCGTCACGCACGATGTCACCGAGGCGCTGGTGCTGGGGGACCGCGTGATCGTGCTGTCGACGCAGCCGGCGCGGGTCGCCGACGATTTCCAGATCAGCGAGCCGCGCCCACGGTCGGCATCCTGGCAGCGGGCGCGCGAGACGCTCGCGCTCGAGGAGCGCATTCTCGACCAATTGCACCAGGCGAGCCCGGGCAAGGGCCAGCTCAGGGTGACCATCTAGCGATGGGCGAAGGCAAGCCCTCCTATGTTCGCGAAGTCCTGACCAGTCAGGGCAACCTCTACGCCTTTCTCGGCTCTCTGGCGCTGGGTGCCGTCCTCTCGATCCCGTTCGGTTTTGGCGTTGGCGCCATCCCGCTGATCGCCTTTGCCGCCGGGGATATCCTCGCGGCGCTGCACATTCCCTCGCTGCCGAGCTTCCGTGACCGGGTAGACCGGCGCTGGCGGGCGAAGCTGCGGCAGGCGTCGCGCACGCAGCTGATCGACGAGATTCAGAAGCGCGCCGGCAAGCGTGCGCTGCCGGCGGCCACCCTGCGTACCTACCAGCGCATGTACGAACGCGTGCAGTCGCTCTACCAGCGTGCCGAGAGCGGGCAGGGACGTCTCGCCTGGCGCGATGTCGAACAACTCGACGACGTCACCCTCGAATACCTGGCGATGTGGCTCGCCCTGCTGGTGATGGACGACCGCGCCGAGTCGGTGAACCCGCGCGAGGTCGAGGCCAAGCTGGTGGCGGTCGATCGGGAACTGGCGGCGCCGCGCAGTGGCACCGACCTGCGCCAGTTGCACAAGGCACGTGCCGACTACGCGGCGGTCATCGAACGTCACAATCGGATGCAGAGCCGTCGGCGGGCACTGGAAGCGGCGATGCTGTCGATGCCCGATCAGGTCGACGAGATCTACCAGACGATCATGACGCTGCCGGTGACCGAAGAGGTCGGCGTGCGGCTCGAGGAGGCGATTGGCCGGCTGCGCCTGCAGGAAGACATCGAGGCCGACCTGGCGGGCGACCTCGCCGAAGCGCTGCCCGGTGTGACGATGCCACAACCGGCAGCCGATGCCGCGCGGCAGCGGCGGCTGGTGGCTGTCAGCGGCGGGCGGCGCGGCGCTTAGGGCCGGCTTGGCCGACGAACGGGCACGAGGGGCGGAGCAACACCCGTCAAACCATTTTTTTGGCCGCCAATGCGGCCGCAGAAAGGAAGAAGGCGATGGCTGACATCAATTTTCTCGGACGACTGTCGAACCTCTGGTCGGGCTTCGTCTCGCTGTGGATCACCGATGTCGAGAAGCGGCATCCCGAGATCGCCTACCAGAACGCCATCGACTCGATGATCGAGAAGTATGGCAAGCTGAAGAGCGCGACGGCGGCGATCATGCGCCGGCGCGAGGAGATCTCGACACGGCTGGAGAACGAACGCGGCGAGCTGGCCGCCATCTCTGCCGACCTCAGCGCCGCCCTTGCCACTGGCCAGGACGAACTCGGCATCGTTCTCATCCAGAAGAAGAACGCGCTCGAAGCCAGCGTCAAGACGCTCGAGCAGGAGATGGAACAGGCGCGCAACGACGCGCAGGAAGCGAAGGATTCGCTGCTCGGTGTCAAGTCCGAGATCCAGAAACTGAAGGGCGAGAAGGACCGCATGCTGGCGCAGATGCAGAGCGCGCAGGCACGCCTGAAGATCCAGAACCAGCTCGAAGGGCTGTCGGTCGATGCCGAAGTGCGCGCCCTCGACAATGTCCGCGAGCACATCAGGAATACCGTCGCCGAGGCCAAGATGGGCAGCGAACTGCGCGACTCCGACCTCGACGTCAAGCTGGCACGGCTGCGCCAGAGCAGCGGCGCGATCACCGCCCGGCAGCAGCTCGAGGAGATGAAGCGGGCGCGGGCGGCGCAGGGTGAAGCAGCCGGCAAGAGCATGTGATGGTCGCCGCAGCCGGAGTGCGCCGGTGAGCGGCGGCGGCGAGGGCCGGCCGCAGCTGCCGGTGTGGGCAGAAACGCTGCGCCAGAAGTACCTCGCTGGCGAAGCGGCGGTGTTCGTCCTCTACCGCAACGTCTTCGACCGTTACCGGGCGGGTGACGGCTATCGCACGTTGCAGCCATTCCTCAGCGAGGTGCTGCTGCGGGACAACAAGCAGAACATCTTCGAGCTCAGCATCGACCGGGGTGTGCGGGTCATTCAGGGGGGCAGCGCCGGCGAGCGCGCCGACCTCTACCGGCATCTCGAAGGCAAGGGGCTGAGCGGCATCTTCGAGTCGCTGGAACGGCAGATGCGTGAGCAGCGATCGAGCGCCCTGCTGATCCCCTACGCCGGGACGATCTTCCCGGCCGCCGAACTGCATTTTCTCTCGCTCGACGAGCGCGGTGCGTTCACCGCGCTGCACCGCTGGTCTCTGGACGCGGAGTTGGCCGACCGGGACAACGTCGTCATTCTGGTCAGCGAATCGCTCGCCGACCTCAGCCCGGCACTGCTCACCAATCCGCGGGTCGTCGCCATCGAGCTACCGATGCCCGACCATGCCAGCCGGTTGGCGGCGATCCGCCATTACGCGCCGGCCATGCCGCCGGGCGAGGCCGATGAACTGGCAGGGCAGACCGCCGGCCTGCGCCTGATCCAGCTCGCCAGCATCGTTGCCGGCGAGGCACCGCAGGGGATGAATCATGCGCAGCGGCGGACGCTCATTGCCGAACTGTTGCAGGGCAGTCCACAGGCTGCCGAGCGCGCCGAGAAGCTGGCGGCGATCACTGCCGGCATGACGCCGGCCGAGATTCGCCAGATCGTCGACCCGACACGCAAATTGCCGGCGAGCGACGACCCGGCGGGCGAGGTGCTGGCGGTCGTCCGCCAGCGCAAGCGCGAACTGATCGAAAAGGAATGCGCCGGCCTGATCGAGTTCATCGAGCCGCGGCACGGGCTCGAAACCGTCGGCGGCAACGCGCACATCAAGGGCGAACTGCTCGACATCGCGCGCCTGATCCAGAGCGGCGACCGCACGCGGGCGCCGATGGGACTGTTGGCGGTGGGCCCGATGGGTGCCGGCAAGACCTTCGTCATCAAGGCCTTTCTCAAGGAGGCCGGGCTGTCCGGCATCGCGCTGAAGAATTTCCGCTCGAAATGGGTCGGCTCCACTGAAGCCAATCTCGAGCGGGTGCTGGCGACGGTCAAGGCAATGGGTCCGATTGCGCTGGTGATCGACGAAGGTGACCGCAGCTTCGGACGGCAGGGTGACGATGCCGACGGTGGCACCAGTTCGCGTGTCATCGCCCGCCTCAAGGAGTTCATGTCCGATCCGGAGAACCGCGGCCAGGTGCTGTTCATCCTGATGACCAACCGGCCGGACAAGCTCGACACCGACATCAAGCGTCCGGGTCGCCTCGATCGCAAGATCCCGTTTTTTTACGCCGAAGACGCTGCCGAGCGTGCCGCCGTCATCAGCGCCGTCTGTGCGCGCTACCGGGTGCCGCTCGCGGTCCCCGAGGACACGCTGCTGGCGGCCTGCGAGCCCCTCGCCGGTTACTCGAACGCCGATCTCGAAGCGCTCGCACTGCTTGCCGCCGAGTTTGCCGAACGCGAAGCGCGCCTCGCCGGCGGCGCAGCAGCGGCCGCTGCCGGCAGCAACGCCGCGGTGACGCCGGCGCTGCTGGCGCAGGCCAGCGACGACTTCATGCCACCGCAGGAAACGGCGATGGTGTGCTACATGGAGATGCTGGCGGTTGCCGAAACCTCGCGTCGCTCGCTGCTGCCGCAGCGTTTCCGCTCGCTGTCGGCAGTCGAGGTGCAGGAGCGCCTCGCCGACCTGCGGCGTCAGATCCTACCCTGAAGGAGTCCTCATGTTCCCACTGCTCGCAGACGTATCCCTCGACACCGACCAGACTATCGCCGCGACCCGTCTGCTCCTGCACATCGCGCACGTCGATGGTGCACAGACCGCCGAGGAGGTGGCGCTGATTCGTTCATTCTACGAGGGCGCCGGTGAAGGGGCGGCATGGCCGGATTTTGCCCGCCTGCCGCCGGTCAGCGCCGGCGAGTTCAGCCAGACCTTCGCCGAGCCGGCACAGCGCGACCTCGTCGTCGCCTTCTGCCTCATGGTCGCCTATGCTGACGGCGCCCTGAGCGCCGACGAACTATCCGCCGTGGCGGCGGTTGCCAACGGGATCGGCATGTCCCCGGTGCGCGTCGATGAACTGCTGGCGCTGGTCAAAGACCACATGCTGGCACAGTTCGCGCGCTTGCCCGACGCAGCTTCGGTGGCGACGGTCGCGCGCGAGCTGGGCTGAACGCCGCCGCTGCCGCTGCGGGGAGCCGTTGCCCGCGGCGCCGAACTGCGCAGCCAGCGACCTGTTCTTCGCCCGACGCCGGCACAGCCTTTGCTGCCGACTGATGGCGCCACGACCGTCGCCCGCTTGACCGAGGTGCGGCAACGAACGATACTGACCCGCGAAGTCGCTGTGAACCGCACCTTCCAACAACAGCCAAGAGGAGACAGGCAGGTACAAGGGACTGATCGTTGTCGCCACACTGTCGCTGGTTGCCATCGTGTCTCCGGCAGCACCTCCCGACGAAAGAGGCGCCGCCGTGGGCGGGAGCCGGAATGACAAGTGGAACGAAAAGAACGCCGAGATGGCCGAGGCCCTCCGACTCAAGGGCGATGTCCAGGCAGGGCAGGAAGACTACAAGGCCTATTGCGAAGCCTGCCACTTGCCGAATGGTCGCGGCAATCCGCACGGCAGCATTCCGCAACTCGCCGGACAGCATCCGGCCGTGGTCATCAAGCAACTTGCCGACATTCGCTCGGGCCTACGTTCCAACCCGAAGATGTATCCCTTTGCGATGAAGCTGCGCGACGCGCAGGCTCTGGAAAGCGTTGCGGCCTATCTCGCCACGCTTGGTGTGCCACGTGATTCAGGGAAGTACGAGGGCCCCAACGCGGCGAAGCTGATCGCTGCCGGAAAGGTGCTGTACAACCGGGAATGCGTCCAGTGCCACCAGTCGAACGGGGACGGCGCCGCGGAGAAGTTCTACCCGGTGCTCGCCGGTCAGCACTACCGCTACCTGCTGCAGCAGATGGTCGATATCCGCGATGGCAGGCGCCGCAACAGCCACCCGGACATGGTCCGGGTGATCGCCAAGTACGACGATGCGCAGTTGGTCGCCATCGCCGCCTACCAGGCAACGCTGGTGACACAGCAGCGGCAATGGACTGTCCAGCCGGGCTTCTGCAAGGAAACGGCGAATCGGATCCGAGCGTGCTCGTCGGCACTCGCAAGAAACAAGGTCGCACGTCTTTGTTCCTCGTACAGGACCGTCCGCGTGATCCGCGGGCTCGGGATGCTCAGAGTGTGGCCGAGGCGCCAACAGGGAACATTGCCCAATAAAGGGCGCCAGGGGCCATCCAGAAGAAATTGGCGGCCGTGAATCGCTCGTTGCTCTGCACGGCCGGGTAATGGCAACTGACGTGAATGGTGACTTGCGCCTTGCGCCAGACGGCCGTCGCAAGCGCGAAAAGGGGAATCATCAGCCAGACCAGTTGCGGTGGTCCGACGGATTCGTCCGGCAGCCTGTCGACCCGGAAGCCCAGCGCCATGAGCACCACCATGAGCGCGACATGCCACCCGGACTGCGAGCTCCGCTTGCCTTCCTCCGTTAGCGCGTCCTTGACCAGTGCGCAGGGGGAATTGACGAAAAGCACAGCGAGCAGCGCGCGTGCCAACGGCCAGATCCTCTTGCCTGAATGAAACCAGATCCTGCTCAGGTGGGACACCTTGATCCGCCCAGCCTGCACGGCATGACTATTCGTGGAAATGACCTCAGGACCGCCAGAATGTTGGAGTGAAGAGTACGAAGATCGTCAGGACCTCCAGGCGGCCGATCAACATTGCCGCCGTGCAGACCCACGTCTGGAAGTCATTGAGCGACTGGTAGTTCTGGGCAGGGCCCACGACATTCAGGCCTGGGCCAGCATTGTTGATGCAGGCAACTATGGCGGTAATCGATGAGGTAAAATCGAGGCCCGAGGCCACAAGAAAAAAGGTCAGCTCGCCGGCAGCAAGGATGTAGAGAAAAATGAACCCCAGCACCGCACCGGCAATGGGAGCAGGAATCGCCTTGTCGCCAATGCGCAAGGGGGCGACGATGCGCGGATGAACCAGCCGTTTCAACTCCAGCAATCCCTGTTGCGCCAGAATGAGGGTACGGATCATCTTGATACCGCCGCCGGTGGACCCAGAGCTCACGGTAATGCAGGAGAGAAACAGCATCCACAATGGCACGAAGATCGGCCACTTGTCGTAATCCTGGCTGGCAAAGCCACAGTCAGTGGCAATCGAGACGAGGTTGAAGGCGACATGGCGCAGACTGGTCATGAAGTCGGGATAGACCCCAGAAACGGAAATATAGATCGCGCACACCAAGGTCGAACTGGCCAAGACGCCGACGACCGCCTTTGCTTCCGTATCGTGCCAATACACCGCCAGAGAACGCTTATGCCACGCCAGAAAGTGGGAAGCAAAGTTAATCGCCGCGATGGTCATGAAGACGATCAACACCGCTTCGATCATCGGCGAATCGAACTGTCCGACGCTCGAATCGTAAGTCGAGAATCCTCCCAACGACATGGCGGCAAAAGCATGACAAACAGCATCTAGCCAACTCATGCCAACCAACTTGAGAGCGGCAATGCATGCGAGTGTGATGAAGAGATAGACCAGCCACAACACCTTGGCGGTATCGGCAATCCGTGCCGTCAGCTTCGAATCTTTGTTGATGCCCGTCGCTTCGGCCTTGTAGAGCTGCATGCCACCGACGCCCAGCAACGGCAGGATGGCAACCGCCAGCACAATGATGCCCATACCGCCGAGCCAGTTCAGTTCATGCCGCCAGATGTTGATGGCCGGCGGTAGTTTCTCAAGCCCTGTTAATACTGTTGCCCCAGTCGTCGTCAGGCCAGACATTGTCTCGAAGAACGCATCAGTGAAGGACAGGTCATCGATCACGAACATCAGGGGCACGGTTGCGATGCCCGCCATCAGGATCCAGGCCAGCGTCGCTAGGATAAATCCGTCCCGTGGTTCGAGTTCCCGCTTCTTGCTGCGACCAAGAAGATGCAGGATTGAACCAAAAGCAAAGGCAATCGCCATAGCCAGCACAAAATCGATTCCCGTGCCGTCGTTGTAGATGACCGCAGCGGCGATCGGCATCAGGTAGGTCAGGCTGAAGAACATCAGCATGCCGCCAAGTACGTGCAGGACTGGCCAGATGCGCGATGTCATCAGAGAAACCCTGCCGAGACCTGGAACAACTTCTCGACTTCCGTTACCTGCCGCTTGCGCATGCAGAAAACAATCACATGGTCGTCCGCGTCAATCACGGTATCGTGATGCGGAATGATCACCTTGTTGCGCACCTCGTCGACCAGGAAGCCTTCACGCTGAATGACGTCAGCCTCCTTGCCACTGCGGACGATCGCACCGATATGCAGCCCCGGAAGCTTGGTCAATTCTTCGATACGCCTCCCAACCACCTTGGACCTGTTCCGGTCGCCATTCGCGACCCGTTCTGGTGCCTCCGCCGCGCCGCGGCGTAGACTATGGACTCTTGCCACTTCCCCCCGCCGGACATGGGTCAGAAAGGATCCGATGGAAATCTGCGCGGGTGAAATGCCGATGTCGATGGGGCCACCCTGCACCAGATCTGCGTAAGCTCGGCGATTGATCAGCGCCGACACCCGCTTGCACCCCAACCGTTTGGCGAGGGATGCCGCCATGATGTTGTCTTCATTATCATTGGTCAACGCCAGATACATGTCGATCCCGTCGATGCTTTCCTGGGCCAAAAGCGCTTCGTCGGTCGCCTCGCCACGCAAGACGATGGCGGTTGAAAGCCGCGCGGCAACCTGTCTGGCTCGCTCCGGATTTCTTTCGAGTATTTTGACCGGGTACTTTCCTTCCAATGTGGCCGCCACTCGAGCGCCGGAGCGCCGATGTTTCCTCCACCCGCGATCATGACTTTCTTGACAGCCTCCAGCATGCGTCGCAGTTCATTGAGCACGAGTCGGATATGGTGCGTCGCTGCCAATAGGAACACTTCGTCTCCGGGCTCAATCACGGCATTTCCGTCCGGATCGACCGGCTGGTGTTCCCGGAAGATTGCGACGATTCGGGCGTCCACGCCTTCAGGCAGGTGTTCGCGCATGGCGTGGATCGGCTTTCCGACCAACAGCCCTCCTTGGTAGGCACGAACGCTGACGAGAGTCGCGAGTCCGCCGGCAAACTCCAGAACCTGCAATGCCTCGGGAAACTCGATCAGCTTGATGATGCAGTCGGTGATATCCTGTTCCGGGCAGATCATGTAATCGACGGCAGACTTGTCCGATAGCAGTTCATCATCGAGAAAGTCCGGAGACCGGAGCCTGGCAAGTCGCGTCGGTACATGAAAGAGGTTGCGGGCAATCTTGCAGGCCACCAGATTGGTCTGATCTGACTGAGTAACGGGCACTAGCATTTCCGTATCTTCGACGCCGGCATCACGCAGCACGGACGGATACGCGGCATTCCCAGCGAGCGTGCGAACGTCAATGCGGTCGGCCAGATTCGCCAAGGCTTCGCGATCCTGGTCGATGATGGTGATGTCGTTGGCTTCGGATGATAGCGCGTCCGCGACGCTTGCCCCAACCTGGCCTGCACCGAGAATCAGGATCTTCATGTCCTGACTCCGGACGGGATCGTGATCAAGTCAACTTGACGATGCTTGGCAGTTGCAGTCTGATATTTCAACGATGACACGCTACGGATCCATAAGTTGGAAGCCGTTCAGTATCCAAGGAAACATATAAAGATAGTGTAAATATTGCGTCGAACTGGAGGGCTCCGCGATGGAGTAGTTCCACCTCGTCAGATTGCCTTTCACTCTGGTGCCGAGAGCATGGCGGCTTGCTTTCTATAGGCGGATTTCATGGCTTGGCGCCGCCGTCGATGCCTGTTGATGATGGATTCCGCGAGGTCTTCGTCGGTGACGATCTTGATGGGCATGCGATGGCGCATGATCTCCACCAAGCCGCGGCAAGAGAGCAGCTCAACCGTCTCAGGATGGGCGATTCGCTCCTTGGCCAAGAACATGGTCGCGATCATGACCAAGGCCATGTGATGGTGCCGCGCGGCGGACCTGACACTGGGCCATGCCGCAGGCGGCTCTTGGCCTCCCGGAAGGACTGCTCGGCGAAACGGCGCGCTCCCTGCATTTCCGCCAAACGGCGCAAGGAGGCCTCGGGCTTGGCATTGGACAGGTCGAACTTGAGTTTCGTCCCATCGAGTTCCCGTCGTACCAAGAGATGCCAGCGGCTCGCCATCGCAGACCCATACTCCCCGAGTGAGATAGTCGCCCATCACCTCGCCCTTCTCGCGGTCACGGATCGACAGACGCCCCCAGGCGGATGCCGACTGCGCGGCTGCCCACTCCGCCACCGTCATGGGAACCGCCGTGGTCTGCAACCGACGGGGCGCCCGGCCCTTCGACGAACAACGAGTCACCATGGCGGCTGCCAGATCCTGGAGATGGATCGCCTGATCCGAATGCACTTCGGCGAAGAAGATCTCTCCCTTGCCGTCCAGTTCCCCGAGCAGCCAAGGCACCGCGGGTAATTCGCGCAGGTGTTCAAGGGCCTGCTGCCCGCGCGCCACTTCGGCTTGGACCGTGGCGTGGCGAGCGGCGAAGTACCGGGCACCGTGGTTGCATTGCCAATCGTCGCCTGAACGCGGGCTCATCCCTTCGCCCGCGCCGCGACTCTTGTCGAAAGGACGGACCGCGAGGCCAGCGTGCTGCAGTGGCGTGGCACGGGACAGGCCAGCGATGCTGCCGCCGATCAGCGCAACATGCGGAGCCGTATTCATGCTCTTCACGGCCACCGAATTTGTGTCGTGGACAACAGGAACTGCGTCGCCTCGATTGTGCAATGGCGGCGGGTCGATTGAACGTTTTTCGGAAGAGTTGTCCACGACACTATGTTGGATGCTTCATGAGGCGTCGACGCGTCTGGAGCTTCGGCAAGACCAAGAGCCTGCTGGGCAGAGAAAGTGCTGATGTGGAGGTGTGATGGAAAAGGTAGCCTTGGTGACGGGAGCGGCAGGCGGGTTGGGTCAATCGGTGGCGGCCAAGCTGGCTCAGGCAGGCTGGCGACTGATCGTGACCAGCCGGAATGGCGAGCGCCTGGCCGGCAGCTTCGGCGACAACCATCTTCAGGTGGTCGCTGACTGCTCCAGCGTGGTTGGATCGCGCCACATTCTCGAGGTGGCCAAGGCGCATCGGATGCTGCCCACGGCCTTCGCGCACTGTGTCGGCAACATTCGACTGGGCGCGCTGCATCGGCAGGCCGAGGACGACTTCGCTGCCTGCCTCAACGCCAATCTGATCAGTGCTTTCCATACGCTGGCGGCTTTCGTCGGCGCCTTGCGCGACGCCAAGTCTCCCGGGTCAGCGGTGCTGGTCTCGTCGGCTGCTGCACGCATCGGCACGCCCAATCATGAGGCGGTAGCAGCCGCGAAGGCCGGCGTCGAAGGACTGGTACGCAGCGCTGCGGCGACCTATGCGGGCAATGGCATCCGCATCAACGCCGTCGCCCCCGGAATCATGGACACGCCGGCCGCGACCGCCATGCTGGGCAGCGCGATGGGCCGCGACGCGGCGGCTCGCCAGTACCCCTTGCCGGGAATCGGTGCCGCGGACGAACTGGCCGAACTGATGGTGTGGCTGCTCTCGGACAAGGCAGCGCGGGTGACCGGTCAGGTCTGGTCGCTGGACGCAGGCTTCTCCACCATTCGGCCACTGGTCAGGTAAGGCGGCATGGAGCAACCTCAGCCCGATCCCCTTCCGCGCAGTGTTGCCTGGCTCGGCTACGGCGGGCTGCTGCCTTTTCTCGTCCTGGCATCCGCCAGCCTCGGCGACCCGCACCACGCGAAGCTCTGGAATCCTGCGCTGCTTGCCTACGGTGCGGTGATCCTGAGCTTCGTCGGCGCCCTGCATTGGGGTTTCGCGATGACGCTGAGGGATCCGAGTGCGAGTCTGCGGACATGGTGCTTCGTCTGGAGTGTCGTCCCGGCACTTTTCGCCTGGTCGGCATTGCTCGTCTCGCCGCCGCTGGGCAGTGTCCTTCTGGTGAGCGGCTTTCTGGTGCACTACGGACAGGATCGATTTCTGGTCGCCGCCAGCCACCTCCCGGCCTGGTATCTGCCGTTGCGCTTCCGGCTGACCGCCGTGTCCTGCCTCTGCTTGGTCGCTGGGGCGTTGGCTGAAGCCGCGTGATCTTTCAACACCCGTCGAGCAAGGGGGATCCGATGAACGCCTTCAACCGACTTCCGGGATTCGTGCAGACGCCGGCCGGACGAGAGCGCGATGTACTGCGGCTGTTGCCCCGCGCACTGGTCTTCGGCACGCTGCTTCTGGCCCTGCCATCGCTCACGGCGAGGATCTTCTTCGCGGCCCGGGATGCGATGGAGGCCAGCACTCGTATCCAGACGGTCGACATTGTCGCGATCAGTATTCTGTTCCTGCACTGGACGGCGGTGCTGACGGTCGCGATTGCAGCGTTCATCGTCATGGTGATGAAAGGTCCGGCTTACGTGGCCGACGCTTATCCCGTCGACGATTCGGAAAGCCCCGATTCGTCGGATGGCCGCTAGCAGCTCTCGTGGCGATGGATTCCATGCCCAGTGCGCCGGGCTTCTGGCGGGTCGGGTGGGCGTCGAGACCACATCGTTGACGATGAGCGAAGCAGACGAGATGCAAACACCTCGGCCATTCCTAGCGGACCCTGCTCCAGGTTTGCACGGGTCTCCAGGTCTGCCGTCCGATCATGGCCCTGCGCGGTCCCGGGCCGGGGTCGGCGGCGTCGGATCATGACCAATCCTGCATGGGCTCGAACAGCGAAGATGAATGCGCTCATTTGCCGATTCGACACACCCGAGGCGATCGCCGCCTGGTACGCCATCGACGATCGCGTGATGGGTGGCGTCTCAGCCAGCGGAATGAGCCTTGATCCGGCAGGGCATGCCGTTTTCTCTGGAACGGTTTCCCTCGCCAACAACGGCGGCTTTGCGTCGGTTCGCTCGCCGGTGACGGCGCCCGACCACGCGTCCGGCTCGGCCTTCTTGCTCGGCGTGCGCGGTGACGGCAAGCGCTACAGGTTCACTGTCCGGATCGACGCCGAGTTCGACGGCATCAGTTACCAGGCGGCTTTGCAGCCACCTGCCGGCGAATGGACGATACTGCGACTGGCCGCAGTCGATTTTGTCCCGACCTGGCGCGGCCGCGTCGTAGACCATCTGCCACCGCTTGACCCCTCACGCCGACGACAGGTCGGTCTTCTGATCGCCGATCGACAGTCGGGTCCGTTCAAGCTCGATCTGCGGACGATTGAACTGGTTCGCTGAAGGAAGCACGACGATGTTCAAACGGTTCATTCTGTCTCTTGTGCTCATGTCCTCCGTCGTGCCGGCGGGCGCCGATCAACCGCCCGTGCCGCTTGGCGAACTGGCCAAGCCAGGTCGGGTGCTGATGTTCCGGCATGCCCACGCGCCGGGGATCGGCGACCCGCCGAATTTCGTCATCGGTGATTGTTCCACACAGCGCAATCTCGATGCCAGTGGTCGGGCTCAGGCGCGACGGCTCGGAGAGCGTCTGCGTGCGGCTGGCGTGGCGAAAGCGAGCGTCTTCTCGAGCCAGTGGTGCCGCGCGCTCGAAACGGCCCGCCTGCTCGACCTTGGCCGCGTAGAGCCCATGCCCGCACTGAATTCGTTTTTTGAAAGGCCGGACGACCGGCCAGTGATTCTCGACGGCTTGCGGGCCTTCCTCGCCAGGTTGCCCGTCGATGGCCCGCCGGTGATCCTGGTCACCCATCAAGTCGTAGTGAATGCCTTCACCCCGGCAACACCTCCCGCCGGTGGCGGCAGTGTCTTTCAGAGCAACGGGACCGGGGCACCCAAGTGGCTTGGCCCCATCCCGGTGGAGGCGCGCGAAGCTTTATGAACAAGCACTCCGCTCGACGGCCCAGCCTCGGAGTGTTGTCCTGATGACCGACACCGTCGGCGGAAGTTCGGGTCAGGCTGACGGCCCGAAGCTGAGCTGGTCGCCCTCGCCGCTGGGCCTGAGTTGATCGGTGATGTCATGCTGCACGCCGAGGTAGTAAATGACCTTGCCCTCGCGGTCGAGAAGCGGGCGAATCGACAGTCGGTTGAAGAACAACTCACCGTTCTTGCGATAGTTCCGCAACGTCACCACGCAGGCTTCATTCTTCGCGAGCGCCGCGCGGATCACTGCCAAGGCAGGCTGTTCGCGCTCTTCTCCCTGCAGGAAGCGGCAGTTGCGGCCGACAATCTCTGCTTGCGTGTATCCGGACATCTCCTCGAACACTTTGTTGGCATAGACAATGGGATTGTCGGGCAAGTCCGGGTCGGACAGGGTGATGCCATTGACACAGGCATCGAGAATCTGGGTAAGAACGTAGGGAATCAAACCATCGTCTTTTGCCGTCGTGAACATCAGAGCCTCCGTAGACGTCAAATCTCGCAGCCATGCGATTCTTCCTGCACTGCTAGCCGTTGTTCAACATTTCCTTTTCGATCAGCATCTTGAGCTTCCTGACCGTGCGCTTGACACCATCCTGCAGCGCAATGCGCACCAGTTTTTCGAATGGGCGGATGCGTGGCTCCAGTTCTTGCAGCTCGAAGGTGAAGGTCAGCCAAGTGGTTGAACTGCGGTCGTCGAATTCGTAGATCGAGCAATAGGGAGCCGAAACACCCTTGAAACAGACGCGTCTGAGTGGCTCGAGTTCGGCTACCTCAAAAACGGACTCGGACTTGTGGCCCTGATCGACACGCACCTGTCGGGCCTGGAAACCCACCCGCACCGGGCCGACCGAGAGTGGCTCGAGACGCACGACCTCCGGCGACCAGCGGGGATAATTGGTCACGAAATCAAGGGCGACAAACTGATAGACGCGGTCGATCTCGTCAAATACCGGAACGTCCGCTGTGGCGGTGATCATGGGCCATCCTTCACCATTGTTGCGTCGTGCTGCCTGCATCGATTCGGAAACGCCGGGCTCCGTGCCGCCTGCCCGCTTGCCGGTAGCAAGCGTGTCATTGTAGGCCGTTCCCTTCGCGCTGTCCGTGCCTGATGCCGCGAGCCAATGAGTCTTGCGGCAGGACTGCGCGGTTGCGCGGGAGAGCGGTCTGTGGAGGCAGAAAGGCGCTGACCGTGCCGCGTGATTGCGGGTACAATCGACGCCAATTGCCGAGGGATTTCACCATGCGCTTCACCGGATCAGCCAGCTACGTCACCACCCGCGACCTCAACCTGGCGGTGAATGCCGCCATCACCCTGCAGCGGCCGCTGCTGATCAAGGGCGAGCCGGGCACCGGCAAGACCATGCTCGCCGAGGAAGTCGCGGCTGCGCTCGGCCTGCCGCTCTTCCAGTGGCACATCAAGTCGACCACCAAGGCGCAGCAGGGCCTCTATGAGTACGATGCGGTGTCGCGCCTGCGCGACTCGCAGCTCGGCGAGGCGAGGGTCGCCGACATCGGCAGCTACATCGTCAAGGGCGTGCTGTGGCAGGCCTTCGAGTGCGAGACGGCATCGGTCGTACTGATCGACGAGATCGACAAGGCGGACATCGAGTTTCCCAACGACCTGCTGCGCGAACTCGACCGGATGGAGTTCTTCGTCTATGAGACGCGGCAGACCGTTCGCGCCCGGCAGCGGCCGCTCGTCGTCATCACCTCGAACAACGAGAAGGAACTGCCCGACGCTTTTCTCCGCCGCTGCTTCTTCCACTACATCCGCTTTCCCGACCGGGAGACGATGAAGTCGATCGTCGATGTCCATTTCCCCGGCCTCAAGCCGGCGTTGCTGCGCGAGGCGCTCGAGGTCTTCTTCGAGCTGCGCGAGATTCCCGGCCTGAAGAAGAAGCCATCGACATCGGAACTGCTCGACTGGCTCAAGCTCCTGCTGGCCGAGGACATTCCGCCCGAGGTGCTGCGCAGCAAGGAGCAGAAGGCCGCCATACCGCCGCTGCACGGCGCCCTGCTGAAGAACGAGCAGGACGTGCACCTGTTCGAGCGCCTGATTTTCATGGCGCGCCACAATCGCTGAGGCGACCGTGAGGTCGCACGCGTCCGCGTCGTGAGTGGCGCCGACGACCGCCGACGATGCTGATCGACTTCTTCCTGCACCTCAAGGCGAGCCGCCTGCCGGTATCGATCAAGGAGTTCCTGACGCTGCTCGATGCGTTGCGGCAGCACGTCATCGAGCACAGCATCGACGACTTCTATCTGCTCTCGCGCACCGTCCTGGTCAAGGACGAGAGCCACTTCGACAAGTTCGACCGGGCCTTCGGCGAGTATTTCAAGGGCGTCGAGGCGCTGCCCGGGATGGAGGTGCTGATCCCGGAGGAGTGGCTGCGGCGGGCGGTCAAGAAACATCTCAGCGACGCCGAGCGCGCGCGGCTCGAGAGGCTCGGCTGGGAGAAGCTGATGGAGACCTTCCGACAGCGGCTGGCCGAACAGAAGGAGCGCCATTCGGGCGGCAGCAAGTGGATCGGCAGCGGCGGCAGCTCCCCCTTCGGCCACGGTGGCACGCATCCGGAAGGCATCCGGCTGGGCGGCCGGAGCGAGAACCGCTCGGCGGTCAAGGTCTGGGAGCGGCGTGAATACCGCAACCTCGATGACAGCGTCGAACTCGGCACGCGCAACATCAAGGTCGCGCTGCGCCGCCTGCGCCGCTTCGCGCGCGAGGGCGCAGCCGAGGAACTCGACCTCGAAGGAACGATCGCCGGCACCGCGCGCAATGCCGGCTGGCTCGACCTGAAGCTACGGCCGGAGCGGCACAACGCCGTCAAGGTGCTGCTGCTCCTCGACATCGGCGGCTCGATGGATGATCACATCCGCGTCTGCGAGGAATTGTTCTCCGCCTGCCGCAGCGAGTTCAAACACCTCGAACATTACTACTTCCACAACTGTGTCTACGATCACCTGTGGCGCGACAACCGCCGGCGGCACAGCGAACGCATCGCGACGCACGACGTACTGCACCGGTACGGCAGCGACTACAAGCTGATCTTCGTCGGCGACGCGGCGATGAGCCCCTACGAACTGCTGCAGCCGAACGGCAGCATCGAGTTCAACAACGCCGAGCCGGGTGCCGCCTGGTTGCGCCGTCTGGCCGACACCTGGCCGCACACCATCTGGCTCAACCCGGAATCCGAGCACTCCTGGCAGTACCGGCAGTCGACGGCGCTGATCCGCAATTTGCTCGGCGGCCGCATGTTTCCGCTGACGCTCGACGGTCTCGAGCGCGGCATGCGTCTGCTCAGCAAGTAGTGGTCTGTCCCCTCTGCTGCTGTTGCCTCACGGCAGGACCGTACCGTCACGCGCGATCACGCGCTGGTGGCTGTACTCGGCAGCCGGCGGTCGTTCGACCGTACCGCGTGCCTGCAGGTAGTCGACGAAGGTCTGCGTGTAGCTGAGATAGGTGTTCACGCTGCGACCGGCCTGATTGATCCGGGCGAGCGTGCCGTAGCCATCGCCGCCGGTTGCCAGGTAGTCGCTGGTGACGACGGTATAGGTGCGCTCGGGGTCGAGCGCCTGCCAGTCATCGCGGTCCCTGGCGCGCACCTCGATGCGGGTGAAACGGCTGCCGCGTGCCTGCCGCAGGTCGAGGTGCCAGCGCAGGCCGGCAGCGTAAGGGTGCGAGCCATCCGAGCCGCCGCGGTCGAGGTAGTTGCCGACCGCATCCTCGAGCACCTCGGTGACCTGGCGACCGGTCAGTTGCAGTTCGTACAGGACGTTGGTGTATGGCAGGACGGTGTAGGCCGTGCCATAGGTGACCTCGCCCCGCGGCAATGGCGTGCGGATACCGCCGCCATTCTGCAGGGCGATGTCGGCAAGCCTGCTCGCCTGGCGATAGGCTTCGGCAACCGCCTGCGCGATGTCACTGCCACGCGCCAGCCGGTTGGCGTTCTCGCAGCCGCTGACACCAGCGCTGCGGTTGGTCGTTTCACCGGGGACGCGCACGAGGCACAGTGGGTCCGTGGCGGTGCCGATCCGCTGCCGCTTCATCTCGTCGAGGCGGCTGGCGAAGCGGAGAAGTTCCGCCTGCGCCACGGGATCGGGAATGACGGGGCGGGCATCCGTGCCGCGCAGTGCGTCGAGGATATGGGCGCGCGTCGTCACGTCGACGGCGACAAAGGTGCCGCTGCCGTCCTGCTGCCGGAAGTCGTCGCCGATCGGCAGCGTCGGCGAGCCGCCGCAGCTTGCCACCGCACCGTGCGCATCAAAACGGACCCGCATCAGGCCGAAAATCTTGGCGTATTCCCAGGCCTGCCCGATACACACCGGATCGCCATCGCGGTTGCGGGCGACCGTCGGGTAGGGGCCAGCGGCGGAAGCCATGCCGATCGCCGAAAAATCGCCGAGCAGCGTGTGCGAATCTCCGCCGATGATCACATCGACCTCGCTCAGCCGCGCCGCCATGGCTTGGTCGGCCTCGTAGCCCTGGTGGGTGACGAGGATGATGTGGCGGATGCCCGTGGCGCGCAACTGGTCGATGACCTTCTGCGCCGTCTCGACCTCGTCGTGGAAGCGCGTGCTCGGCAGCGGGCGCGAGGAGTTCATCGTCTTGCCACGCACCTCGATGCCGATGATGCCGACACGGATATCGCCGAACTGCCGCAGCAGGTACGGCTGCAGGTAGTCATTGGCGCCTGTCGGCGCCAGTGGCGAGCCGATCGCCGGCTCGACATTGGCCGCGAGGACGGTGGTCCGACACGGCCCCTGGCGCAGGTGGTCGAGAAAGCGCCGCAGTCCGGCATCACCTTCGTCAAACTCATGGTTGCCGAGTTCGAAGACGTCGAAACAGACGGTGTTCATCAGCACCGCGTCGGCCTCGCCGTTGTACAGCGTGTGGTAGAGCGTGCCGGTCATGGCGTCGCCGGCGTGAATCTTCAGCAGGTTCGGCAACTCCGAGCTGGCCTTGAAGAGCGCCGTCAGGCGTGGAAAGCCACCGGCGGCGACGCGTGTCGGCACGCCGTCAAGCCGCAGCTCGAAGTCCGGCTGCGGCTCCAGGTTCGAGTGGTGATCGTTGATGTGGGCGATATGGATCTCGATACCCGTCGCCGGGCCGGGTGCCGGCGGTGGCAAGCCCTGGCAGGCGGCGAGCAGGCAGCCGATGGCGGGCAGGGTGACAAACGGCGACGCGGGGCGTAATGTCTGGCGCATGATCAGGGTGGTCCGGAGGCAGGTATGGTGAGCCGGCAGGCTCTGTCGCGGGATGAGCCGACAGCATAGACCCTGCCGCCCGCGTCTGCCAGCGCTTTGCCGATCGTGCCGTCGGCGGTGGGTGAAAGCGCCGCCACGTCGCCAGCCCCGGTATTGGTGATTGCACGGTCGGCTGTTAGACTCCGGCGCGGCCAGTGGTCCGTGCCGTGTCCATTGGCGGGCGGGTTCACGCAGCGCCGGTCGGCGCGGGGCATTCAGGGAGGAACGAAGATGGGATTGTTCGATTTCGTCAAGGCAGCCGGCGAGAAGCTGTTTCGTGCCGGAGACACCGATTCGGCAGCGGCCGCCGCTGCGGCTGCACCCGACGATCAGGCGGCGAGGGACCGCCTTGAAGAACTGAACCGGACCGCGGGTGATGCGATCGAGGCCTACATCCGGACGCAGGATCTGCCGGTGACCGGTCTGACCGTGAGCTTCGATGGTGCCACTGGCGCGGCGACGGTTTTCGGTGTCGCCGGCGACCAAGCCAGCAAGGAGAAGATCCTGCTCTGCTGCGGCAACGTCGCCGGCGTGGCGCAGGTCAACGACATGCTGTCGGTCGATCAAAGCTCTGCCGAAGCGAGCTTCTACACCGTCGTCTCGGGTGACAACCTGTCGAAGATCGCCAAGGCGCATTATGGCGACGCCAACAAGTACCCGCTGATCTTCGAGGCCAACAGGCCGATGCTCGGCCATCCGGACAGGATCTATCCCGGCCAGGTGCTGCGCATTCCGCCCCTCTGAGCGGCTGCCGCGTCGTGCCGCAGCGCGCTCGCCGGCGCCTGCCCGGACTACTCGGGCTGGCGGGGCGCCGCCAGCCGTTCGAGCATGGCGCGTACCGCCCTGATCTGCAGGCCGTTGTGGGTCGGGTAGTCGCTGCCGGTGTAGCCCCACCAGTCCCAGCAGGCGAAGGGGTTGCTGATCCATCTCCGCGAACCCGACGCCAAGCCGTGGCGCGGTGCGGTCTGCGGGTAGAGGACGAGCAGGCGGTTGCTCTCGGCCCAGCGGTTGTAGCCGGCGCCGTCGACGAAGCGTCGCCCGATCTGCGCCGCACTCTGGCGGCAGCCATGAAAGGCGACATGGACGCGGCAGGGGGATTCCCGGCAGGCGGCCGGAACGTAGAGATAGGCTTCGTCGGCGAGACCGGAATCGATCGCCGGACCGGCTGCGAAGGGGCGCTGGTCGAACGCCAGCATCTCGCCACGATCGTCGGCCGCCGGGGGCTGCAACGGGCCGAGCATGTGGCCGAGCATTTCCCCGGCTGGATCGAGGTCGCCGCAGCGGTTGATGAAGGGCGATGCCGTGCTGCCGCAGCCGGCGGCTTGCGGGTCAGCGACCGAAATCATCGCGTGTGCTGCCTCGGGCACGCGCACGAAACGGATCGCCGCTGGCGGCAGCCACTCGCCGTAAAAGGCGGCGAGTCGGTCGACGACCGCGCTTGTCACCTTGTCGTCCTGGCCGCCGGAAAGCAGCCACACCCGGTCATCGCGCAGATGATCCAGCGGGTCGATTCGTCCGCCGCGTGCGTGTGCCTCGGCGCGGGCGCGCAGCTCGCCGACCGGCGGCAGCGGCGCCCACCAGGAAGGTGACATGCAGCGCGTCAGCGCCCGCCAGATGGAATCGTCAGCGCAATCGTAGGGGCCGCCGGCGAGGACACCGGCGCCGCGCACCAGACGCGAATGCGCCACCTGGAACTGGACCGCCATGTAGCCGCCGGAAGAAATCCCCGACACGGTCAGTTGCGACAGATCTGCCGCCAGTGCCGGCAGGGGTGGTGCGGCGAGGCCGCTCCGGACGCTGGCGACGACGGCGAGGACGAGCAAGGCAGCGAAGCCGCGCCACGAGCCGGGGTGCGTTTTCATCGAGTTGATTTCCTGGAAGAGTGGCGCAAGCGGCAGCGGCCATGCTAGCAGATTCTGCCTGGGGCCGGGCTCGCCGCTGCCCCGGCAGTGGGGTCGATCGGCCAGCCTTGTTGCCGGGCTGGCGCACCTTTACACTGTGCCCTCGCTCACTCTCGGCCGCGCCGGGCGCGGATCGCCATGCCGAATTCTGCCGTTGCCGTGGACTCGAAACTGCCACGAGTCGGGACCACGATCTTCACCGTCATGTCGCGGCTTGCCGCCGATTGCGGCGCGATCAACCTGTCGCAGGGTTTCCCAGATTTCCAGGCCGACGAAGCGCTCTTCGATGCAACCAGCCGCGCGATGCGCGCCGGCCGAAACCAGTATCCGCCGATGGCCGGCATCGTCGAACTGCGTACGGCAATCGCCGGCAAGGTGCGCACGCTCTACGGCACCGATTACGATGTCGAGGACGAGATCACCGTCACCGCTGGCGCGACCCAGGCGATCTTCACCGCCATTGCCGCCTTCGTGCGCGCCGGCGACGAGGTCGTCGTCCTCGATCCGGTCTATGACAGTTACGTGCCGGCGATCGAGACGGTCGGCGGCCTGGCGGTTTTCGCCAGCCTGCGCTTTCCCGACTACCGGCCGGACTGGGATCAGGTCCGCTCGCTGCTCGGGCCACGGACGCGGATGATCATCATCAACTCGCCGCACAACCCGACCGGCAGCCTGCTGCGTGGCGAAGACCTCGATCGGCTCGCCGAGCTGACGCGCGGCAGCGACATCGTCGTCCTCGCCGATGAGGTGTATGAGCACATCGTCTTCGATGGGCGCCAGCACGCGAGCGTCGCCATGCACGGCGAACTCGCCGCGCGCAGCATCGTCGTCTCGTCATTCGGCAAGACCTACCACATCACCGGCTGGAAGGTCGGCTACGTCCTCGCCGCGCGGGAACTGATGGCCGAGTTTCGCAAGGTGCATCAGTTCAACGTGTTCACGGTCAATGCGCCGTGCCAGTTCGGCATCGCCGAGTACATGCAGGATGCGTCGCGCCACCTCGGGCTGGCGCGCTTCTATCAGGCGAAACGCGACTTCTTCCGCGAGCAACTGGCGGCCTCACGCTTCGAGCTGCTGCCCTGTCACGGCACCTACTTCCAGCTCGCCCGCTACGCGGCGATTTCCGACCTTCCGGACGGTGAGTTCGCCTGCTGGCTGACGCGCGAGGCCGGGGTCGCGGCGATCCCGGTTTCGGTCTTCCGCCACGACGGTGCCGATGACCGCGTCGTCCGCTTCTGCTTCGCCAAGCAGGAGGCGACGCTCGCCGCCGCCGGCGAGCGGCTGCGCCGCCTGTAGCGATTGCAGGCGGCAGCCAGCGCCTGGATTCGGTGACGGTATACTAAATGTATCGACGCGGCACGTTGGTTGCCGCCGTTGAGCGGTGGCGGTAACTTCCCGTAAATTCTCCGGGGACAATCTTTCCGGGACAGTATAGTATGCGCGCCGAACCGGCTACGCAGCGCGTTGCGACGAGCGATCGATCGAGTCTGCAGCAGGCGTCGGGGCGAAAGCTTCTTTGTCAAGCCTGGATCGCTCGGATCGCTCTGTCTGCAGGCTGGTGATTCGAAGTCAAAGCGCAGCGGCGGCTTCGGTTCGCCTTCTCACTGTCCCCAAAACCGTACCAAGCCCAAACAAAGGAGATGCGATGAGCATGCTGCAGGAGTTCAAGGAATTCGCCATGAAGGGCAACGTCATGGATCTCGCCGTCGGCGTGATCATTGGCGGTGCTTTTGGCAAGATCGTCGATTCGGTGGTCAGCGACCTGATCATGCCTTTCATTGCCTGGGTCATGGGCGGCAGGCTCGATTTCTCGGGCATGTTCCTGGTTCTTGGCAAGGTGCCGGAGGGCACCGGGGTGACGCTCGACGCATTGCGAAAGGCGCAGGTCCCGGTCTTCGCCTACGGCAACTTCCTCACCATCCTGGTCAACTTCATCATCCTCGCGTTCATCATCTTCATCATGATCAAGCAGATGAATCGCCTCAAGCGGACGGAGCCCGAGCCCGCGGCGGCACCGGCGGCCGCTCCCGAGACGCCCGAGGATGTGCTGCTCCTGCGTGAGATCCGCGACAGCCTGAAGAAGTAGGCCCGCTTTGCCGCCGGGCTCGTTCGTCGTTGCCGCGAGCGAGTCAGGGGAGCAGGGATTCACCGCTCACTTGCCGAGGCCCTTGCTGGCGTCGCCGGCGAGCACCAGGGTCATCCGCTCGGGGTCGATGTACTTGCGGAACGCAGCGCTGGCCTGTTCGGCGCTCACCGTCATGATCCGGGTTTCGAAGGCCTGCGAATCGCGCCAGTCGCGGCCGAGATCGAGCAGCGATGTCCAGCGCGAGGCGATCGTCGAGTCCTGCGAGCGCGCGACCGCGCTGGCCTCGACGATGCCCTTGCGGGCGGCAGCCACTTCAGCCGCGGTGAAGCCCTTGTCGCGCGCCCGGCGAATCTCCTCGCCCAGTGCCTGCTCGGCGCGCGCCGCGTTCTGCGGTGCGACCATGGCGGCCACCGTCCAGGTGGTCAGGCGCTGGCGCTGGCCGATCGACAGGCTCGAGGCGACGCTGTAGCTGAGCCCGTCCTGCTGCCGCAGGCGGTCCATCAGACGGCTGGTCAGGCCGCCGCTGTTGCCGAAGATGTAGTTGGCGACGAACAGTGCCGCGGCGTCGGCATCGTCACGGTGCAGGTCGATGTCGAGCCGCGCGCGCAGGACGGCATTCTCCCTGTCCGGCGTGTCGATGACGATCCGTGCCGGCGGCACCGGGCGGAACTCCCGCTCGAGGCGCTCGTAGGGCGATCGCGAGCGGGCGTCGGCGAACAGCCGCCGCAGTTGGTCCTCGATCGCCTGCGCATCGAAATCGCCAACGATCGCGATCTCGCCGCGCGCCGTGCCGACGAGTTGGTGCTGGTAGTCGACGACATCGGCGAGTTGCAGCCGGCGCAGTTGCTCGATCCGCTCCGGCAGTGGCGTGTGGTGGCGCGGGTCGCCGGCCGGGTAGGTATTGAAATGCGCAGCGAGGGCGTCGCTGGCGAGGTCCTCGGGGCTGTCGAGCTGCGCCTGCAGGGCGGTCAGGTATTCCCGCCGCAGTTCCTCAAACTCGGTCGGCGGGAAGCTCGGCTCGCCGAGCAGTTGCGCTGCCAGGGCAAGCGCCTCGGGCAGCCTGTCGCGTGTCGTCTCGAACTGTGTCAGGCCGCCACGAACCTTCAGCCTGGTCATTTCATCGGCGATCTGCTGCCGGCTCAACTGCCGGCTGCCGCGCGGCAGCATGGCGATGGCCAGCGCACCGGCCATCTTGCGGTCGCGCAGCGACTGCTCGTCGCCCCAGCGGAAGCTCATCGCGACGTTGACGGTCTGGCCCCGGTTCTTCTTGGGCAGCAGGGCGATCTGCAGATCGCCAAAGCGGCTCAGCCGCGTCCGCCGGCCAAGGTTTTCATAAGTGGGGTCGAAAGCCTCGCCGGCGTCGCCGCGCGTCGCGGGCCGATAGCTTGCCAGCAACTCGGCGGCCGTCGGCGCCTTGGGCAGCACGGCGCGCTGTGGCGAATCGTCCGGGATGAAAACGCCGACGACGCGGTTGTCGCGCACGAGGTAGCGGGCGGCGGCCGCATCCACCCGTTCCGCCGTCATTCGGTCGAGCTGATCGCGGGCGTGGAAGAACAGCCGCCAGTCGCCCAGGGCGATGTATTCGGAAAGCATCACGGCGAACGACTCGGGATCGGTAAGCGCGCGTTCGTAAGAGGTGCGCGCTTCCGCCAGCGCACGTTCGAGTTCGCCGGTGGTCGTCGGCTGCCGTGCCAGACCGCCTTCGATCGCCTCGATCATCGCTTCGCGAACGCGGTCGATCGACTGATCCTTGGCCAGGACGGCGCCGAAGAGGACGAAGCCCGGTTCACGGGTCTCGACCGGCGAGGCGAACACCTGCGTCGCCATGCCGGTCTGCACCAGGGCGCGGTAGAGACGACCGTTTGGTGTGTCGCCGAGGACGTCGCTGGCGATGGCGATCGCCTCGGAATCGGGGTGCAGGCTGGCGGGCGTGCGGTAGGCGACGGTCAGCAGTTGCACCTCGCCCTTGCGCCGGATGACGAACTGACGCTCACCGTCGGCAGTCGGTTCGACGGTCCATTGCTCCGGCAGCAGCCGTTTCGGTCGCGGCAGCTTGCCGAAGCTGGCGGCGATCCAGTCCAGCGCCTGCTGCTCGTCGAACTTGCCGGCGACCGTCAGCACGGCGTTGTCCGGCTGGTAGAAGCGGCGATAGAAAGCCTGCAGGTTCTCGATGCGGACGTTCTCGATGTCGCTGCGCGCGCCGATCGTGCTGTTGCCGTAGTTGTGCCAGTCGAAGAGCAGCGACTGCATGCGCTTGAACAGGACGCTCGCCGGCTCGTTCTCGCCCATCTCGAACTCGTTGCGGACGACGCTCATCTCGCTCTCGAGGTCCTTGCGCGCGATGAACGAATGGACCATCGCGTCGGCGCTCCAGTCGAGGGCCCAGCGGAGGTTGCCGTCGTTCGCCGGGAAGGTGAGGTAGTAGTTGGTGCGGTCGAGCGAGGTCGAGCCATTGATGTCGAAGCCACGTGCCTGGAACTGTCGCGCCGGGTCCGGGAAGCGTTTCGAGCCCTTGAAGATCAGGTGCTCGAGCAGGTGCGCCATACCGGTCTCGCCGTAGTTCTCGTGCCGTGACCCGACGAGGTAGGTGACATTGACGGTGGCGGTCGGTTTGCCGGCGTCAGGGAAGAGAACCGCGCGCAAGCCGTTGGCCAGTCGGTACTCGCTGATTCCCTCGACCGTGGCGACATGCGTGACACCGGTAGGGAGACGGATGGCTGTCGCCGGTTCGGCGAAGGCTGTGAGCGGCAGTAGCGCCAGCGCCAGCCACGCCAGAAAGCCGCTCACCATCGTGCTCGAGTTGTTCATTGCGCGCTCCATCCGGCTCATGGCTGCCGAGCTGGCGGCCCGCAATGGCGCCCTCTCGTCGGCAAAGAGCCTGGCAGATTGTCGGGGTTGGCAGATTCCCGCCTGCCAGAACGTGGAAAGGCCCGCACAGAGGGAGGGCTGCGCGGGCCGGGTACTGCATCGCCGCCATGCGGAGGAGGGGGGGGAGGAGAGCGTGGCAGCGACGGAACGAAGATTAGCAATCGCCGGCAGGACAGTCTGTTGCCGCTGTGTTCCCTTGTGTAACGGCATGTGACTTGCGTTCAGGCGTCGTGTCAGCCGCGGCGAGGGAGTGCTATTGCCTGTGACCACAGGAAGCTGGCATGATTCGTCGCTCGAGCTTTGTTGATCCCGGCGGCGGGGCAGCGCGGAACCGCGCCATCAGCTTCGCTGCCATGACCCGAGAGGAGGGTGCGATGAGTCAGGAATCGGATAGTCTGGGCCTTGCGACAGTCATGCTGGAACGCCTGGAAAGGGAGCGTCTGCCGCGAGCACTCGACCTCAAGGCAAAAGTCGACGGCGGCGAGCGACTGGACGAACTTGACATCGCCTTTCTCGAACGGGTCTTTGGTGACATGCAGGCGGCGCAAAAGGTGGTCGGGGAGCATCCCGAGTACCAGGAACTGGCGGCCAAGATGGCCGACCTTTACGAGGAGATCACCGCAAAGGGCCTCGAGAACGAGAAAGCCCAGCCGTCGTAGCGTCCTCGGCGGGACACTTGCTGCCAGCGGGCCCTGATCGGAGAGAGCGCGGCGGCACGGGTCGTGTCGCCGGAGCGAAGCCCGATCCGCTGCCGGCGGCGGCATCAGATCACCTTCTGCGCGCGCAGGCCGGCGATCTCGTCGTTGCTGAAGCCGTTTGCCAGGAGGATTTCCGCGCTGTGCTCGCCGGCTTCGGGTGGTGGCAGGCGGACGGCGAACGGTAACTCGCTGAGCTTGAACGGCGGCGCGAACTGGCGTACGCCATTGTCCTCGACGAGCATGCCGCGGGCCTGCAGGTGCTCGTTCTCGATGCTCTCCTCGAAGCGCAGGACCGGGGTCACGCAACAGTCCACCTGTTCGAACACGGCGCTCCATTCAGCCAGGCTGCGGCTGGCGAATGCCGCCTCGAGCTCGCGGCGGATGCGCTGGCCGTCGCTGCCGGTGGCGAAGGCGAAGGGTGCGAGATCGGGACGTCCGATGGTCGTACACAGCATTTGCCAGAACTTCGGTTCCATCGCGCTGACCGCGAGATGGCGGCCGTCGCTCGTCGCGTAGACGCCGTAGCTCGGCATGCCGCCCGAGAGAACGTCCTCGCCGCGGGGGACGGCATGGCCGAGGCCGAGGACCGCGAGCAGCGGGAACAGCGTGTGGGCGAAGACGGCGTCGGTCATCGAAACATCGACGTAGCGGCCATGCCCGGTCGCGCGGGCGTCGATGACCGCGGCGAGGACGCCGACGAGGGCGCTCAATGAACCGCCGAGCAGGTCGCCGATCTGGAAGTTGGGGATCGCCGGCGCACCGCCGGCAGTGCCGATCTGGTCGAGCAGACCACAGTAGCCGAGGTAGTTGAGGTCGTGCCCGGCGCGGTCCCGGTAGGGGCCGTCCTGGCCATAGCCGGTGATTGCGCAGTATGCGATGCGCGGGTTGATCGCCCCTACCGCCGCGTAGCCGATCCCCAGCTTGTCTACCACGCCGGGTCGGAAACCTTCGAGAATCACGTCGGCGGTCGTCGCCAGGCGCATGAACGCGTCCACGCCAGCCGCCTGCTTGAGGTCGAGCCTGAGGCTGCGCTTGTTGCGATTGACCAGCTGAAAGTAGCTGACGGCGCCGTGTACCGCGCCGGCGCTGCGCGCGTAGTCGCCGGCTCCGGTGTCTTCGATCTTGATCACGTCGGCGCCGAGATCGGCGAGGTGCATGCTGGCAAGCGGGCCCGGCAACAGGCGCGTCAGATCGAGCACGCGCAGGCCGGCGAGAGGGGAGGGTCGCATGGCTGTGAGCTTTCGCAGAGAGGGTCGGTACGGCAGGAGTCCGCGGCGCCGGCCGGCCGCGCGCGGGCGCGGCAGCCTCATTCTAGACCGGCTGGTGGATTTCTGCCGGCCCCATGCCGGTCGGGTTGACGGGATCTGGCCGTGACGACGCGGCGGTCCTCGCCTTGGCGCCCGTGCCTGCCGACAAGGTGCAGCGACGAGCCGCAAGCTGCCGTAGAATCGAGCGCATGAACACTTGCGGGATCAGTGGTGTCGTCCTCGCCGGCGGCCTGGGGCGGCGGATGGGCGGCGTCGACAAGGGGCTGCAAGAGTTCGAAGGCAGGCCGCTGGTGGGCTGGGTGATCGAGCGTCTGGCGCCGCAGGTGGACGAACTGCTGATCAACGCCAACCGCAACGCCGAACGCTACGCAGCCTTCGGTCATCGCGTCGTGGCCGACCGCATCGAAGGCTTTGCCGGCCCGTTGGCCGGGCTGCATGCGGCGCTTTCGGTTGCCCGTCATCCCCTGCTCGCGACGGTTCCCTGCGATTCGCCGTTCCTGCCGGGCGATCTGGTCGCACGCTTGCGCGCAGCACTCGACGCGAGCGGCGCCGAACTGGCGGTCGCGACCAGCCTGGGGCGGGTGCAACCGGTCTTCTGCCTGTGCCGGCGTACCGTCTTGCCGGCGCTGAGCGAGCATCTTGCCGCTGGCGGGCGGCGGATCGAGCGCTGGCTGAATTCGCTGCGGCTGGTCGAGGTGGGCTTCGAAGATCAGCCGGCGGCCTTCGCCAACCTCAACAGCAGCGAAGACCTGCAAGGCGGTGCCCGTGTGGCGGCGCCAGGGCGTTGCACGCACGGCAGTTCGTGCAGCGACGCAGGCAGGCGGTGACGGCGGCCGGAGTGGGTCAACAGGGCGCGTGATCGCAGCCTCGGCAGCTCTGCGGTGTCAGGCAAACCAGGCGAAGGCGAAGACGGCGAGCATGGTCACGGCGATCGCCAGCTTGGCGACGATGGCGACGAGAAAACCGATGCCGGCGGCGACGCCGGCACGGGCGGCGCGGCGCTGATCGCGTCGGGCGATGTATTCGCCGCAGACGGCTCCGAGTATCGGACCGAGGATCAGCCCTGGCAGGCCCAGGAACAAGCCGAGCAGCGCTCCGACGCCGGCACCGGCGATCGCCAGGCCGCTGGCACCGGCACGCTTGACGCCCCAGACCGAAGCGAGCGTCTCACCCAGCCAAGCGGCCAGCGTGAGGACGGCGAGCCCGATCAGTGTCGGCACGCCGATGCGTGCGAAGTCATCGAGCCACGCGGCCAGCAGCATGCCGCCATAGAGCAGCGGCACACCGGGGAGCAGCGGCAGAAAGACACCGAGCAACCCGAGCAGCATGGCCGCGAAAGCGACGATCCACAGGATTTCGTTCATCGGTCGGCTCCGCCCGGCGAATGAGTCGGCAAGGCCCTGGATGGCGCAAAGGGTGTCGACCTGCCGCTGGCGCCAGTGGTGTTCATGTGCCCGTTCTCCCAGTCAGAGGTGGTCTGCCGCCCCGTCGTGCTCGGCCCTACTTGGTGATTGGCGCGTTGCGACCGGAGAGGCGATCACTGAGGCGCAGGGCAGCATCGCTGAAGCTGCCCTGCGGTTTCTCGCTGCAATGGCGATCGACATGCTGCTCGACCGTGTTGCTCGATATGGCCGATACCTGCTGACCCGGATTGGCGTAGTTGTGCCCGGTAAGGACGCCCCGGATCCAGGCGACATAGACCGCGCGCTGCTCCGTATCGTTCCTTGACGCCACCCAGGCGCGGCAGGACATGTCGTCGAAGCCGACGACCTTGAGTGGCAGAGCCGCATGGGCGTAGGGCGTCGCCAGTGTGGCCAGCAGCAGGACGGTGTTTGCCAGCGGGTGGCAGCGGGACATCGAGTGGCTCCGTGCTGATTGGACTGAGTGTAGACAGCGCCATTTTCGTCGGTTGCCGGGGGCGAGTCCATGCCTGTCGAGGGCGGACGCCGGAAACGGCCACTGTTTGTTGGCGGGCTCCGACAGTCCGGGCAGACGAGTACAATGGAGGGCCTGCATCCCTCATCGAAGCGAGCCCATGACCGGACAGCTCTTCATCGTCAGCGCGCCATCCGGCGCCGGCAAGACGACCCTGGTGCGACTGTTGCGGGACAACGACCCGGCGCTCGACGTCTCCATCTCGCACTGCACGCGCGCGCCGCGCAGCGGGGAACAGGACGGCCGCGAGTATCACTTCGTCGGTGTCGCCGAGTTTCTTGCCCAAGTGGCTGCCGGCGGCTTTCTGGAATGGGCCGAAGTCCACGGCAACTACTACGGAACGGCCCGAAGTGGCGTCGAAGCCGCCCTGCTTGATGGCCGCGACCTGCTGCTGGAGATCGACTGGCAGGGCGCCCAACAGGTACGGCGGCTCTTTCCGGAGGCGATCGGCATCTTCATCCTGCCGCCTTCGCTGGTTGAACTGGAACGACGGCTGAGCGCGCGTGCCACCGACAGCGCGGACACGATCGGGCGTCGCCTGGTGGCGGCGCGGGAAGAGTTGCGGCATGTCGGCGATTTCGACTATGTTATCATCAACGATGACCTGCAACGTGCGCTGCACGATCTGCTGGCGGTGACCCGTGCGGCGCGACTGCGCTACGCCACGCAGTGTCGGCGACATTCCACCCTGTTCGCAACCATGATCTGAGCCCCTGGAGATTCGCATGGCAAGAGTGACCGTAGACGATTGTCTGACCCGCATTCCGAACCGTTTCCAGATGACGCTGGCCGCCACCTATCGGGCGCGCCAGATCACCGCCGGCGCTTCGCCGTTGATCGATGCCAACCGTGACAAGCCGACCGTCACGGCGCTGCGCGAGATTGCACTGGGCAAGGTCGGTCTGGAAGTGCTCAACCGCGGCCAGGCCTGAGCCTTCGCATACCCAATTGCCGAGGCGCAGCCATGGACGCCGGTGCTCGGAGCGAAGGAGCCGCTGTCGCAGCGGCTGCTCTCGACGCGGCAAGTGGGCCGGCACAGCCTGGCGTCGGCGAACCTGTGGGGCCCGAATGCGGGGGCGGGCCGGCGCTGCGGTCGGAGGTGTCGCAGGAAGTGGCGATTGACGCGCCTGATGCACCCGTTGTCGAGACCAGTCCGGTGCTTTCGGTGAGTGGCGCGGCGGCACTCGCGCCACCTGCGCCGGCCAGCGTCGACGCCACTGCGGAGGTGGAGCCATTGCCGCAGGAAAGCACCGAGGCACTTCCTGCTGCCGAGGATGATCCTGCCTACCGGGTCTTCATCGACAGCCTCATGTATCTGCCACCGGAAGAGGTTGAACTCGTCGAGGAGGCCTATCGTTTCAGCGAGGCTGCGCATCGGGGGCAGAAGAGACAGTCGGGCGAGCCCTACATCACGCACCCGCTGGCCGTCGCCGGCGAGATCGCCGAATGGCAGATGGACGTCGAGGGGGTGATCGCCGCTCTGCTGCACGACGTGATGGAGGACACGCCGGTCAGCAAGAGCACCATCGCCGAACGCTTCGGCAAGCCGGTTGCCGATCTCGTCGACGGCCTGTCGAAGCTCGACAAGCTCGAATTCCAGTCGGCCGAGGAAGCGCAGGCCGAAAACTTCCGCAAGATGCTGATGGCGATGGCGCGTGATCTGCGCGTGGTCCTGATCAAGCTTGCTGATCGTCACCACAATCTGCAGACGATGGCTGCCGTGCGGCCGGAGAAGCGCCGCCGCATCGCCCGCGAGACCCTCGAGATCTACGCGCCGATCGCCAACCGGCTGGGCCTCAACAAGCTCTACCACGAACTGCAGGATCTCTCCTTCCAGCTCATCTATCCGCTCCGCGCGCGCGTCCTGGCGCGTGCGCTGAAGGCGGCGCGCGGCAACCGGCGCGAACTCCTGTCGCGCATCCTCGACGGCCTCAGCCGGCGGCTGCAGGAGGCGGGGATCGAGGCACGCACCTCTGGTCGCGAGAAGAGCCTGTATTCGATCTACCGCAAGATGCTCGACAAGCGGCTGTCGTTCTCGCAAGTCCTCGACGTCTACGGCTTTCGCGTGCTGGTGGGCGACGAGACGACCTGCTACGTTGCGCTCGGCGTCCTGCACGCGCTCTACAAGCCGGTGCCGGGGAAGTTCAAGGACTACATCGCGATCCCGAAACAGAACGGTTACCAGTCGCTGCACACGACGCTGATCGGCCCGCACGGTACCCCATTCGAGTTGCAGATTCGCACCGAGGCGATGGACAATCTCGCGCAGGAAGGCGTTGCCTCACACTGGTTGTACAAGGACAGCGAGCAGTTTGGCGCCGAACTGCAACAGAAGACTTCCACCTGGTTCCACTCGCTGCTCGACCTGCAGAGCACGAGCGACGAGTCGGGCGATTTCCTCGAACACGTCAAGGTCGACCTCTTTCCGCACGAGATCTACGTCTTCACGCCGAAGGGGAGGATCATCGCGCTGCCGCGCGGCGCGACGGCAATTGATCTGGCGTACGCGGTGCACTCGGACATCGGCAACCACTGTGTTGCCGCCAACATCAACTTCCAGCCGATGCCGCTCGTCACCGAACTGACCAACGGCGACCGGGTCGAGATCATCACCGCGGCCGATGCGCATCCGAGCCTGGCGTGGCTGAATACGGTCAAGACCGGTCGTGCGCGCAGCAAGATCCGCCATTACCTCAAGAGCGTCCAGCATGACGAGTCGACGCTGCTGGGCGAGAAGATGCTCGATCAGGAACTGCGGGCACTCGGTGTGGCCGCTTCCGAACTGCCGGTGTCGAGCTGGAAGAACGTCCTGCGCGATTCCGGCAACAAGCTGATCAAGGAAGTCTACACCGATATCGGACTCGGTTTTCGTCTCGCTGGCGTCGTCGCACGTCGTCTGCTGGCGCGCGAGGATTCGTCACCGGCGCCGGCCAGGGCGCCCGCATCGCTGGTCATTCGCGGCAGCGAGGGAATGGCCGTGCAGTTTGCCCCCTGTTGTCAGCCGATACCGGGTGACCCGATCATCGGCTCGATCTGGAAGGGCAAGGGCCTGGTGATCCATACCCATGATTGCCCGGCGATTCGCAAGCTGCGCAGCGCCAAACCGACGAAGTGGATCGACGTCGAGTGGGAGCCGGAGCCGGGCAGGCTATTCAGCGTCCGCCTGCGCCTGACGGTGCAGAACACCGTCGGTGCCCTGGGACGTATCGCCACCGAGATCTCGCAGTCGGGGATCAACATCGTCCATGTCAACATGGACGAGAAGCATCCCGGCCTGTATACCACGATCAACTTCACCGTGCAGGTGGCCGGCCGCACCGCTCTGGCGCGATTGATG
>WBZM01000930.1_pt1 | contig 33398 bp, 29 predicted proteins | sample 5204271 | NCBI WGS metagenome assembly WBZM01 (sample SAMN12344346, study PRJNA552823) | activated sludge metagenome | biome: Activated sludge suspended growth; feature: Nitrification reactor; material: Wastewater; isolation source: activated sludge from nitrification reactor of wastewater... | reverse complement strand
GCCGTAAGGAAGAGGTCGAGGCGCGCAATGTCGCCGACTCGGCCGTCTATGGCGCCGAGAAATTCCTGCACGACAACGGCGACAAGATTCCAGAGTCGAATCGCTCTGCTGTGCAGGCGGAGATCGACGCCGTGAAGGCGGCCATATCCGGCGGCGACGTGACCGCCATGCAACAAGGAGCCGAGCGATTGCAGCAGGCGCTACAACAGGCCGGCGCAGCGATGTACCAGGCCGGCGGCGCAGGACCGACGTCTGATACAGGTCCGGAATCCGGCCCGACAGGCGATGGCCGGTCAGATGAGGACGTTGTCGAAGGCGAGTTCAGCGACGCCAACTAATCAATTGCGAATTAGGATTTCGAATCAGGAGTTACAGACAAGAGACGTGATTTACTTCTCTCTTGACTCCTGATTCCTAATTCTAGATTCGTAATTCTCTGGTGACTATGTCTGCAAAGCGCGATTACTACGAGGTCCTGGGTGTGACCCGGGCAGCAACGAAAGAGGAACTGAAGAAGCAGTACCGTAGTTTGGCGCGCCAATATCATCCTGACGTGAATAGTGAACCCGACGCGGGCGAACGTTTCAAGGAGATCAGCGAAGCCTACGAGGTGTTATCCGACGATGACAAGCGCGCGGCCTACGATCGCTTTGGACATGCGGGCGTCGGTAACGGCGGTTTCTCCGGCGGTTTCGACCAGGGGTTTGGCGGGTTCGCCGATATTTTCGAGGAGTTCTTTGGTTCATTCGGCGGCGCGGCGGCCGCCAGTGGCCGTCGCCGGCGGCGCGGCCCGAGGCGCGGCCCCGATCTCCGCTACGACCTGACTATCACCTTTGAGGAGGCGATCTTCGGGGCCGAGCGGGATATCGAATATCGCCGGTCAGAAACGTGTCCTGTCTGTAGCGGCAGCGGCGCCGAGCCGGGCACGCGGCCGATCTCCTGCACAACCTGCAATGGGTCGGGCGAAGTGCGGCGGGTGCAGCAATCGATCCTGGGCCAGTTTGTCAACGTGATCACGTGCCAGACGTGCAACGGCACCGGCGAGCTTATCCCCAACCTGTGCAAGGAATGTAACGGCCGCAAGCAGGTGGATCGCACGGTAACCAAAAAAGTGAAGGTTCCCGCCGGCGTGGACAGCGACACGCAGATTCGCCTCACAGGCGAGGGGGGGTCGGGGTTAGACGGCGGCCCGCCCGGCAATCTGTTCGTGGTTCTCAACGTTGCCCCGCATGAATACTTCCAGCGTCGCGGCGACGACATCGTCCTCGATCTGCAAATCAACGTCGCGCAGGCGGCGTTGGGTGATGAGATCGCTGTGCCGACTGTGGACGGAGACACCTCTTTGCACATACCCGGCGGCACGCAATCCGGACGTGTTTTTCGTATGCGCGGCCTGGGTGTGCCCAAGCTCGATCGTAGCGGCCGCGGTCAGAATGTCGGGCGCGGCGACCAGTTGGTGATCATCAACGTCGCCATTCCCAAAAGTCTGTCCCCTGAGCAACAAGATCTATTCAAAGAACTATCGCGCACGTTGGGCAAGGAAGTCATCCCGCAAAAGGACAAGGGCATCCTCGGCCAGCTAAAGGACGCGCTCGGCGATCTTTTCGGGTAGCCGCTATTGGCGCTTTAGGATGTGTCCATTAGGCTCATCTGCAATCAGGCGAGTAGAGAGAGCGATATGTATTGGCTGGAAATTAGCGTGCGAACAGACGGTGAAGGGGCCGAGGCCGTGGCGGAAGTGCTGCGGCCTTTTGCTTATCAGGAGAGCGTTGTCCTCGAACAATTGGGTGACGACGCGACGGCCGATCCCGACGCGCTGGAATCCGTGGTGACTGTCAAGATTTACGTGCCCGAAGAGGATGACTCGCCTGGGTTGCGCCGGCGTGTCGCGGAAATTCTCTATCACATGGGCCGCCTCTATCCTATCCCGGAGCCGGTATTTCGCGAACTGGCCGATGAAGATTGGGCCAACGCCTGGAAAGACCATTACCGGCCGTTTCGTCTGGGCCGGCGGCTGAAGATTTGGCCTACGTGGCTTCCGCGGGAGTCCGACGACGACGTTCGCCCAGACGACATTGTGCTTGTCCTCGACCCCGGCATGGCCTTCGGCACCGGCCTGCATCCGACCACCCAGGGCTGCTTGCGGGCGCTGGAAGATATCGTGGAGCCGGGGATCAGCGTGCTGGATGCCGGCACAGGCTCGGGCATCCTGGCCATTGCTGCCGCGAAACTGGGGGCGACCGAGGTGGCCGCTTTCGACACCGATTCGCTGGCCGTGCGGGCAACTGTGGATAATGCGGCCCAGAACGGCGTGCAGCATCTACTCCACGTGTGGCGCGGCGAACTGGATAGCGTCCGCGTCGAAGAATCTCGTCCAAGCTGGGATGTGGTCGTTGCCAACATCCTGGCCCCGGTTATTATCCAATTATTGCGCGAAAACGGGCTTCTCGACTATGTAGCTCCCGATGGCCGGCTCATTCTGAGCGGGATCATTCTGGAGCAGGGGCCTGCGGTGGAGGGAGCGATCGCGGAGGCTGGCGGGCAGGTGATACGCACAATCACCGCCGGCGATTGGGTGACCTATATCGCCGGCCGGCGCTAGCGCCGGCCGGCCATCAGATCAATATCACCGGCGGTCGTAATAAATCACGCCGATTAGTGGTTTAGGCTTCGGCAGTCGGCTGGACGTTGCGGCGGTAGCGGTATGTGATGCGACCGCGCTCCAAATCGTAGGGCGTCATCTCGACCCGGACACGGTCACCCAATAGAATGCGGATGTAGTGCTTGCGCATGCGACCGGACAGATAAGACAATACCCGATGACCATTATCCAGTTCAACCATGAACTGCGTGTTCGGCAGCAGTTCGATTACCGTGCCTTCTACCTCTAATTTATCTTCCTTATTAGCCATAAACTCCTGACTTGATTATTCTTTTGCGGCCGTCCCTTCGGCCTCTTCGTTGACGGTCGCGGCGGTTTCCGCGGCGTCATCAACAACAGATTCTATTTTATCGAGTATATTCCCAACTGCGTCCTTGGCGGCGTTAACCGCGCCGGCGACAGCACCCTGTACTTTATCTACAACGGTTTCGGCTGAATCTTCGACCTTCTCGGCCGCCTCGCCAGAGGCATCGGCGACGTTCTCGACAACCGCTTCACTCTTTTCGGCTACCGCCTCAGCGGCATCGCCGGCGGCGTCGACCGCGTCGTCGACCATTTCTTCGGTTTCCTCAGCCACATCAGTCGCGGTTTCGGCCACCTCTTCGATGACCGCTTCACTCTTTTCGACTACCGCCTCAGCGGCATCGCCGGCGGCGTCGACCGCGTCATCGACCGCTTCTTCGGTTTCCTCAGCCATATCAGTGGCGGTATCGGCCACCGCTTCGATGACCTCTTCACTCTTTTCGGCTACTGCCTCAGCGGCATCGCCGGCGGCGTCGACCGCGTCATCGACCGCGTCATCGACCGCTTCTTCGGCTTCCTCAGCCACATCAGTGGCGGTTTCGGCCACCTCTTCGATGACCGCTTCACTCTTTTCGGCCACTGCTTCGGTCGCATCGCCTAGGGTATCAACTGCATCGTCAACTGATTCTGCCACAACCGCAACCGTCTCAGCGGCCGTCTCGGTTGCGACTTCGGCCACGTTCTCTACGCCATCCTCGCTCGTATCGACGGCGTCATCCGCCCCTTGAATGGGGTGGATTGGGCCGCGCGCGGCTCTGGCTGCCTCTTCCTCTTCCTGACGAAGCGCTTCGGCCAGTTCTTTCTGTGCCATCCATTCGATCTGCTCGGTCGGCGTGACGGCTTTCAGGCTAAGGCCGATGCGCTGGCGTTTCTGGTCGATACTGACCACGCGCAACAGGTGCACATCGCCTTCCTGAACGACAGCTCGCGGATCCTCGACCGGGTTCCGCGAAAGCTGCGACACATGCAGCAAGCCTTCGACGCCCGGCTCGATCTCGGCGAATGCGCCGTAATCCAAAATACGCGTCACCTTGCCTTCGACCAGCTGATTCTGCACGTAGCGCTGCGCTACCGTGTCCCATGGATTCGGCAGCAGCTTCTTCCGACTCAGGCTGATGCGGCCGGATTCCTGGTCGACGCCGAGCACAAAGACTTCCACTTCGTCGCCCAGCTTGACGACTTCGCGCGGGTGGTCGATACGGTGCCACGACAGCTCCGAGATGTGGACAAGGCCGTCGGCCCCGCCCAGATCGACGAACGCGCCAAAGTCGCGCATACCGCTGATCCGGCCGGTGCGAATTTCGCCCGGCTGCAATGTTTCCATCAACTCGCCGCGCTTTTTCTCTTCCCACTCTTTTTGCGCTTCGCGCTGCGACATGACCAGGCGGTGGCGGTGGCGATCAACTTCGATAATTTTGACGCCGATCTTCTCGCCCCGAATGCGGGCCAATCGTTGTTGGCGGCGTCGCTCGCCCATACCGGGGGTAACATCGCTCAAGTGCGAGATGGGCACAAACCCACGAATGCGGCCGTAGGGGACGATGACACCGCCCTTGTTATAGCCGATGACTTCGCCTTCAAAGATTTCTCCGCTGGCGAGCAACGCCTCGGCTTCAATCCAGTCCTGATTGAGACGAGCCAGATGGATAGAGACCACCAGGGCCTCCGGATCCTCTGTCTGCACCACGTAGACCGGAACCTCATCATTTACCTTGAGAGCGTCCCGTTCTTCCGGCTCAAGCTTAGCAAGATCGGATTGGGGCACGATACCATCGCGCTTCAAACCCAGATCGATGATCAATCCTTGCGGTGTGTTGGCAACAATCACGCCTGTGCGTATATCCCCAGGCTGGGGCATATCATAGTCGTGCTGGTCCAGCAGATCTTCCAATGAGTTCATCGATTCGTCTGACATACTTACGTCCTACCCACGGCTTATGTTTTGCGGGTTGTAGGTCCTGATCAATAATAAAAAACTCGGCCTATGTGTCGCGAACTAACGCAACATATGGCCGAGTCGTCAACGCCAGGGCACTGATGAAAGTGCAATTGCGAAAAATGCAGGGCGGCTGGCTATGCCCTAAGCATGATGCTCATTTGAGTAACTATTGGGAAACCCCCAGAATTACGCACGAGTCGTATCTTGTGGTTTCAACAATTCTCTAAGCCGTCCAACCCTAACCCACTCAGCCAACTCCCTATTATATCAGGAAGGCTGATAGTGTCAATCGGGGGTCAGCTGCATCACCCGCCGGGATAAACGGGGCTGACCGACTATACGGCCGCCGTGCGGTTTCTGTCCCGCATCGGCTCCCGCTCACACGGAGAGCGCGATTCGATTGCGCAAGGCCCCGATGCCCTCGATGGCGCACTCCACAACATCCCCCGGACGTAGGAACACGGGCGGCTTCATGGCAAAGCCGACACCACTCGGCGTGCCGGTGGCGATAATGTCGCCGGGCAGCAGTGTCATGCCGCGCGACAGGTGAGCGATGATAGTTGGAATGTCGAACGTCATCGTCTCATGGAGGCTGTCCTGGCGCAATTCGCCGTTGACGTGGCAGGTAATGCGCAGGGCGTAAGGATCAGGTATTTCGTCGGCCGTCACAATCCACGGCCCGATCGGACAACTGCCGTCGAGGCTCTTGCCCTTAAAGAACTGTTTGTGCAGCGTTTGTAGATCGCGAGCGGTGATGTCGTTTAACACCGTATAGCCGAAGACGGCGGCCAGCGCTTCTTCACGACCGGCGTTCTTGATGGGCCGGCCGATGATCACCGCCAGCTCTGCCTCGTAATCGATTTTTTCGGATACGGCGGCATCGTAGGGGATGTCGTCATACGGTCCGTTGACGCAGGTCGTTGTCTTGGTGAAGATCACCGGGTACTCGATGGCTTCAATGCTCTCGCCACGGGCCTCGTAGGATTCGCGGGTATGCTCAGCGTAGTTTTTGCCCACGCACATGACATTGCGCCGGGGGTTGTGAATGGGAGGCAGAAGTCTGACGTCTTCCAAAGCCACGGTATCGGTGGCGGATGCGGCGAGCTCCCGCGCCTTCGCCATTCCCGGCGCTCCCCATTCGATCAGCCCGATCATGTCAGGCGCGATGGCCGCCAGATCGACGATTCTCCCTTCGCGCAGTAGGCCGACGGCGATGCGGCCGGCATGTTGATATGTGACTAGTTTCACGGTGCTCCTGTTTGATTATCAGTTTGACGCGCGCCAGCCCATCGGTTTGGCCACATGGGCCGGCGCGGCTGCTCATCTTGTAGAGAGCGTCGGTGCGCTATGGCAGGATTGTACACCGCCTGATCATTACCGCGAATATCCAACTCGGTCAGAGAAACGAAAGCCATGATCAACAAGCAGGATTAAGAAAGAGAACATATGTTCTTATTTGACGGTTGAGATACAATGGTAGTATGCACACGGGTCATTACGCCGAAGTCGTCATCAACGTCGAGGTGGCGCTCTCCGATTCATACCATTACCACATCCCTGCCGATATGCGGCCGGACTTGCGCGTTGGCCACCTGGTGGAAGTGGAGTTTGGACGCAATTTGGCCCAGGGCATTATCGTCGCTTTCGCTGACTCGGCGCCCATTCAAGAAACCAAGCCCATCATCAGCCTGATCGATCCCGATCCGGTTCTGTGGCCGTGGCAGATCGACCTGGCTCGCTGGTTAAGTCGTCGCTACATGGCCCCACTCAACGGCTGCTTCCGGCTGCTGCTGCCGCCGGGCCTAACGCGCTGGTCTGACGGCGTGTACGATATCAATCCCTACTGGTCGGGTGACGGTCGTCTGACCGATATCCAGCAGCAGATAATCGACCTGCTGCGGGCGCGGGGAGACCTGCGCGGTCGCCAGATAGGTCGCGCTATCAAGGGCAAGAAATGGCAGGCGGCCGCGTCCCAACTTGTCAACCGCCGAATCCTGCGGCGCGCCTCTGTGCTCGATCCGCCTCGGGTTCGGCCGAAACAGATTCGTACGGTCGATCTCATCGCCGGACCGGCGCGAATCCGAGCCGCGGCGACACAACTTGGTCGCCCGAACAAGGCCGCCGACGTCCTGCAATACCTGGTCGATCTGGCCGATCCGCTGCCGCCTGAGAACATCGTTTTGTCAGCCACCGGGGCAAAGGAAAGCCATCTGGCGGAGCTCGCCGGCGACGGGCTTGTAGTGCGCTTTCCGGCGGCCCAGGTCGCCGTGCCCATACCAGGAGGCGCGATCCCGTCCGAGAACGTCCAACTCATCGCCCAGTTGCCGCTGTCGCCGGCCGAACTGCCGCACCCGGAGTTGCTGCCGGACTGGCTGGCGGCGGGTCTAGTCCGGCTTGAAGAGCAGCCTGCCCTGGTGGGCTTGGGGATCTCGGCGCGGCGGGTGATGACCCATATCTTGCGCTTGCGCCGGGCCGAGGTTTACGGTCGCATCCTGGACATGTTGGCCGACGAAGCGCGCGCCGTCCCCGTCGGTGAAGTTTACGAGGCCACCGGCGCGACGATCCGTCATCTGCGCCGGCTGGCTGAACTCGATCTCGTGCGGCTGGGCGACGAACACGTCTGGCGCAATTCTTTGGCTGACCGAGACTTTGCCCCCACCGAGCCGCCGGAATTGACCCTGGACCAGGCGCGGGTCTGGGGGCGCATCAAGATCGCCATGATCGAAAGTTCGGCATCCGATGAGGAGATGGGCGAAGCGTGGGACGATGAAGGAGGCATGGAATCGGAAAGTGGCGCGGCCCAAGAGGACGGCTCAACCGATCCCATGGACGCCGCCACCCCTTTTCTGCTGCACGGTGTCACCGGCAGCGGCAAGACGGAAATCTACATGAGAGCGATTGAGTTCGCCCTGGCGCGAGGGCAGCAGGCCATTGTGCTGGTGCCGGAGATCGCTCTAACGCCCCAGACCGTGCGCCGGTTTGCGGCTCGTTTTCCCGGCCGTGTGGCGGTGCTCCATAGCGCCCTTTCCGAGGGAGAGCGGTACGACACGTGGCGGCGCGCGCGCCAGGGGCTGTTCGATATCGCCATCGGCCCGCGCAGCGCGTTGTTCGCGCCGCTGCCCAACGTCGGCGTCATCATCGTCGATGAGGAGCACGACAGCAGCTACAAACAAACTCCGCCTATCCCGCCTCCTTACTATCATGCCCGCGAGGCGGCCATCGCGCTGGCCGGTTTCACTGGAGGCATTGTCATTCTGGGCAGCGCTACGCCGGACGTGGTGACCTATCACCGCGCGCAATCGGAGCGCTACCAACTGCTGGAGCTTCCCAAGCGCATCATGGGTCACCGCCGCCGCATCGAGAGCCAGGCGGAGCGACTGAGCATCGCGAGTCGCTACCGGCCGCTGTCGGAAGGCGGCGAAGGCCAGGATATCCTGAGCATGGACGAAGCGCTGACGATCCCCCTGCCGCCGATTCAGGTGGTCGACATGCGCCAGGAATTACGCGCCGGCAACCGGTCGGTGTTCAGTCGCGCGCTCGATGAGGCCATCACCGAGACCCTGGGTCGTGGCGAACAGAGCATCCTGTTTCTAAATCGCCGCGGCTCGGCGACGTTCGTCAATTGTCGCGACTGCGGTCACGTCATGAACTGCTCGCGCTGTGGCATTCCCCTCACCTATCACCAGCCACACCTGATGCTTGTTTGTCACCAGTGCGGCCGTCGTGAGTCGCAACCGCACGTCTGTCCAAGCTGCGGCTCCGAACGCATTCGCTATTTTGGGCTGGGCACAGAGCGTCTCGAGGAAATGGTGCGCGAACGGTGGCCGGGGGCGCGACTTGTCCGTTGGGATCGCGACACAACCAGTGAGGAAGGCTCCCATGAGGCGCTACTGGCCGGATTCATCAACCGCGAGTCTGATATTTTGGTTGGCACGCAGATGATCGCCAAAGGCCTGGATTTGCCGTTTGTCACGCTGGTGGGAGTGATCTCGGCCGATATCGCGTTGGGATTGCCCGATTACAACACAGGCGAACGCGTCTTCCAGGTGTTGGCCCAGGTGGCCGGGCGGGCTGGTCGGGGCTTGCTGGGCGGCCGGGTAGTCATTCAGACGTATGCGCCGGAGCATTACGCCATCCACGCGGCGGCCGACCATGACTATGCCGGATTTTATCTGGAGGAAATCCGCTTTCGCACGCAGCGCGCGCTACCGCCCTTCCGCCGAATCGTGCGGTTGCTGGTGACTGACCCGGCGAACGATCGCGCGGAACGGATGGCCAAGGAAATGGCGCAAGTGCTCAATATGGCTGTACGCGAGCGATCGCTGGCGGCGACCGAGGTGTTAGGCCCGACGCCGGCTTTCTTCACCCGACTCGATGGCCGCTACCGCTGGCATATCGTCATCTACACGCCTGACCCACACCGGCTGCTGGAAGATATTCCCATTCCCCGGCCGTGGGTGGTCGACATCGACCCGGAGAGCACGTTATAAAAACATTGTCCCCGCACGGACTCGAACCGTGATCTATCGCTTAGGAGGCGATTGCTCTATCCTTTGAGCTACGAGGACGATCATGGGGATTTTAGCCAAATCGCCCGAGGGTGACTACTTGGGCAATGCGAGCGTTTGTCTGCCCTTCTTTGTGTACGGTACGCTGTTGCCGGGCGAGGTTTATTATCGCCTCTGGCGCGAAGCCATTCAGGAAGCTCGGCCGGCTGTTATGACCGGCGCTCGATTGTACGATTTGGGGCAGTTCCCCATGCTGGTGGAGGCGTCCCAAGGCGAGGTACGCGGCATGGCCGTTTGGGTCAGGCCGTCCTCATATGCCGCCGCGTTGACGCTGCTGGACCAAATTGAAGGCGTGCATCTTTCTCGTTATGGGGGAATCGGCTATCGGCGCGCAGCCCGCGTCATCCGCCTGGCGGGCGGTTCCACGCTTGTGGCCTGGGCGTACGTGGGACATGAAGCCGCGGTTGCCGGCCTGCAACCCATCGGGCCTGACTGGAAGTCATACCGGCGTGGAGATGTTAAATCCTTGTAAATTGGTTGCCTTGTGCGCCTTTCTGAGTAGTATTAAGTCGTTATTCCCACTCCAACGTACGCTGACAGTCTAAAATAGCACTGATCATCGAGATTCCCACTAACCTGCCTCCAGACCAGGCTCGCTATCTCACTACCACAGCGGGATAGGTCGATCTCCCAAGGGGTCGCGATTGATGAACAATGTTGATAACAATGGTAAGCCCATGAAAAGAATAGGTGTGTTAACAAGTGGTGGGGATGCTCCGGGCATGAATGCTGCCCTGCGGGCCGTGGTTCGGACCGGTCTGAACCGCGGGATGGAAGTCTATGCAATCTACGAAGGGTATTCGGGCATGGTCCAGGGTGGGGAGCGTATCCGCCCGCTATCCTGGACGGACGTGGGCGGCATTCTCCATCTCGGTGGGACCATCATCGGATCGGCCCGATGCAAGGAGTTCCGCGAGAGAGCCGGTCGCTTGCGCGCCGTCCGCAATTTGCTCCTGCATGAGATAGAAGGCCTTATTGTGATTGGCGGAGACGGTAGCCTGAGCGGTGCGTCTCTCTTGCATTCCGAATGGGAAAGCCTTGTCCAGGAGTTGATCGACAACGGCCAGGTGACCAAAAAATCCGCCGGGCGCATCAAGTCGTTGCCTGTGGTCGGCATCATCGGCTCCATCGACAATGATATGTTTGGATCCGACATCACGACTGGAGCGGATACGGCGTTGCACCGTATCATCGACGCGACCGACGCCATTTCCAGCACGGCCGCCAGCCACCAGCGCAGTTTTGTTGTCGAGGTTATGGGTCGCAATTGCGGCTACCTGGCGTTGATGGCTGCCATGGCCTCGGGCGCGGACTGGGTGCTCATACCTGAATCCCCGCCCGATGTGGACGATTGGGAAGCCAAGATGTGCGAAAAATTGGAGAAAGGTCGCCAGATGGGTCGCCGCGACAGCATGGTCATCGTGGCCGAAGGTGCGCGCGACCGCAAAGGCGCGCCCATTACCAGTCGGCACATCAAGGAAGTGCTGGAGGCGCGTCTGGGCGAGGACGTGCGTATCACTGTTCTCGGACACGTCCAGCGCGGCGGCTCGCCCAGCGCCTTCGATCGCAATCTGAGTACACTGCTGGGTGTTGAAGCGATCGACGCGATCCTGTCGATGGTGTCAAATGGCGAGCCGCTGGTCGTGGGCATGCAGGGCAACAAGTTGACCCGGACGTCACTGAAGGTCGCTCTGGAAAAGACCAAAGCCGTGGCCGACGCCGTCGCCGCCAGGAAGTTCGATGAGGCGCTCGAATTGCGAGGTCATTCATTCAGCGCCTCATTCGACATCGTCCGCACGCTTGTCCGCGCCTCGCCCCACCCGCCCGCACCCGAACAGCGCCGGTTGCGCATCGCCATCATGCATGGCGGCGGGCCTGCGCCGGGGATGAACACAGCCGCGCGCGCCGCCGTCCGTATCGGCATCGATCGCGGTCATATCATGCTGGGCGTGCGCAACGCGTTTCGCGGCCTGATCAACAACGAAATTACCGAACTGAACTGGATGAGTGTTAACGGCTGGGCCACGCGCGGGGGGTCGGAACTGGGGACGAACCGGACTGTACCCAAGGGACGCGACCTCTATGCCATCGCCCGTAGCCTGGAAGAGCACCAGATAGACGGAATCCTGATGATCGGCGGATGGTCGGGCTATCAATCGATTGTGGAACTGCACAATCAGCGCAAGAATTACCCCGCGTTTGATATTCCGATGATCTGCCTGCCGGCGACGATCAATAATAATCTGCCCGGCACGGAGTTGAGCGTCGGGGCAGACACGGCCTTGAATAGCATCATCTCGGCCGTGGACAAGATCAAGCAATCAGCCGTGGCCTCCCAAAGGGCGTTCATCGTGGAAGTCATGGGCTACTACTGCGGCTATCTGGCCTTGATGGGTGCGCTGGCGACCGGCGCAGAGCGGGTCTACCTGCACGAGGAAGGTGTCACCATGCACGACCTCGTGGCGGACGTGGAAGAATTCCGCCACGCCTTTGAACGCGGCAAGCGCCTCGGCCTGGTGATTCGCAACGAAATGGCCAACGAGGTCTATACCACCAACTTCATGCGTATGTTATTCGAAGAGGAGGGAGGCTCTCTCTTCGACGTACGCCAAGCCATCCTGGGTCACATGCAGCAGGGCGGCGAGCCGTCGCCGTTTGACCGCATCTTCGCAACGCGACTGGGCGTGAACTGCATCGAGTTTCTTGAAGAGCACATCCTCAACAAGGACCCAATGGGGACCTGTATCGGCCAGGTGCGCGGCGAAATCAAGCTGACGCAACTGGACGACGTGCCGCGCATGATGGATTACGCCCATAGCCGGCCGTTGCAACAGTGGTGGATGGACTTGCGGCCGATCGCGCAGTTGTTGTCGCGGCAGGGAACATCGATTCCCGGCGACGAACGAAATCTTTAGTGATAACGATTGATTCTATATTTCATTTGTCTTTGTTAAAGGAGATTAATTGGTATGAGAATTGGAATCCTGACAGGCGGCGGCGACGTGCCGGGCCTGAATCCATGTATCAAAGCGGTGGTGAACCGCGCAATTGACGCGGGTCACGAGGTCGTCGGCATTCGTCGAGGATGGGGCGGTCTGCTCATGGTGGATCGGGATGACCCGACCACCATCGAAAAATTCATCCTGCCTCTCGATTATAACTCCGTCCGAACCATCGACCGCACCGGTGGCACGATCCTGCACACCAGCCGCACCAACCCCGGCAAAGTGAAGCCCGGCAGCGTTCCCGATTTCTTGAAGGACCCGGAGCACCCGGAAGCCGAGGCGGCCGACAGCTCGACGCGCGACTTTACGCCCCACGTCCTCAAAAACCTGGAGTACTTGAAGATCGATCGTCTGATCCCGATCGGCGGCGACGACACGCTCAGCTATGGCGAGCGGCTTCATCGCGAGGGTTTTCCGGTCGTCGCCATCCCCAAGACGATGGACAACGACGTCTACGGCACGGACTACTGCATCGGCTTCAGCACAGCCGTCACCCGTAGCGTGCAGTTCATCCACCAGTTGCGCACCAGCGCCGGCTCCCATGAGCGCATCGCCGTCATCGAGTTGTTCGGCCGCAACTCCGGCGAGACCAGCCTGATCAGCTCTTACCTGGCCGGCGTCGACCGAGCGCTCATATCCGAAGTCCCGTTCGACCCGGAACGCCTGGCCGAACTGGTGGCTAAAGACAAGAAGGCCAACCCCAGCAATTACGCCATGGTCACCGTCAGCGAAGGAGCGCACATGGTCGGCGGCAAAGTCGTCGAATATGGCGAAACCGATGCCTATGGCCACCGCAAGCTGGGTGGTATCGGCGAGATCACCGGCGAGGCTTTGAAGAAGCTGACCGGCCAGAATATCATTACCCAGCGAATTGCTTACCTGATGCGCTCCGGCGCGCCGGACGCGCTCGATCTGATGGTGGGCACAAACTACGCCCAATTGGCGGTCGATCTGATCGTCGGCGGTTCCAGCGGCCGCATGGTGGCCCTGCGCGACGGCTCGTATACTCATGTGGCGATGAGCGTTGTGACCAGCGGCGTGAAGCGCGTCGACGTCGACGAACTATACGACACACAAAACTACCGGCCCAAGGTTCGCCACGTATTGGGCAAGCCGATGTTCCTGTATTGATCCGATCTCCAGCTTATTGATTATGAAGGCGCGATGTATCCACGGGGTATATCGCGCCTTTGTTCCATTCATCGACCTCAGATGAGTAATCGGTGCGGATTGGTCGATTGTCAGCCAGATCGTGATCGATGTCACTTGACGATAGGGCGGTTGGCTCATTAGAATACAAGTATCCGTCCCTGTTAGTAAGTTCGTCCCTGATTATTGCAGGTATCAGCTTCTCGTAACCTTTGCCAATGTATCGTTTCCACCGTTCACCCCTATTGCTGTTCTTCGTCTTACTTGTCCTTTCCGCGCTCGCCTGCCAGGCGCTCTCCACTAATCTGCCAACGGCCACCCAGCAAACCGCGGATCAGCAAGCGCTGGTTGATGAGGTTGTAGCCACGGTGGTTGCGCGGATGCCGGCGCAAACCGGGGGCGCGCCCACTATCACCTCCACGACGCAGGTTGTGCCACTCAGCACCGATATCGAGACCTCTCTCGTCGAGCTTTACAAGCGCGTCAATCCGGCCGTCGTCAATATATTTGTTCTCGATGACCAGGGATTTGTGGTCGGCACCGGCAGTGGCTTTGCCTATGACAACAACGGTCATATCGTCACCAACAATCACGTGGTAACCGGGTCCGGCGGTCTGGAGGTCGTGTTCCCGGACGGCACTCGCTTTAACGCCGAGGTGGTTGGTACCGATGTCGACAGCGATCTGGCCGTCATCAAGATCGATGGGCTGCCCGAAGGCGTACTGCCCATTCCGCTGGGCGACTCTAATAATGTGCAGGTGGGCCAATTCGCCGTGGCGCTCGGCAATCCGTTCGGCGAAGCCGGCTCGCTGTCGCTGGGCATTATCAGCGGCCTGGGCCGCTCGCTGACTTCTGACCGCATCGCCGAGGGCGGCGGCCGCTATTCATTGCCGCAGGTGATCCAGACCGACGCGGCCATCAACCCCGGTAACTCTGGCGGGCCGCTTCTGAACCTGGCCGGCGAAGTCATCGGTGTCAATAGCGCCATCCGCACGAGCACCGGCACCAACTCCGGCGTCGGCTTTTCTATACCGGTGAACGCTGTCCGGCGCGTCATCCCCGCGCTGATCACCGAGGGCGTCTACCACTACCCCTACATCGGGATTCGTATGATGTCTCTCGACCTGGCTGCCCAGCAGCAACTGGACCTGCCGCAATTTGCCGGCGCCTACGTGACCGACGTGACTCCTAACAGCCCGGCTCAGGAAGCCGGCCTGCAAGCAAGCGGAATCAATGACACGGTCGGCATCTTACCCGGCGGTGACTTGATCATTGCCGCCGACGGCCGACCAATCAACGGGCCGGACGACTTAATAAGCTTTCTCGTTTTTGATGCCGAAGTTGGGCAGACTATTGTGCTAACCGTAATTCGCGACGGAGAACAGATAGAAGTGCCTCTCACGCTCTCCGAGCGTCCCTAGGCAGGCGGGGAGCGTAGCCGAGGCTCATTATCAGACGCCGGCTGCCGATAGATTGTCCGGCGGCGCAGGCGACAAATGCAGGTAGGAGGTTTTCATGTTTAGCCAGGAGCATATGCAAGAGCTGGTTACCTACGAGGGCAATGGTCGAGGCGTCGTCAGTGTCTACCTGGATACTGACAGTACCCGCCAGTCCGTGGAGGCAATTAAGTTAACCGCCCGAGGCCTCCTGAAGGAGGTCCAACCGCAATATGACAAGGAGGCGCAAGCTATCGAGCGCTATCTAGACCTGAGCTACGACTGGTCTAAGCCAGGCCTGGCCCTGTTTTGCGGGAAAGGCGGCGATTTCTTTCGCGCCTACCAATCGCCGGTGGCGTTTCGCAATCGAGTCCGGTTGAGCGTTCGCCCCTATGTCAAGCCCTTGACCCATCTGCTGGATCACTATGCTCATTTCGGGGTCATCGTGGTCGACCGTGTCGGTGGCAAGTTCTTTGAGTATCATCTGGGCGAGCTTCAGTCCAGCGATGCGTTCAGCGGCGAGATCGTGCGGCGCATCAAGGACGGCAGCGGTTCCTCGGCCGTGGGCCGGCGCGGCGGTGGCGGCGTGAGCGGGCCGAGTGGTAGCAAGCATGAGGACGAGGTCGCCGGGCGCAATATGCGTGAGTGCGCCGCTGCGGCCAACCAGTTTTTTGCCGAGCGCCCGATCCGGCGGCTATTCCTCGGCGGAACCAGCGAGAACGTAGCCCAATTCCGCGATCTGCTGCCCAAGCAGCTGCAAAGTTGTCTGGCCGGCTCTTTCCCGATGGATATTGATGCCGGCGAATCAGAAGTGCGGCAGCGCGCCCTGAATCTGTTGCGCGAGGTCAATGCCGAGCGCGAGGCCAAGCTTGTCGATAAGCTGATCACACTTAACGCACAAGGGGCCAACGCCGTCGTCGGTCTCGACGGCACGCTCCAGGCGATCTCCGACAAGCGCGTCGAGACGTTGATCATCAGCGACGGCTTTCGCACCCCTGGCTATTCTCACGAGGGGTCAGGCTTTCTCGTCGCCAATCTGGCGCGCAGCCCATTGGCCGAGGCGGAACTGGCCGAGGCGGCCGATGTCATCGAGACGGCCGTGGCTCAGACGGTTGCCCAGGGCGGCCACGTCGAAGTGATCGCCGAGAATCCATATCTGGAGGATGCCGGTCGCATTGGCGCTATCCTGCGCTACTAAAATTGCTCGTTGATGGTTCGGGGTGCGGCGGAAAGACTTTTTCGCCGCACCCTTTTCTTTTGCTCGCTACATTATTGTGGGATCGATTGCCGATTTTCTCCAGCTTCTGGCCGCGATCGCTGGGACTGCGACCGCTTTTAATCCCTACGCCGGCCAAAGCCGGGGTTGCCTGGTCCGCCGACGCAACCTGTCCCTCTATTTTCAGCGCATGCTTGAACGCCGGCCACGCCTTCTATTGCTGGGCGAAGCGCCCGGCTATCGGGGTTGTCGGGTGACGGGCGTCCCTTTTACCAGTGAGGCCATCTTGCTGGCTGATGATTCACCCTTTGGCTTGTTTGGCGCGGCGGCCGGCTTTGCCGTTGGTGAATCACAAAGGTGGCGACACGAAGCCTCGGCGTCGGCCGTCTGGCAAACTCTGGTCGAACTAGACGTGCTTCCGTTGTTGTGGAACGCCTTCCCCTCTCACCCCCATCAGCCTGCCCGGCCGGATTCAAATAGGCCGCCGACAACTCGAGAGCTGGATCAAGGCCGGATTGTTGTTTTGGATCTGTTGGAGTTGTTTTCGATCGAGCGGGTGATTGCGGTGGGGAATAAACCGGCCGTGGCGCTGGCTCGCTGGGGCATTGCCGGTCCTAAAGTGCGCCACCCCGGGCATGGCGGCCGGACAGCATTTCGACGAGAGTTGGGGAACTTGCTCGCGCCGGGCGTCTAGCAGTGGCGCGGCTTACGGCTCCAGGGCCGAGAAGTAATCGCGGATGATGTCTTGCAAGCCGGCAGGGATATTCCCACCGGCCAGCGCCTCGAAAGCCGCGTTCCTATAGTCACCAAATACCTGCTCGTAGGGTACGATGCTGCCTTGTCCCTGGGAACTGGATGGCACTTGGCTGCCAATCGGCCCGCATGTTTCGGGGGCGGACAGGCATTGTACTTCCAGTTCGAGGTTCTCCCCCTGACCTTCCAGTTCGGTCCGTTGGGGTACAAAGACGTTATCGACATGACCGCCCCCCTCGCTGGGAGCGCCGCTATTTCCAGACTGGCTTCCACCATCGGCCGTCATGCCCGACCCGGCGCCGCCTTGCCCCGTGTCCGATCCCGTTTCACCACCGGTTTCACCCGGTTGGCCCGCGCCTTGCTGAGCCACTTCCCCCCGCGCCTCGCCAAGCTGATCGGCCGCGCTTGCGGCTTGCGCGGCGACCGCCGCGGACTGCTGTCTCTCGTTCAGCGTTGCCGCCGTCTCGGCCAGCGCGTTCTGGGCGGATTCAATGTCGCCTTCGGCCAAGGCGTCGGCCGCGCGGCTCAGCGATTCGGCCATTTCGGCGTCTACATCCGCCAGCGCCGCTGCGGCTTCGCTCAACTGCTCGGCCAGGGCTGACCGCGCCTCGGCATCCAGCTCGTCCAGCGAGTCGGCCAGCGCGCCGGCCGCGGCGGCTGACTCGCCCAATTGGCCACTGTTAAAGGCCATGGAGAGGTCACCGGCCACGCTGCTATCATCCAGAGATGCGGCAGCCTCGGCCAGTGCCTCGTTGAGCGTCGCGGTGTCTTGTTCCAGGCTAAGGCGACGTAATTCCGTCTCAGCCTGGGAGAGAGCGGCTACGGCTTCTTCGCGGGTCATCTCCGGCTTGGTGAGAGCCGCCAGGGCCTCTTCGAGGGGTTGGAGCAGCGCTTCGCGCTGTTCCTGGGTCAACGCCGGGTCGGCACTGATTTCGTCCACCAATTCGGTGAGCGCACCGGCTTGTTGTTCAACAATTTGCGCCACGGCTCGTTGCTCCAGGAGCAACGCTTCTTGCGGGTTGGGCAGCCACAGGGCCAGGAGCGTCACGACGGCGAGAGCCAGCGGGAGCAGCCAATCATCGGCGCGCCACTGCAAAGGCAAATCACGGGTTATGTCCACACCTGCGGCCGCGTCGAGCGCGTCGCTCAATTGCCGCGTGGCTACGGCCTCGTCAACGGCCAATTCGCCGGTCTGGATCTCCACAGCCGTCGTCAGGCGCTCGCGCAGGCCGAAACGCCGGTCACCAAAACGCGCCTGCTCGTAGAGGGTGCGTCGCCGCAGCAGGGTTGCCAGACCCACGAGCGAAATAGCGATCAGCACCGCCGCCAGGGCCAACCAGCTAAGTTCGCCGCGCGTCAAGAGCGGGTGGGTTCGGCTGAGGAGGGCCGCCCCCAGCCCCACGAATAGGCCGGCCGCCAAAGCCATCGGCAGCCGGCGCAGCGACTCCTGCTGGCGGTGGCGGCCGTCCCATTCGCGCAATACGTCGCGCAGCGTGTCGAAGCCGCCGGTGGTCATACGTCGCTGACCCGGCGCACGCGGCGCACGGTGGCGACGTACAATAGAATCGCCGCCAGGATGTGGAGAAGGAGGAAGAGAATCCAGGGCGAAAAAACGAACATTGACCGGGACGCGATGAAATGGTTGAAGCCGGTGATGGTATTTTGCTGCAGCAGAAAAGCCTCGCTGGCAATCAAGGTCGCCGGTAGATTGGTGGCCGCCAGGACCAGGCCGATGTAGATGAGGGTCATCTCGACTGTTGGGTTGATTGTCCAAAATGTTGAATTGGTAAAGCCCAATAGGAATATCCCGATAAAGGCGATAGTCGGGATGCCGAGAGTTGCGAACAGCGTCCCAGCGAAGGTTGCCACCGTCGCGGTGAGTGTGGAACGCATTGCCGCCGAGCACCACAAGCCGTAAAGGGCATAAGCGACGGCCGCTGCCAAAACCAAAACCTGTGAAATCACCAGTTCGACGGCTGATAGCCCGCCGAGCAGAAAGGCCATACTCTGCAAGGGGATGGAGACGAGCACCAGGAGTATGATGTAACTCAGTGATGAAACGAGCTTACCCAGTACGAAAGCGTCGGCCGAGAGCAACGTGGTGCGCAACAGGTCGAACGTCTGGCGCTCGCGCTCGCCGCTGATGGCGCCGGCGGTGAAGGCCGGGCCGATGAAGGTGACGAGCAGTACCTGTACGCCCAGGATGGCCGCAAACAGTCCTTTGCCGGCCGTCCGGGCCATCGTGCTGCTGGGTAAATTAGCACTCGACAGGTAGACAAGGTAGACGAAGAGGATGGCCGCGCTCAGAAAGACCAGGTAGAGGGACAACACGGCGTATGCCCGGCGGCCACGCATTCGGCTGCGGAGTTCTTTTGTGGTGACCGGATTGTTGAGCAGGCGGGTCAGTCGCCGCTTATTATTCAAGGGAGAGGTCGTTTCGGCCATCATATATTAATTATACCTGCATGTTTTGAAGGGGTGCGGCCGCTCTAATCGGCCGTTCCTTGTGTCACTTGCAGGAATACGTCTTCGAGGTCGCCATGTTCCTCGTGGAATGACAGAACGGGCAGACCCCGGCCAATTGCCCGTGCCAGCAGCCCGCTTAACTCCAGGTCGTCTCCGCCAAAATCTAGCCGTAATACCGGCGACGGCTCGTTGCTGTCAACAATGACGGATAATACCTGCGGCTCGGAACGCAACCAGATCGCCGCCTCATCGACGTCGATGGCCGCTCCTGGCACGACGCGCATGGCGACTGACCGGTGGGCGCGCAGCCGGGACATCATCTCTGCCACGTTGCCGGTGGCCACGAGCCGGCCGTTTTCGATGATGCCGATGCTGGTGCAGATGTCGGCCACTTCGGACAGGATGTGGGACGAAAAGAAGATCGTCTTGCCCATGTGTTGCAACTCGCGCAGTAGTTCGCGCATCTCGATGCGCGCCCGCGGGTCCAGCCCGCTGGCCGGTTCATCGAGGATAAGCACTTGCGGGTCATGCGTGAGGGTGCGCGCCAGGCACAGCCGCTGCTTCATGCCACGGCTAAGTGTTTCGACGTAGGCGTCCCGCTTGTGACCGAGATCCACCAGCGCCAGCAGGTCGTCGATCATGCCCGGCCGAATGGCGGGCGAAACCTCGTAGCAGGCAGCGAAGAAATCGAGATACTCCCAAACCTTCATGTCCTCATACACGCCGAAGAAGTCGGGCATATAGCCCATGACCCGGCGCACTGACTGTGGCTTATCGGTGACGGAGTGGCCGGCAATGCGAGCTTCGCCCGATGTCGGCCGCAGCAGTGTCGTCAGGATGCGCATCGTCGTCGTCTTGCCTGCCCCGTTCGGCCCGATAAATCCGAAGACAGCCCCTTCCTCAATGCTAAGGTTCAGGGTATCGATGGCCGTCAGGTCGCCGTATCGTTTCGTCAGATCGCGGAGTTCGATAATCGCCGTCATGATCGCTTATTGTACCGGTATTTCCAGCAGCAGGAGGGTCACGCCGGTTTGGGTGGCCTCGTTTGCGGTAATGGAGGCTTGCTGCGCGCTGCCCGCAAGCCATCCGCCCAGGGTGACAAGCCGGGACGGGTCAGGCAGGGTCAGCGGGGCGAATGATTCGCCGGAGTAGTGGGACTGGATGAGTTGCCATCGCGGATAGGCGATGGGGTCATTATAGTATTCGCTCGTCCCCAGGATGAGAGTAGGATCGTTAATGAGGGGCTGGGGATAGACGAATCCTGCCGGAAACATCGGATCGGGCATCGGGGACGCGGCGGCCGTATTGAGGGCGATCGTGACTATTTTTTCCTCTGCCGGCGCAATGTTGCCGAGGCTTTCCTGCTCCTGCCCGTGGATGACGATCGCATTTTCGATCGTCTCGGTGGTGTTGTTACGAACGGTCACTTCAACCTCATCCCCCTCGGGGGACAGAACGGCCGTGGCCGAGATAGCGGGCCGCGGAAGATGGGCGTCCACGATGAACGTGGCGATTTCGCTCGTGTCTGTTCGCACCTGGCGCAGCGTTACCTCCCCCGCGCGTTCGACTGTGTCGAGATTGCTACCACCGACGAGCGCGCCGAAACCCTGTTGGAATGGGAATGCGGCCGATTCGTAGGGCAGGGTGATATCGTATCGACCGCGCCGAGGCGAATAAAGACCCATCACCGACTGCGTGCGAAGAGTGTCGGCGTTGGCCGACCCATAGGCGACCGACATGATATTGAGCGTGGCATTGTTGCCGCGCGTGCGAAATCCGGTGAAGAAGGTGATGGCGCTGAACAGCAGGACCAGCGCCGGAATGGTGATCCAGGCCAACTCGCGGCGGTTGATCCGTCGCAGGATGAGAAAGTTGATCGGCCCGATGATGGCTGTGTATAGAAGCAAAAAGAGAACGAGTTGCCAGATGGACGGCAGGTCAAGACCCTGGACGTAGGATACGGCTTGCGCCGCCGCGTAGCCGTCCTGGATGCCCCAGGCCCAGGGCGGCAGCACCGGCGCCGCGGAGGCGATTTCGTCCCACAGGGCAGCCCCGCCGGGCCAGCCGGCCAGCGGGGCGGCTTTTGGATCGAGTGCCAGGAAGTAGACGCCCCCCCGGCCCAGGGTGCGATGCGCCAGCAGAGGCAGCCCGTCCTGAGCGATCAATAATTCGCCGGTGGTAAGCTCACTGGTAGATACTACGTAGGGCCCGAGCGCGCCAAATGCTTCGCCGCTGAACTCGGCCAGAGCCGGGAGCTCGGTCCTGGACTCTACGCCTCGAACGTTGACCGGCAGCAAGTCCGCGACACCGGCGGCCGTCATTGGCCCGCCCAAACCACCCGTGACGACCAGTTGCCCGCCGCTCTCTACCCAGGCTTGCAGCGCCGCTGATTGTCCAGCCGTCAGGCGCGAGGTGTCGGCATCATCGAGAATCAGCACGTCCAGCGCGTCCCATGCGCTCGCTACTTCCGGCAGATCGGCCAGTGACAGATAGGCGACGGCCGCGTCCGCGCGGGAGCCGGGAATGGTCTCCAGAAAGGCCAGCCCGCCCGGATCGGGGCTGATGACGCCATAAAACAAGTCGTCGCGGCTGACGCTGTTGAGACGGTTAGTCCTCGTCTCGGCCAGCACCACGCCGTCGCTTATCAGCCGCACGATCAGACTGCCGCCGAATGGCGGGACGTAGATGGTGAGGGGAACGCGTTTATCGGCACCGGTGGGCAGGGAGAGTGGGGCACTAAAGATCAGGCCCCCGGAGTCGCCCGCGCCGGAGCTCAGCACGTGAATCTCTCCGTCCACCGCCGCGCCGTCGTTGCGGGCCGAGACCACGAGAGACACGGCCTGCGACGGTTCGTACAGGCCGTCGAACCCGGCCGCGGCCGTCAGTTCCAGACCGCCGTCTTGGGCGAGCGGAAGCGACAGCAGGAAGAATAACCGGGCCAGCAGAAGAGGAATCGACATGGATTACAGGAACTCGATACTATAGGCGGCGATGGGCGCGTCGGGCCGGTTGGTCTCGACCCAGGCCACGGATTTCTCCAACAGGCCATGAAGGTAAGCTTTGTCATTGCCGACGGCTGCCAGCCCGATGATGGCCGTACCCCAGGCATCCTGGCTATCGACTTCGGCCACGGAGAGATTGAACTCGCGGTGCAGCCGGGCCACGATCGATTTCACGATACTACGTTTCTCTTTTAGAGAGCGGATGCCCTCCAGTTCCAGGCTAATGATGCACGTGCCGACAAACATAAGCGCAATTGTCCGCGAAGAGCGCGTTGGCGCAAATGAGGGTCGTCTGAGACGGCTTCGGGTATTTGAGACTTGCTTAAGGTAGAAAGCGTATTGAACTAAGGTATTGTATATACTGATCGGGTATAGTGACCTTGTTATACTCTTATGATTATTTGGAATTATTAGTTGGAAAAAACGATGATGTCGAAAGATGAAATGGTTGAAAAGCCGCGCTCGAAAGCGAAAATCATCCTGTTAGGGCTACTGGTATTGTTTTTCGTGGCGATGGCCTTTCTGGTCTTTTCGATCGCCCGGCTGGTGAACACCGTGAACGAAGGCGCGTCCTCGGCGATCGAACCGATCGGCGACCGCGTGCGTTCGTTGTTTGTCCCCGCCACGCCTGTGATCTTGCCCAACCCGGCGACGGTTGTGAAGCAGATCAATGACCTGTCGCGCCTGGAGACGGCTTCCTACGAGATGGAAAAGGTCGTTACGGCCGACTCGGAACAAGATGGTTTTCTCGGCATGCTCTTGGGTGAGTCGATGATCTTCATCGCCTATGGCAAGGTTTATGCCGGGGTCGATTTCTCCAGGATGGCTACGGCTGATATGGTGGTTGTCGATCCGGATACAGTCATGGTTCACCTGCCGCCGGCTGAGATATTTGAGGATATTCCAGTTCTTGATAACGATCGCTCATTCGTGGCTGATCGCGATACCGGGTTGCTGACGCGCGCTGACCCCGCCCTGGAAACGCAAGTCCGGCAGGCGGCCGAGAAATCGATCCGCGAAGCGGCGCAAAGCAGCGATATCCTGGCCCGCGCGAATACCAACGCGCAGACCTATATGCACAACTTCCTCGCCGGTTTGGGTTTCACCGAGATCATCTTCACTCCCGATACGCCACCGGCGGTCGCGCCCTATGTACAGGAAGTGCCGAAGGGATACTATCTGTTGCCGACAGCTACCCCCGCGGCTCCCTAAACAGTAAGGGCGGGTTTCAAACCCGCCCATATCATGGATGTACAATGGGATGGGCGGGATTTAATCCCGCCCATTTTTATCCGGCGTAGCTCCAGCCCATATGGGGCAGCGTCAGAGAGGTGTGATCGTCGCCGGGCTTCAGGATGACGGCGTTCACGACCTCACCGACGAGTAGATCATGATCGCCGCCGATGTCAACCATCTGCAGCATGCGACACTCGATCACGGCCGCCGCGCCTTCCAGAATTGGGCAGCCGGTAATCGGCGCGGGCATCCATGGCGCGGATTCCATTTTGGCCGGATTTTTGGCGTGGGATTTGGTGTAGTGCTTAATCGCGTCGCTGTCGTCTTTGTTGAAGATGTTAATGGCGAACACCCCGCCGGCGCTGACGACGTCGTGGGTATAGGCGTTCTGAGCCAGACTAAACATGACCAGGCGCGGCTCGAAAGACACCTGCGTGAGCCAGTTTCCGACCATGGCGTTGACCTCATCGCCGTTGCGCGAGGTGATGCTGTAAAACCCGTAGGGCATACGCCTGAGCGCTTCTTTCATGGGATCGGTTGTCATTCTTTCCTCCAGTGTAGTTTACCAGCCAATCGACTCCATTGAGTGATGAGCATGGCATATGTTGCCTCTCATTCTAGCAAATCGCTACACTAAAGGCAGCCTTATCACGCGACCATGAAAATCCCCTCAAGAATCCCTTATTTCAAAACCGCTCATGCCGCAACGGCTCTTCTGGCTTTCGTCTGGATGACCCTTGAAGGCGATCTGCGTTGGGATTTGTTTTTGGCCCTGGCCTTGGTCATGTTGGCCCTGGGGCATCTGGCGATCCGCTACCTTGGGGGGCGGACAATGACGGTTGGTCGTTTCGCGGCTCTGTCGACCGCCGCAGGTATAGCATGCGGCTTTGGTGTCGTGTTGCTTACGCTCTTTTTGATGATCCTCAAGACAGGTATTCACGCGCATGGCCCGGAGTACACGTCTCAAGAAATCACTTGGGTTTGGGCACAATTGCCTATCTGGGGCGGAGCGGGGGGATTGGTGGGTTTAGGACTTGGCTTGTTGGCCTTCGCCGCTGGCGGAAAGTAACTTTTCCGGGCATTGGTGATGCCGACTACGAGCATCAAACAACCTCCGGCAAGAGATTCAGTGTCATCCCCGGTTTATCGCTCGAGCGCAATCAACAGATGCGCGGCAAAATCTCGCCCGCCAGCATATCGACCAGGCGGGTGCTGCCAATGCTCGTGCGCAGTAGAACTCGGCCGCCCGGCGCGGCCTGCACGCGGCCGATGATCACCGCTTCTTCACCGTAACGCGTGGCGCGCATGGCGGCCAGCACGGCCTCGGCCTCTTCGGGGGCGACGATAGCCAGCAGTTTGCCCTCGTTGGCAATGTAAAGCGGGTCGAATCCCAGCATCTCGCACGCGGCGGACACGGGCGGCCGAACCGGGATCGCTCGCTCATCGAGCACTACGGCGACGTTCGACTGTTGAGCGATCTCGTTCAGCGTGGTCGCCACGCCGCCCCGCGTCGGGTCGCGAAGGACGCGAATACCGTCGCCGGCGGGCGAAACGTCAGCGTCGATGAGCGCCGCAACCAAATGGTTGAGCGGAGCCACGTCGCTGGTCACGTCGGCGACAAACCCCAACTCGCCTCGGGCGGCCAGCACGGCGATCCCGTGGTCGCCCATCGGTCCGGACAGAATGACGATGTCACCTGGCCGGGCTTGCGCGCCCCCTATTTCCCGATCATGAGCGATGACGCCGACGCCGGCGGTGTTGATATACAGGCCGTCAGCTTTGCCGCGCTGAACTACCTTGGTGTCGCCGGCAATGATCGCCACGCCGGCTTCGGCCGCGGCTGCTTGCATCGACTCGACCACCCGCGCCAGCACGGCCACATCCAGCCCCTCCTCCAGAATAAACCCGGCAGTCAGATAGAGGGGTGTCGCGCCCATCATGGCCAGATCATTGACTGTGCCGCAGACAGCCAGACGGCCAATATCCCCGCCGGGAAAGAAGAGCGGCGTAACAACGTGGGAGTCAGTGCTGATCGCCAGACGGCCGGGCGGAACCGTGACGACGCCCGCGTCATTGGCCGCACGCAGCGCGGGGTTGTCGAAGGGTCGCTGGAACAGGCGGCCGATCAGGTCATGGCTCATTTTGCCGCCGCTGCCGTGGCCAAGCACGATCTTTTCATCGTGCCGCAGCGGCACTGGGCAAACCGGGCCTTCAAGATGGGGAGAAAATTCGTTAGCCATATCGTAAAAGTCAAACAGATCAATTATGAAACAAGATCCTCGTTTTGAGGTCTTAGTTCATAATTTCTAATTCGTAATTCTCCAGGTGCCGGCCGTAGCGAAAATAAGCGGCGCAGGCGCCTTCGGATGAAACCATCGTCGCGCCGAGAGGCGATTCCGGCGTGCAGAGCGAGCCGAAGGCCGGGCAGTCATGTGGCTTTTTAAGCCCTTGCAAGATCTGTCCGGCGATGCATAACGGCGATTCCTGGGTGTGAATTTCACCCACGTCGAAACGCGCTTCAGCATCGAAAGCGGCGAACTCGCGGCGCAGACCCCAGCCGCTGGCTGGGATGAGGCCGACGCCGCGCCACTGCCGGTCGCGCACATCAAAAACCTGCTCGATCACCTGTTGCGCCGGGGCATTTCCCGCAAGAGTGACGGCCCGCCCGTAGGCATTTTCAACCTGGGCTTTTCCGGCTTCCAACTGGCGCACGACGGCCAGAATGCCCGTCGCCACGTCCAGGGGCTCGAAGCCGGTGACGACGATGGGCACGCGGTACTGTTCGGCGATGGCCGGATATTCCCAGTATCCCATGATCGCGTTGACGTGGCCCGCGGCCAGAAAGCCCTGCACCCGATTGTGGGGTGAGCCTAGGATGGCATGCATGGCCGGCGGCACACAGACGTGGGAGACCAGAACGCTGTAGTTCGTCAGCCCTAGTGCCCGCGCCTGCAACACGCTCATGGCGTTCGCCGGGGCGGTGGTCTCGAAGCCGATGGCGAAAAATACGACTTCCTTGTCGGGATTGGCCTGGGCGATCTTGACCGCATCGAGCGGTGAATAGACGACGCGCACGTCGCCTCCCGTGGCCCGCACGGCGAACAAATCTCGCCCGCTGCCGGGCACGCGCAACATGTCGCCGTAGGAAGTGAAGATTACGTTGGGTCGCGCGGCAATGTTCAGCGCCTTGTCGATCAGTTCCAGCGGCGTGACGCAAACGGGGCAGCCGGGGCCGTGGACCAGCTCGATCTCCGGTGGCAATAACTGATCGATGCCGTGGCGCACTATGGCATGGGTTTGGCCGCCGCATATTTCCATGATCACCCACGGCCGGGTGACGATGCGGCTGATCTCGCGGAGGGTCGCCTGCACCAGTTCAGCGTCCCTATATTCTGTGACGTATTTCATCTGAAATCCTTATAGGCGAGAAGAGAGGGCTGCGGATTCGGTAATCGAATGACGGTTAGATAATCTGCGCGGATGAGTCCATCGCTGCGCCTATCTGTGGGCCGATCTCTTCTTCCAAATCGACGATCTCCCGCAGCGTCTCCAGGGTGGCGTTGGCCTCTTCCTCGCTGAGCAAGCTGATGGCAAAGCCGACATGGATGACCGTGTAATCGCCCACACCTGCTTCGGGCACGTAGGCCAGGCACGCCTCGCGTTGCGTGCCGCCAAAGTCGATGCGGCCCATTCTGAGACCGTCTGCTTCATAAATTTCTGTTATCTTTCCAGGTACGCCCAGGCACATAGTCTTCACTATCCTGTAGTCAGTAGATTAGTTGGGTTGGCTTGTGTTGTGTTTTTGTCCATCGGCGGCCTGTGGTTTGCCGCCGGCGGTTTGTCCGCGCTTGTCCATCAATATTTGGAACGCCGCCACGGCCGCCTGTCCCAATGCCAGCCCGCCATCGTTGGCCGGCACAAGTTGATGGGTATACACGATAAAACCCTCTTTTTCTAACAAGGTGAGCGTTTGACGGAGCATGGTGGTGTTCTGCCACACGCCGCCGCTGAGAACAACCTCGTTGATTCCGCGCTCGTGGCGGAGTGAGAAGCAGACGTCCCGCACCATGCGGGCAACGCCGTTGTGGAAGCGAGCTGCGATGCGGCCGATATCCAGCCCAGCGCGACGATCGGCCAGAAGAGCGGCCCAAAGCGGCGCGGGATCGATCAACCCATTCTCATAGCCGAATTCGTAGGCATCGGTCTCGAAACGGTCGGCTAACACTTCAAATTCAATGGCGGCCTGCGCCTCATAATTAACGATTTGGCGTACACCAGCCAGGGCGGCCGCGGCATCGAAGACACGGCCCATACTCGAGGTCAATGGCGCGTTGAATCCTTTTTCGATTTGACTTTGCAAGACGCCAAGCCTTTCCTCGCCAAGCTCGCGGCCGAATGACACCGGGTCGATGTCGTCAGCCCAGGGCAATCCGGCGGAGTGCAAGTGGGCCAGGGCCATACGCCATGGCCCGCGAACGGCGCGATCGCCGCCGGGTAGGGTGACGTAGCGCAGGTGGGCAGCGCGGTCGTAGCCTGCGTAATCAGCGATCAGAAACTCGCCGCCCCAGATCGCGCCGTCATCACCGTAGCCGGTACCATCGAAGGCGACGCCGATGACGGGGTGGTCTCCGGCCAGGCTGTGCTCGGCCATCCCCGCAGCGATATGGGCGTGGTGATGCTGGACCTCGACAAGGGGCAAGGACTCGCGTTCGGCGCGCTCGCGTGCATAGCGCGAAGCCATGTAATCGGGGTGCATGTCGGCAGCGAACATTGTCGGGCGGATGCGGAAAAGGCGCTCCAGATGGCCCACGCCCTCTTCAAATGAGCGGAGCGTCTCGTAATTCTCCATATCGCCGATGTGGTGGCTCAGGAAAGCGTAGTCGTCACGGACCAGACAAAATACGTTCTTTAGCTCCCCGCCGGCGGCCAGAATTGGGCTTGTGGGCCATGGCAATCGCACGGGGAAGGGTGCGTAGCCTCTCGAGCGGCGCACCGGTATGACGCGCTCCGGCCCGGCTTGGCGCGTCAAAACGCGCATGACCGAATCATCGCAGCGGGTGTGGATATCGCGATCGTGGAGCAGGAGCCCGTCGGCCAGCGCGGCCAGCCGCTCTCGCGCCTCGTCGTTGGTATAGGCGATTGGCTCCTCGCTCAGGTTGCCGCTGGTCATCACCAGTGCTTCGGGAAAGCCGGTCTCGCGCTCCAGCAACAGGTAGTGGAGCGGCGTATAGGGGAGCATTACCCCAATCAGGTTTTGGGCGGGGGCCATCTCCCGGGCGATCGTCGACTCGGGCCGGCGGGCGAGCAACACGATCGGCCGCGCCCGCGAGAGGAGTAGTTCTTCCTCGGCCGCGCCGGCGTAGCAGTGGCGGCGAACAGCCTCGATGTCGGGCAGCATGACGGCAAACGGCTTGTCCACGCGCAGCTTGCGTTGGCGCAGCTGGCCGACGGCCGTCGGATTGCTTGCGTCGCACGCCAAATGAAAGCCGCCCAGCCCCTTCACGGCGACGATACGGCTGTCTCGCAGGTAACGCCGCGTGGCTTGCAAGGCTTCTTCGTCGCGGACGGGTGGGTCTGTTGGAGAACCCGACACTTCGAACCACAAACGCGGCCCACACGTCGGGCAGGCGACGGGCTGGGCATGAAAACGGCGGTCGAGTGGATCGCGGTACTCGGTCGCGCAGTCGCCGCACAACGGGAAGCGGGCCATGGTCGTCAGCGGCCGATCGTAGGGGATATCGTGAATGATGGTATACCGCGGACCGCAATTGGTGCAATTGATGAACGGATAGCGATAGCGCCGGTCTGTGGGATCGAACAACTCGCGCAGGCAATCATCACACGTCGCCATGTCAGGCGAGATGGGCTGGAACGCCCCCGCCTCCGATTTGGACTCAAGAATGGTGAAGGTGGTGAAGCCCTCGGGCGGCCGTCCGGTCGCTTCCCATTGATCGATGCGGGCCAGCGGCGGCAGTTCCGCGCGCAGATCGCGGGCAAAATCGCTCAACGCAATCGCTGGGCCATCTACCTCGATATCCACGCCCGATGAGGAGTTGCGCACCCAGCCCGTCAGATGGTGGCGGTAGGCCAGCCCATAGACAAACGGCCGAAAGCCGACGCCCTGCACGATGCCGGTTACGTGGATCCGCAGACCGCTCAAATCACTTCGCGTCTCGGCGTTCATCCGATTTTCGCTTTGTTGTCCTCTACCCGGTCGATCACCCACTCGACCCAGGCCTCAAGTCCTTCATTGGTGCGGCAAGAGAGCGGGAACGTCACCAGGCCTGGATTCAGCGCCGCCGCGCCGCGCCGGAAGTAATCCATGTCGAAATCGACGTAGGGGAGCAGGTCGATCTTGTTGATAACCAGCGCATCGACGCCGCGATAAGTGCCGGGATATTTATAGGGCTTGTCGTCCCCTTCGGGAACCGACGCCACCAGCACGCTCAGGTGCGTGCCGAGGGCGAAGTTGGCCGGGCAGACCAGGTTGCCGACGTTCTCGACGATTAACAGGTCGATGGCAGACAGATCGAGCGCATCGAGCGCGCCTTGCAGCATCACTGCGTCGAGGTGGCACTCGCCACCGGTGTTAATTTGCACGGCACGAGCGCCGGCGGCGGCGGCCCGGTCGGCGTCCAGGCTGGTAGCGATGTCGCCGTCGATGACGGCCAGCCGCAGACGGCCGGCCAATCGTGTGACGGTTTGTTCGACCAGGCTAGTCTTGCCCGCGCCGGGCGAGGCCAAGAAGTTGAGGCTGAAGATGCGGGCGGTGTCGAGCCGGGCGCGGTTGTCGGCCGCCAGCCGGTCGTTCGCGCCGAGAATTTTTTCGACTATGGGAACGCGTTCTGTGATCATGTGGCTTGTTTTTCCGCTTCACCGGCGATCTCGATCGCTTCGAGGTAAAACTCTTCGCCGGCGATAATGTCGATGTCTATCCCTCCGCAGGTCGGGCAGGGGAGATCTTCGCGAGGGCTATAGGTATGGCCGCACGTCCGGCAGCTAAGGCATCCGGGAATGCGCCGAAAATGGAGCTTCGATCCGGCGGCCGCGGTGCCTTCGGCCACGATATCCCAATAAAACTGTACTGATTCATCCACGATGGTCGAGAGTTCGCCGATGACCAGAAAAAGGTCGGTCACGGTGCGGGCTTTCGCCTCCCGCGCATGACGTAGGGTGATCTCCAGAATGCTCTCGGTGACGGATAATTCGTGCATGATTCCTGCCGTTGAGCGTGTTTGTGAACGGCACAATGGTTGCCGTTTCAATCATAAATATACGATCGAGCGGCCAAAATTATGAGTGACGTTTGTCACACATTCGGCTTATCAATGTCACGAAAAGCGGATAAGTTGGGGGGATGGCTCAGATAGGCTACGCAAGCGGCTTGCGGCGCATCACGACCACGGTAAAGTCATCAGCCTGGGGCGCACCGGCAGCAAATTCTTCAACGGCCGAGATAATTGCCGTCAACAATTCCTCGGCACTGTTCCACGGCCGCGAAGCGATGATGCCCTCCAGCCCTTCGTCGTCGAGAAAATCCCCGCCGAGATTGCGGGCCTCAGTGATCCCATCCGTAAAAAAGACCACGTAATCGCCCGGTTGCAGAAAACAGAGTTGTTCCTCGGGGATAAAGGAATCAAACGCGCCGAGAACGATCCCGCGCGCGCGCAATAGTTCGATGTCGCCGGTGCTGTGTTGTAACCAGATGGGTGGGTTGTGGCCGGCGCTGGCGTAGGTGAGGCAGTGAATATCTGTGTCCAGCACGGCATAGAACGCGCTCAGAAAGAGTGGGCTTGTTTTGTCCTGCCGAATGAACTGATTGGCCCGCTGGAGAGCCTGGGAGGGGCTGTTCCCGTCAAGCGCATAGGTATGCATGAGCGTGCGCGAGACGGCCATATACAAAGCCGCCGGCACTCCCTTGCCGGTCACATCCGCGATGACAATGTGGATCAGATTGGGCTTGTCGGGCTGGATAATAAAATCATACAAGTCGCCGCCAACTTCGCGTGCGGCTCGATAGCCGGCAGCAAACTCATATCCGGGTACATAGGGGCACCCCGGGGGCAACAGGCTGAGTTGTATCCGGCGGCCGATGGCTAATTCCTCCTCGAGCCGCTGCCGCCGCGCTTCCTCTTCAATGAGTCGCCGCGTGCGCACCGACATGATATTCATCACGCGCAAGGCAAACGCCGGCGACCGGCTGATCAAATCCTGGAATCCGGCCCGGTCGAGGCGTATCAGGCTGCACTCGGTTGTAGTCGTGGCGGTGGCGCTACGCGGGCGGTCATCGACCATTGCCATCTCGCCCAAAACCATTCCCGGTCCAAGATGGTCGATTCGCTGGCCCAACCGGCTAATGGACAGTTCGCCCTCCAGGACGACAAACATTTCATCTCCTGGTTCTCCCTCGCGCATGACAACTGTTTCGGCCGGCAATGTCACACGACCCTCGCCAGAGAAAAAGAGGGCGCGTTCATCGGGCGTGAGTTGCAGGGCGTGGGCGCTGGGAAGATAGACGGTATTGGTCATGCGATGGTGAAGTTCAGGATTGTGAAGTAGGCAGCACACCGCGCTTGACAAAGATTAGCTCATTCTGCCCCGCGCTATTAACCCGGTAACGCAATTCGTCCGTCAGTTGCCTCATCATATGGACGCCAAGACCGCCAAGGGGGCGCTCTTCGAGGGGCAGATTAATATCAGGGGGCGGAACAGCCGTCGGATCGAACAGGGGGGCGTCATCAATCAATCGCACCGTTAGATCCTTCCCATCGGCCTCTGTGCAAACGATGACCGCTCCCGGCTTTTCGCCATAGCCGTGCAAGAGAATATTAGTGACCGCCTCGTTGACCGCCAGCACCAGGTCACCGGCGCTATCCTCGTCACCGCCTAGATTCAGGACAGAGCCTTCCAAAAATTCGCGAATGTCATTCAGATCGCGCACCGTCGCGGTGCTATAACGCAAGGTCAGTGATTTCATCGGAATGAGGCGACCGCCGCGGGGATGCTGCCGTGGATATCGAGGAAGATGTCATAGCCGGCGGTCGTCAGCGCCTTTAGCCCATTCTTTGTGGGATTGACCAGCATAAGATGGGGGGATTTATAGGTACCGCGGGCTATGCCACGCGTCGCCGTTTCCTCGTCCGTCGGGTCCGCGCTGCGCAACAGCATATAGACGACGTGGATGGCCCGCAATCCGGCACTGCTGATATAGGGGACCTGGCTCAAGTCGAGAACGATATTGCGCGCGCCTTCCTGAAACACAGCTTGCGCCTTGCCTTGCAGAGGCTCTTCCGACGTCAGGTCACCTTTCAGTTGCAAGACCGTGACCGGGGCCTGTCCGGTTTCGTGCCAGCTACTTATTTCCATGTTAACCGCCTCCCGTTTTGCTATGAGGTTGAAAAGTCGATAGAACGGCTTCGCACCGGGAAAAGGCGCTGTGGCCAAATTGGCCTATATAGTACCCAGCCATGGGCGAGTGGTCAACGAAGTAGGGTTTCTATCCTCGAGTCATTATTAACACCACGCAGCAAGACATCCGCTCAAACTCGGCGCGAAGTGGGGTTGGAGCCTGTGGGGGTCTTCAGGCCTCGTCGCCGGCCGTTTTCGACGATGGTTTTACCCACGCCAGATTGTGGTCCAAATCGACAAAGCCGGCCGCCTCAT